>Ga0164315_10001438_pt1 | contig 17921 bp, 17 predicted proteins | sample GuaBasSedimGuay6_FD_113737 | JGI IMG/M metagenome (GOLD analysis project Ga0164315, IMG submission 113737) | Subseafloor sediment microbial communities from Guaymas Basin, Gulf of California, Mexico - Guay6, Core 4569-2, 0-3 cm | ecosystem: Environmental > Aquatic > Marine > Hydrothermal vents...
GCCATCCGTGCACAAGGTGCGGGCGGGCAAAACGTCAACAAGGTGTCTTCTGCCATTCACCTGCGCTTTGATGTCGAGGCATCCTCCCTTCCCGAGGCCGTCAAACGGCGCTTGTTATCGACGCATGACCGGCGTATCACGTCCGATGGCGTGGTCATCATCAAGGCCCAGAATCACCGCACTCAGGAAAAGAATCGCTCCGAGGCACTTGCAAGACTGGCTGACCTCGTATCGGGCGCGTTGCGGGCACCACGCAAACGAATTCCAACTCGACCTGGCCGTGCGGCCAAACAAAAACGACTGGATTCGAAGAAAAAGCGTGGTTTATTGAAGAAGATGCGAGGTAAACCCCAGGACTGAAACCAGTTCTAAATCCAGTATCGCGGATAATGCCTCTTGGGGTTGCTGGATAAATTATTGATAACCAAAGCAACCAACAGCATAATCAGCGCACCCACCCCGATCGGCGATACAACATAAAAATAACCTGTGCTTTGAACTTCAGAACTTCCTATGACAGCTATAAGTGCCGTCGCACCACCAGGGGGATGCAGGGTTCGTGTGAAATGCATTGCCACGATCGACAAGGACACTGCCAGCGCGCCCAGCAACGCAATATCCAGCGGTACAAACTTGTAAACGGTCACACCTATGATAGCCGACAGGATGTGGCCACCGAGTAGATTCCTGGGCTGCGAAAACTCGGCCTGCGGAGCACCGTAAATCAATACTGCAGACGCCCCGAACGAACCAACAAGAAACAAGCTGTCCAGCAAATCCGCAGTGGTCAACCGGCTGAGAACAGAAACAAGATATATACCGATAAAAGCACCAAGCCAGGACCATGCAATCTTGCTGAATGGTTTTCTTGGCGGACTGGCCTCACCGCCTCTCATTCTTTCAAAAAATGTTTTAATCATGTTTTTCCACCGCGGCTTTGCATAATCTTAAGCATGGTTCTGAGCGTGATTGATTGCAGCGTGGCCTGCATCAACTCACTGATTTCGACCAGTGCGACAGCCAGGCCCGCCTCCACGTCGGTGCCATGTGGCAGATCACGCCCCTCAAACCCTTCGATCGATACCGGTTCAAATAACTCGATAATATCCATCAGGGTGGTGCGCTTGGCATTGCCAGTGTAACGATAGCCACCACCGGCACCGCGTGCTGCCTTTAAATGCCCTGCCCTGACAAGAATCCTGAGCACCTTTGCAAGATGGTTGATAGATACATCAAACTTGTCTGCGATCCCGGCTGCGGACAATTGCCCGCCTTCGGCTTTCGCCAGCTCAAGAACCGCGTACAGGCCAAGCAATGTAGATTGCTGGAGTTTCACAGGTCTTTCTCTAACTGGATATAAGGACCGGCCATCATGCCCTGGCTACGGAAAAAAGAATGAAAGTCGTTGTTTTGCCTTGCGACCATCGTGCGTACCTTGTCAACACCCGCCTCTTTAAAGAATGCGCATATGGCAGCGTATAGCTGCGTCGCCACCCCTCCCAGCCTGACATCCGGTCGCACGCCAAGCGCGAACACCCAGCCACAGGGCCTGGAACCAAATTCCCAGTCGCGAACCTCACCGATGATAAACCCGACGATTTCATCACCGTTCTCACATACCAGGAATAGCTGCTTGTCATGATCATCGCCATAACGGGCAAACATCTCCTGCCAATAGCCCGGGTTGACGTCCTTATCACTGCGTTCATCAAAGGTTGTGATAGCAGGTAAATCGGATACCACCGCCTTACGGATACGAATATCCAAGGGTGTTTCTGTGAACTCTGATTCAATCATTAAAATCCGGTGAAACCCTTATATTGCTTGGCTTTAAGACTAATTGCATATTATAGTACCATTTTATTGATTTAACATATTTTCAAGCTTGGACAGCGCATGACAACAGAGATTAATTACGGGGAGTTGCAGGCCCCCTACCTTGAGGGCAGCGCCGATTCACCACTCGAACCACAGGTGGTCAAAGCCATTCGTTCTGTTTTTGATCCTGAGATCCCCGTCAGTGTTTTTGACCTTGGGCTGATCTACGATTTGCGCTTTTACGATAACGGGAAAGTTCTGGTGATCATGACGCTGACCGCACCCGCCTGTCCCGTGGCGGATGAGCTTCCGGAATGGGTTAAGACCGCCATGCTGAAGATTGATGGTGTCAACGAGGTTGAGATTGATATGACCTGGGAGCCATTCTGGAAGCCGGAGTATATGACCGAGGCGGCACGACTGGACCTGGGGATGTTTTAGTGGTCTGTTTTGCTTGTGCCTTGCGGAACGCTTCACTCTGACAGGTGGGGTTCAGCCTCCAGAGTGTATAATTACTATGTGATGATTACATTCCGCCCAGCGAAAATTAACACCCTGGTTTTACTGACTATTATTGCCAGCACAAACGTGGTTGCTACCGAAATCTATCACTGGGTGGATGAAAATGGTGTGCCGCACTACAGCCAGCAAGCACCCGACAACGATATCACGGGTGTCAGCAAGCAAACGTTAGTGGATACAGGAACGTCTGGCAATGACCCGGGTGAGGACGTCTACAATGTAGAAGCACATCAAAAACATATGGCCGAGTGGCGGGATGAACGGGATAAACAGCGCAAAGAGGCCCGTGAGAACAGGGGCTACGCCGATCAGCAACAACCGCAAAAGTACCAGCGAAGCAACTACGACTATTCACGATCGCTCTGGTATCCACCGATCTATGGCAGGCCACCGAACAGGCCACCGAACAGGCCGCCGAACAGACCACCATACTGGCCGCCTGACAAACCGCCTAACAATCCGCCAAAAAATTCAGACCGCCCGATCTTTAACCCCCGCCCGCCCACTACTTCCTTGTCGGGCGGCGGCAGGCGCTGATTACATTTATCTTTTACACAGGAAAACACCATGCCGGTATACGGTTTTTACGACAATGACATTCGGCAATCATTCATGGATGCCATTAAAGAGTTCAAGCTCGAACCCTCACTCGACACACGCCAGGATGAGCTGGTCGTTGTCATCGAGGCTAACGTAGACTTTAATACCGAACTGCAGCTTGATGAAATCTACAACACGCTGCTGGGCGATGGCCTTGAACTGTGGGCAGATGATGAGGATGCCACCGGTCTCGAAACCAATACCGCAGGGGTGCGCGTGGAGCTGTCGACCGGCCAGGTTTGCCAGGTTCGTATAGACACAAAAATCATGAATAAAGTGCTCGGCTGCCTGACGCCGCTCGAGCTTGAAAGTTTTGTACAGCAAATCGCCGCAGCGGTCGAAAATCCGAGCGACACACCCCTGTGTGAGTTGTGATTAACTGAAAGGGTTCAGCTAAAGATTCGCTTCAACAAAGATGCTGCCTTGCGTGTGCCCAGGATCGCTGAAGTCGTCAGCATTCCAGCCATCATTGCCCCGGTTACACCACAGGTCAAAACATCCTGCCCGGTCAACCAGAAGCCCTTAAAGCGTGTGCGCGGGCCCAACCAGGTTTGTTGGAGTCTGACCGGGTCATGATCAAGCCCGTAAAGTTCACCGTATTGATAAGCACAGAAATGATCCGTGGAGAGCGGTGTTGACACCTCGTAATAATCTACCCTGCCCTTTAATTGCGGCAGCTTTTCGTACAGGTGCTGCATCAGGCGTTCGCCTAACTGTGCCTTGAATTCATCATACTCGTCACCGCGCTGACCCCAGCCTGTTCCCTGCCACTTGTTGAACCACTCGAAAGGTGCCGGAGCCACGATTTCGATCGTTGCCGTGCCCGGATGGCGGCGCTCATAATCCGGGTCTTTGGCTGACGGAAAAGAAATATAAACCACCGGAAACGGTGCCTGGGGGTCTTTAATAAAGCGCTCAACTGCTGCATCAGAGTCATTTCCAGGGTAAATCCAAAAATTGGTTTTGGGTAAACCAAGCTGATCGGCAGATTCTTTAAGCCCGATATAAACACCCAGGTGAGCCATGCTCGGCCTGACCTTATCCATCAATTGCTTATAACCGGCTTTGCGTACAGATTCGGCGGGCAGCAAGTGATTAAACGTGTTTTCCGCACCCGCCGACGAGATCACACAGGCACAATTTATGCGATGGCCATCATCCATCTCGACACCTGTCACCCTGGACCCGTCCAGCAAAATACGCTTGACCCGGGCATAGGTAAAAACCTCTCCACCGGTTTTCTGAATTTGTGGAATAATTGACTCTGCGATGCGCCAGCTTCCGCCGATCGGGTAATACCCGCCATGCAGGTAATGGCGCGCAATCATCGCGTGCATCATGAAAGTCGACTGCTTCGGCGGCAGGCCCATATCGCCCCATTGCCCACATAGCACAGCGATAAGATCATCATCCTGCGTCAGTTCACTGAGCACCTCATGGGTGTTGCGAAACATCAGCGAAGGTATTTTTAATTTCAAATAGGGCCAGGCCAAACGCCGTTGCCATGGCTTCAAAAGCCGCTTGATACCAAATGCGTAAACAGCCTTGCCAACCGTATCCAGCAACTGCAGGTAGCGGTCTATCGCACCCTCCTCTGCTGGGAAACTGGAAACGAGATTGTCGCGAAACTGTTGTCTGCCAGCGAGCGCAGAAAACACCTTGTCGCCAACGTAGAAACGGTCGTACTCATCATCCATTGGCGCCCACTTGAGCGTGCCGGCAGAAATGAAATCGAACAATTTTTTTGACTGGGTTTCAGCCCCCACATCGCCGATGTAATGCACACCGACATCCCATTCATAGCCATTGCGATCATAGGAATGGGTATAGCCGCCGGCAGTGTAATGTTGTTCAAGCACGCACACTTTCCAGCCGACATCACTCAACAGGGCTGCCGTGGTCAATCCGCCAATGCCTGAACCGATAATTACCGCATCATAGGCATCGGCAAGACGGTTGGACCGGTAACGGCGACCGATTCGAAGGGTACTGGCCTTAAGCTTGCTCATGGAATCCATTGTAGCGCAATAAAATAACAAAACATTCAAGCCCGGCACTTCCGGTTTCTATCGCGAGTGCTGCGTAACACGCATCCGGTAATTCTTGGTTTTTAGGGAAAAAGCATTTAACCTACCTATATTCGCATAGATATCAGATTGCCCATACCCCGGGGCTTTCATGGTCCCGGCATTCAGTCACAACATGATGCGGAAGAAGGCCATGAAACGGACCAATTTAGTAATTTTTCTTTGTATCGCAGGATCATTGGCACTTATGGTGCCCAGGCTCACAATCGCCGGTGCAATTTCAGGAAATGTTGATTTCTGGGGTGACAGCGATGGAGTTCATCCACTCAAGATTGCGGCGCATTTGCTGTTTGACATGCCCCCTGAATCTTCTACGGAAGTAACAAGCCCGGGTGGAGCCTACAGCCTTAACGTTGATGACGGCAGCTATTACATCAGCATCTACCTCGATCGTAATGATTCCGGCGGACCGCCGGACCCCGGTGAACCGGATGTATGGTACGACGCCGATGGTGACGGTAAGCCGGACAAGGTCACGGTCAGTGGCGGGGGCAGTGTTGCCGGTATTGATCTTGACCTGGGTTTTGTATACGTGGACATCGATGCCACGGGTGCCAATGATGGTTCATCCTGGGCTGATGCCTTTACTGACCTTAACGCCGCCATCCAGGCAGCGGTATCCGGAATCGAGGTGTGGATCGCTGAGGGCAGCTACACACCGGGAGCCTTGCGGGTTTCACGCTTTGCATTAAAGAATGGTGTCAGGGTCTACGGTGGCTTCGCCGGCAATGAGAAAACGCGGATCAACCGTGACCCATCTGCTTTTGTGACCACGCTCAGCGGTGAAATCGGTGCCGCAGGAACAGGCGATAACGTCTACAACGTTGTATGGGCAAACGGAACCAATACCACGGCCCTGATCGACGGGGTCACAATCACAGGTGGACGGGCGGATGGCGGTGTACCTCACAACATGGGCGGCGGGTTGTACGCCTACTTTGGTGCAGCGACCGTAGTGAACGTCACCTTTAGCGGCAACTATGCCAGCCAGGCCGGCGGCGGCATGGCATCAAACGGTGGCGTTGTTCACGCCTACAATTCACGTTTTTTCAACAACCAGGCCGGTGCCTATCCCGCTGGCTGGGGTGGTGGTTTCTACGGTACAACCAACGGGGAAAAGCTGGTGAACTGCGTGTTTACCGGCAACCTGGCTGGACAGCGCGGCGGTGCTATCTATATGGGTTCGGGAAGTTTTGGAGCGACTCTGACCGGCCTCTCGATCAATGGCAACACTACCGGCTGGCAGGCCGGCGGTTTGTTCATCGACAATAACGGTACCACCCGGACCTATATTTCAAATTCGATTATCTGGGGGAATAGTGCCGAAGAGATGATTACCTGGGGTACAGTGCAGGTCAGTTATAGCCTGGTACAGGGTGGTATCACGGGCGGAACTAATATCACTAACGCCGACCCACTTTTCAATGATGCAAACGGTGCAGATGACGTTATTGGCACAGCGGATGACGACCTCCGTCTGCAAGCCAGCTCGCCAGCTATCGATGCCGGAAATAATGCCGCAGTGCCATTGGATGCCGCCGATCTGGATAACGACCATGACTCCGATGAGATCCTGCCCATGGACATGGATTTCAACGCTCGCTTTGCTGATATCCCCACGGTCGCGGACACAGGCAATGGGACTGCACCGATAATAGACATGGGTGCCTATGAGGCTTACCCGGATCCTATGATTTTTAAAGACGGTTTTGAGTAGTAAAAGCAGGGGCACCCGTCGCAGGTGCCTCTTCCATCATTCAGCCTGACCGGCTATCGCGGGCCAGGCTTTGCTCTACCTCATCACGTAAGTCCCGGCCTTCCAGGGCTTCGATAATCGCCAGCGCGAAATCCATAACGGTTCCGGCGGAGCGGGAAGTGATGACCTGTCCGTCCAGTGTCACAGCATCATCGCTTATATTCGGGTGTTGTTCTGCCTGTAAAACGCCCGGGTAGGCAGTTGCCTGCTTACCATCCAGAATTCCATTGCGCACGAGGACTTTGGGTGCAGCGCACACGGCACCGACGAAGCGGCCCGATTCATTCATCTTTGCCAATATGCGGTTTACCCGTGCATCTGCGGCGAGCGTGTCACTGCCGGGCAGTCCACCCGGTAGTGCGACCATGTCATAGTCGCCTTCCAGTGCTTCATCAAGGGTCATGTCGGGCAGAATCCGGACACCTCGACTGGCAGTTACCGGGCCATCGTTCAATCCGGCCGCAACCACCTCAATACCTGCCCTTCGCAACAGGTCGATGATCGTAACAGCCTCAAGTTCTTCGCAGCCATCAGCCAGGGGTACAAGTACGCGTGTCATATTCAATTCTCCTACTCACCCATAGTGTCTTTGTCATCGATAAGTTCAAGCAGCACACCGTTCATTTTACCCGGGTGCAGGAAGGCAAATTCACAGTCGCGGAACTGGCGGGCGCCACCGATGAAAGGGTAATCCTTTTCTTTTAGCTCGGCCATGGCCTCACGGGTATTGTCCACGTTGAAACTGATCAGCATGACACCCTCGCCGCGTTTCTCGATGAATTTTGCAACGTCACCGTCCGGTGTGGTCGATTCCATTAGTTCAAAACCAACGCCTCCGAGCCAATAACGGGCTACCCGGATTTTCTCCGGCTCGTCGACATAGGCATCATCAGGCTCCGTTTTGCCCAGGATTGGCTCCCAGATTTTACGTGCTTCATCGAGGTTCTTAACTGCTATACACAGATGATCTAATTTATTAGTTTTCAATGTGTTCCTCCATATACCTAAGAAATTACACCAGCATTAGACAGTTCTGATATTTCACTTTCATCCAGTCCTGATTCAGCAAGAACCTGGCGGGTGTGTTGCCCGTATTTAGCCGGGAACGACAACTCTGTGCGCGCGTCTTCCATATCAACGGCCATCGGTTGCATGTGAATCCGTTTGCCATCCGGCGTTGAGGTGGTCGTCAGCTTGCCGGTCAGGGCTTCAAGCACCCTCACCTGCCGGATATCATTTATCACTGCATGCGGGATGGTTGCCGCTGCAAACTCTTCTACCAATTCAGCCGTGGAGTAGTTGACCGAAATAGCACTGATATCGTCATAACAACCTTGCCTTTCCACCTGGCGACCCTTGTTGGTCTGGCGGACTTCGGTGGCAACCGGGGCAAACTTCTCTATTTCAGTAAACCTTTGCCATTGGATATCGTTGCCGATTGCGACATAGATATACCCATCCTTCGTCGGGTAGGCGTTGGTCGGGATGAATTTGCGGTGCTCATTACCACAGCGGGTGATTTCAGAATCATCACAGCCAAAATCAATTAACGGCAATGTTGTGATCAGCCAGGAGGCAGCCGCTTGCAACATGGAAACATTAATCTCCGAGCCCTGCCCTGTCTCGGCTTGCTCGGCCAGGGCCAGGCAAACACCGGCATACACTTCATCACCGGCTTTGAGGTCGATCAACGGGATACCCGACAAGGTGGGCTGCCCGTCTTCCCTGCCGGTCAACTCCATAAAGCCTGACATCGCCTGCAATGCGGGGTCGTAACCGGGTACAAATGGATACTCCGGGCCCATGGCCGAAATACCAGCCCAGATGATTTTGGGGTTGGCCGTCTTGAGTGTCTCATAATCGATACCCAGGCTTTCATAACGACCGGGCAAGGTATTGCAGCAGAATATATAGACTTTCAGTTCCCTGATGATGCGCAGCAATAACTCCCGACCACGCGGATCTTTCAGATCCAGCGCAATGGTTTCCTTGCCCACGTTCGGCGCAATGAAATAACTGTTGCGGTCATCATCAACCACCTGTGTGCCGATATAGCGGTTCGGGTCACCCGGTAAGCGCTCGCCTATCGGCGTTGCCTCGATACGTATGACCCGCCAGCCAAGCTGGGCGAACCTGAGCGTGGCATAGGGCATCGAAAGTGCCTGCTCCAGGCTCAGGACGGTACGTTGCTTCATTGATCCGAAGCACCATGTAGCGCCCTTGCCACCTTTTCAGGCGTCAACGGTGGTGCAGAGAAACGAATACCGATGGCGTTGTACACGGCATTGGCGATTGCGGGTGCCGGGATAATCGCCGGAAGTTCAGCAATACCTTTGGAGCCCAGCGGGCTTGCCTTGCAGTCATGCTCTACAAAATGTAATTCGATTTCCGGGGTTTCGGGTGCTGTTGGCACCTTGTAATCTCTGAAGTTGGGATTGAGCACCTTGCCGTCCTTGATCTGCAGTTCTTCACTAAGCGCATAACCCAGCGAAACCGAGATACCGCCTTCCATCTGCCCTTCAATGCCCAGGCGGTTAATGATACGCCCGACATCCTGTACTGCGGTTATTTTGCTTACTTTAACCTCGCCGGTTTCGGTATCGACCTCGACCTCAGCGACATAGGCGCCGTGTGCCCAGGTGGCAGAAAGATTACCCACATGGTTCTTGTCTTCCAACTCACTGTTCGGCTCATAGTATTCGCTGACCATCACCAGTTCGGGTTCATCGGCAAAGTGCATCCTGCGTAACAATTTATCAAGCTTGATAACCGATTCACCGCTATCGGCATGCACCACGTGCCCCTCACGAAGATCCATATCCGCGGACACCATGTCCAGGTGCCTTGCGGCAGCATCCAGCACCTGCTTACGTGCTGTTTTCGCCGCCATCAAGGCGGAGTTACCGGTAACGAACGTCGTTCGACTGGCGTGTACACCAACATCCCACGGGCCCAGCGCTGAGTCGTCACACACGAGAGTGACATCTGAAATTGGAATACCGAGCTCTTCCGATACGATCTGGCTCAATACAGCATCGATCCCCTGGCCGATTTCAGAAGCACCGGTAATCAGCGTGGCCCTGGCGTAATCGTCCAGCTTGAGAATGGTGCCACAACCGTCACTCTTGTGAATCTTGGCACCGCCGGCATTATGGATGGAAGAAGCAATGCCAATTCCACGCTTGATACGGCCAGGCTTTTTGCGATTGCCAGCGTAAGTCTCGTACTTGTTCAGAAAATCGGTTTTCTCCGCAGCAATTTCAATACATTCCTTCAACTTGCAATCATCGAGTATCGAGCCCTGCGGTGTCACCTCACCGGGTTTTTGCGCATTCTTCAAACGAAACGCAATCGGATCCATGCCAACTTCCTCGGCCAGCATGTCCATTACCGAAGCGGTGACAAAAGTTGCCTGCACGTTACCGTAGCCGCGGAAAGACCCCGCATAAACACTGTTGGTATACGCCGCCAACCCATGGTACTCGACCACCGGCACACGGAAATGCCCGGTGAAGGTACGCATCTGGATGACCGGTGTCGTTGGTCCCCAGGAGGTGTAGGCGCCGTTATTCATCAGGCAGTCAACACTGCGGAAGGTCAGTGTGCCGTCCTTGTTAACACCACTGCGGATTTTGAATTCAGCGGGTTGACGTGTGGGTGAATTGATGAATTCTTCCTCACGTGTAAACGTCAGCTTGACCGGTCGCCCAACGGCCTTCGATAACAAGGCACAGATGGGTTCGAACGGATACACATCGAGCTTGGAGCCAAACGCGCCGCCAACCGGAGGCTGAATGACGCGGATGTCACCGGGATGGATACCCACCGCAGGCGCCAGGTCCATCTTGTAGTTATACGGGTACTGGGTCTGGGTATAAATGGTTAGCTTGCCGGACGAATTGAAATCGGCAATGACACAACCCGGTCCCATGCAGCAGTGCGTCACATAGGGCACTTCGAATTCATGTTCGACCACAATATCCGAATTGGCCTCGGCGGCAGCAACATCACCATGGGAAAAGTTGTATTCCAGGCTGCGGTTGTCCGGATGGTCTTCCTGCACCACCGGCGCACCTTCTTTCAGTGCTTCAGTGGGTGAAAAAACCGGCGGCAGATCTTCGTACTCAACCTTGATCAGCCTGATCGCCTCGGCAGCAATTTCATCGCTTTCGGCAGCAACAGCAGCCACCTCATCACGTATGCACCTGACCTTTCCGGCCTTCAGCGGTACGTTGTCGCGGGTGGTGCCGAATTTCAATACGGGGATATCATCACCGGTCAGCACAACATGAACACCCGGCAACGCTTTGGCAGCGCTGGTATCAATGCTGATAATCTTTGCGTGCACGCGGTCGGTATGCAATATCTTGCCAAACAACATACGTGGCAACACCATGTCATTGATGTACACAGTGCGTCCTGTTGCCTTGTCCGGTGCATCGGGTTTCGTGATGCGCTTGCCGATCACGGTTTTCTTCTCAAATACAGCGCTCATGCTGATGCCTCCTCAAGAACCACCGCCGCGACAGCATCCACAACCTTGGTGTAGCCACTGCAACGGCAGACATTGCCTTCCAGGCCCCGGGCGATATCATCACGGGTCATGGCGCGATCCTTGTCGGGATTCTGGTCAACCACGTAACGCGCCTGCATGATCATTCCGGGCATGCAGTATCCGCACTGGATAGCACCGTGATCCACAAATGCCTGCTGCATGATTTCAAGACCAGCCACTGAGCCAAGGCCTTCGATGGTCTGGATTTCACGGCCATCGCAATCCACCGCAAACATCAGGCAGGAGTTTATCGTGCGATCATCGATTCTGACCGTGCAAGCCCCGCACTCACCTTCACCACAAGCCAGTTTGCCACCGGTCAGATCGAATTTCTCGCGCAGCATGCTGAGCGTGGTCATGGTCGGCGGCACTTTGGTCTGAACAGGTCTTCCGTTCAGCGTAAATTTGATTTCAATTTCCATTTTTCTCACTATCAATGATTTCAAATGCCCTTCTCAGATATACACCTGCCAAATGCTTTCGGTACCACGCGGTGGCGCGTACATCGTCTATGGGTCTGACTTCCTGCTGGATGACTTCAACGGCCTGCTGAATGAGGGTATCGTCTAACAGGCATTCCTCCAGGACGGACTCGGTTTGCGTAGCCCTTAAAGGTGTCGGTGCAACCGCACCAACGGCCACGCGCACATTCGTCAACAGTCCGCCCAGGTATGAACCAGCCACACCCATCGAGACGGTGGAAATTTCAAGCGCGGGACGTGGTCCTGATTTTTGAAAGCACGCTTTAAAGTCGTCAGCAGGCTGATTGAATTCAATCGCCGTGAGCAGTTCCCCCGCCTGCAAAACTGTCTTCCCGGGACCGGTGAAAAAGTCGGACAATGCGACCTTGCGCGTCGATACAGCATCACCGGTCCAACTGGCCAGTTCCACTTCTGCATCCAGCAGCAGCAGAGGGATACACATATCCCCTGCGGGTGACGCATTGCACAGGTTTCCGGCCAGTGTTGCCGCGTTGCGAATTTGCGGGCTGGCAAAATGATCTGCGGCTTCAACCAGCACCGGCACATCGGCAGCCAGTGTTTTGCTTTCCAGAATTTCACTCACGGTGGTCAAACCACCGATACGATAGCGCCCATCCGCCACAGATATCCCACGCATCTCTTCTATACGCTGGATATTGATCAGCGTGGCAGCGAATTGCCTGGCACCAGCCTCGATCTGCGGTGTCAGGTCCGTGCCGCCGGCGACGATGGTTGCATCACCGTACTGTAGCAATTGTGCGGCCCCGGCAATCGAGGACGGCACTTTGTAGTTCTCTATATTCATAATCACTTGTTACCTTTTAAAACCGCACCGGTTCGTTATATCGGCCATAGACTGAGACCAGCGCATCGGTCATCTCGCCAACGGTCGCATAAGCTTTTACCGCCGCCATAATCGCCGGCATAACATTCACCCCTTCCCTGGCATCATCGGCAAGTTTCGCCAGCTTCGATTCAACGTCAGCGCTATCACGTTCTTCGCGCAACTGCTGCAGACGTTGAACCTGAGTGCGGGCGTCATCTTCCGCGTAGGGGTGGTATTCGACTTCCGGTTCCTCTTCATCCATCTCGTAGCAGTTGATGCCGACCTTGGGGAATTCACCGGACTCGATGTCCTGCAATAATTCATAGGCCTGGGCAGATACCTTTGACTGGATCGTACCCTCGGCCACCATCTTGACGATGCCGCCCTGCTCATCGACCTCGTTCATGACCTCGATCATACGATCACGCATCTGGTTGGTCAGGGTTTCGACATAATAGGAACCGGCCAGAGGATCAACGGTGTCACACATACCCATTTCCTCGATCAGCACCTGCATGGTACGTAATGACAGACGTTGGGAATCCTCGCTGGGGATCGTATAAGCCTCGTCAAAGCAACACAGAGCCATGGTTTGTGCACCGGACAATGCGCTGATCAACGCATAATAGGCGCCACGCACGATATTGACATCGGGTTGCTCCTTGGTCAGACCGCTGCCGCCGCCACCGGCGATCATGCGCAGAACCATCGAGCGCGGATTGGTCGCACCGTACTCTTCCTTGATGATCTTCGCCCACAAGCCACGACCGGCGCGAAACTTGGCCACCTGCTCAAAAATATTGCCGTAGATGTTGAAATTGAACGACAGGCGCGATGCAAATTCATCCACATCAAGCCCACGGGCCAGCACCAGGTCGGTGTAGGCTTTGGCGATCACGAAGCCGTAGGCCATTTCCTGTGCCGGATCTGCTCCGGATTCACGAATGTGGTAGCCGCAAACACTCACCGGGCTGTATTTCGGTGCGTTGTGGGCACAATATTCTATGGTATCGGCCACCAGTTTTATGGATGGTTCCACCGGGAAAATCCAGGTGCCGCGACCGATGAATTCTTTCAGAATGTCGTTTTGCGCTGTGCCACGCAGTTTTGATATGTCGTAACCGCGTTTCTCGGCCATGGCCAGGTACATCGCAATCATGATGGCCGCCGAGCCGTTAATGGTCAGCGAGACGGTGATCTTTTCCAGGTCGATGCCATCAAAGGCGACTTCAAAATCCCGTAACGAATCAACCGCCATACCAACCCGGCCTATCTCTCCGATGGCAAGGTCATCATCCGAATCGATACCAATCTGCGAAGGCAGGTCAAAGGCCACGTTCAGTCCTGTCTGGCCGTTCTCGATCAGGAATTTGAAGCGCTCGTTGGTATCCTCAGGATTACCAAAACCGGTGTACTGGCGCATGGTCCAGGGCCGTTTGCGGTACATTTCCTTATGGATGCCACGCGTGAACGGGTATTCACCGGGCAGACCGACCATATCCACACCACCGGAGGCCGCGAGATCGTCAGCCGTATAGGTTTTTTTGATCTCGATTCCGGATTCGTTGAAAACCGGCCGTTCGGTATCCTGTCTCTTAACCGACGCGCCGGTGACTTTCTTACGGGGCCTGTACTGTTGTGTTGTCATTTGCATTTCTCGTTGATGAAATCAACTATGTCGTCAAGCCGTGTGCCAGCCGGGAAAATCCCGTCGAGTCCGACATCTTTCAAAGCCTGCTGATCAGGCATGGGAATAACACCGCCGATGAGCCAGAGCTTGTCATCCAGACCCTTTTCAATCATCAGCTCTTTCAGGCGCTTGCAGTACGGAACATGCGAACCGGCCATGCTCGATAAACCGATCACGTCCACATCTTCTTCCAGGGCAATCTGTGCCACCGCTTCGGGCGGTTGACGCAGACCGGTATAGATAACCTCGAAACCGGCATCGATTAAAGCGCGCACCACGATCTTGGCACCGCGATCGTGCCCGTCTAAACCCGGCTTGGCAATAAGCACTCTTATCCGACGTGAATTCATGTCGATAATTCCTTGGCAATAATAAGTTTTAAGATTTCGCTGGTACCGCCACCGATAAGAGTAAAGCGGATATCCCGAAGATGTCGCTGCACCGGGTATTCCATCGCAAAACCATAGGAGGCCAACACCCGCGCGGCCTTGTCGCAAACCGTTGCCGCAGCTTCGGAAGCAAATAATTTCGCCATTGCAGATTGCTTGTGACAGGGTTTATCGTTCTGTTTTAACCAGGCGGCATAATGTACCAGTTGTTCGGCCGCTTCAAGGTCGGTCGCCATCTCAGCTAGTTTATGCTGAATAGCTTGAAACCTGTTGATATATTTACCAAACTGTTTCCGTTCTCCGGCATATTGAATGGCTTCTTCCAGCGCCCCCCGGCCACCGCCTACAGCCATCGCACCGGTGATAATACGGATCTCGGCCAGCAATTTACGCAGGTGTTTTTCACCCTCTCCCACCGCACTCAGACGATGGGTGTCGGGTACGAAACAATCGTTCAACGCCAGTTCGGATGTGGGCAGTGCGCGCACACCCATTTTCTCTATGGCACGCCCGATTGCCAGGCCTTCAAAATCCCTTTCAACCAGGAATATGGTCAGTGCATTCTCCTCGCCCGCCCTGGCAAAAATCGTAAAAAAGTCCGCAACCGGTGCAGAGGTCACCCACATCTTCTGGCCGTTCAGGCGGTAACCGCCATCGACTTTAACAGCCGTGGTGGAGATGCCGCCCAGGTCACTACCGGCATTGGGTTCGGTCATACAGATCGCACCGACCTTCTCGCCTCTGAGTGCCGGTGCAAAAAGACGTTCACGGATATCGTCATTGCCCAGCATGTGCAGGAACTTGGTTCCCATCAGTGATTGCATGGCCACCGCACCTGCCAGTGACATCGAACCGCGCGCGACTTCCGTCAACGCCAGGCAGAATGAATTGAGGTCCATCCCGCTGCCACCATCGGCCTCTGGATAACGCATGCCAAAAAAGCCCATTTCCCCCAGTTCACGGAAAAGTGCCCACGGAAACTCATGCGCTTCATCAATGGCCTCGGCCTGCGGTGCAATTCTCTCGTCACAGAACCTGCTGAACGTATCGCGTACGGCCTGTTGTTCCTGGGATAGTTCAAAATCCATCAGCTATCACTCTCCTTGTAGCCATAGTTTGCCCTGGCAGCTTCGGCTGAAATAATGCCGTTACGAATCTCGTCTTTCAAAACTGCACGATCACGCTTTAAGGGGTCGCCATAACCACCACCGCCACCGGCATACTGGTGGTAAACAGTACCCAGTGGCACACCTTCAATCAGATCCTTGTTGTTGGGCACGACTTCCCGGCCATCCGGGTATGTCAGTTTGATCTCGTTCAGGGTGCCATCCTTGCCGCCGAACAGGCCAAAAGCAGGTTCAAAGTCACCATCGCCAAAAGTCACCAGTTGGGTATCCTCAGAACCAATGATGAATTCTGTTTCAACCCCCAGCCCGCCACGCCATTCACCGGCGCCGGCGGAATCTTCCAGGTATTCGTGTTTCTTCAGCAAATGCGGTGTCTGCTGCTCAAACATTTCGTAATCCTGATCGAGGATGCCGCCCGAAGCGTCGATCATACCGATATGGTCATAACCATCGGTGCCGTTCATGGCGCCCGAACCGCCCTTCAAACCCATAAAACCGATATCGACGTAATCTTCACCTTTCTCCTCATCCAGACCCGTGGTTAACGAGGCCAGCAGGTTATTCCAACCCGCTGTGACACGGTCAGGAATCACCGGCGCCAACGCACGGATAATGGCATCGGCATTGGGCGGGCACAGGTGGTTGCCAAAGGTTGTCGCCTTCGGATAAGACGCATTCAGGATGGTACCTTCGGGAATGATCATATCGATCGGCCCGACCATACCCTCGTTATGCGGGATATCCGGGTTGACCATTTGCAGGAAGGTCAGGATGGAGGCGGAAGCACTGGAGGTATAAGTACCGTTAACAAAGCCATCGGTCTGGGCATCGGTGTCCGAATAATCAAAAGTAATATGCTTGTCCCTGATCGTTACCGTCACGCGGATGGTGAACTTGGTGCCCTGGTTGTGACCATCAAAATAAACATAACCTTCACCACTATAAGAACCCTCTGGAATGGTGGCAATCTCTGCTTCCATCATCTTGCGCGTGGCATCGAACAAGGCAAGCTTGTGGGCCTCAAAACTCTCCAGGCCGTATTTTTCCAGCACCGCCAGCAAACGACGCTCGCCCACCGTGCAGGCACCCATCTGGGCACGCATATCGTGCTGGACGATCTCCAGACGAATATTGGCAAAGATCAGGTTCCACACGTCTTTGCGCAACTTGCCTTTCTCGAAAACTTTAACCGGCGGAATACGCAGCGCTTCCTGCCAGACCTCTGTGGCCCTCGGGTTGTAACCGCCCGGTACGTTGCCGCCGATATCGGCCTGGTGGCCTTTTACCGCCGACCATGCCACCAGTTCACCTTGATGGAATATCGGTTTGAACACCGCAACATCGTTATTCTGATTACCCATCGAGAACACGTCATTGTGAAAAATGACGTCGCCCTCGTGCAGGTCATCGCCAAAAAACTCGACCAGGTATTTGCATACCGGTGCCAGCGAGAATGCAAGAATTGGAAGGTTCTCAGTCTGCTCCAGCATCCTGCCTTCTGCATCGTAAAGGCCGGTGACGAAATCCTTTGCTTCACACAGAATGGGGGAGCGTGCGGTTTGTTCCACCGACATGCTCATCTCGTCGGTGATTGATTTGAAAGTCCGCGCATAGACAGACAACAGGATGGGATCAATCTGGCTCATGCGGCACCTCCGTTCAATTGACTGCCAAGAAGGTCTTCGCGACCCTTTTCATACACGGCAAAAGACCCGTACTGATCGACGATACAATCGTAGGCATCACTGACCAGGATTGCGGTGGTGACCTGCTCTATCATGGCCGGGCCACGTACCCGGTTGCCGAAACGCATTTTGTGGCCGTCATAGACCTTGACCGAGCGGAATGCCTTTTCTGAGAACATATACATATCCCGTTCGCCCTTGAGCGCTGCTGATGCATCCTCTCCGGCAAAGTCCTGCTCACGGAAATCAAGCTTTTCGGTAATACCGATCGCCTGCAGGCGAACATTGATCAGGTCCACGCTGACACCCTGCTCTTCAAGGGAATATCCGTACAAACGATCATGTTCGGCATGGAAGGCGGCGTGGATGGCGGCTGAATCTGCA
>Ga0164315_10001439_pt1 | contig 17920 bp, 23 predicted proteins | sample GuaBasSedimGuay6_FD_113737 | JGI IMG/M metagenome (GOLD analysis project Ga0164315, IMG submission 113737) | Subseafloor sediment microbial communities from Guaymas Basin, Gulf of California, Mexico - Guay6, Core 4569-2, 0-3 cm | ecosystem: Environmental > Aquatic > Marine > Hydrothermal vents...
AACATTTAAATAAACAGTTAAACTGATCTAATGATTCTTTATCTAGAGTGGATGATTTGTCTGGACTCAATGTAAGTTCAATTCGATTGCTTAGTTTCTGCTGTCCAGGCATATCTCCAATATTGCATTGCTTACTACAAGTCTTATAGTTATTGTAAAACAATTGGTTTGCAACTCTATTTGAAGATTCTTTACCCTCAATATACTTATGGAAATCACTAACTTTACTTACAGTATTTCGCAATCCTGTCGTCCAACCTTTACGAATTTTACCAGCAGCAGATGTTCGAATTAATTGATACATCTTATCAATTGACCAGATAATTCCCGCTGCCGCTGCCGCACCAAGTATAGCTGTCCCAACAAACTCCAAAGCTAGAATATCTTCTTCTGTAGATTCGAATAATTTACTATCTGGAAATAATTCATCAACATGACGTTCAAGTAACGCATATGTTAATTCATATTGTTGCTGTCGAGATAAGTCAAATAATTCTATGTATTTAGATTCATTAGTTAAACGAAGATTTGTCATTAATGAAACTAAATGTTGATTCAAATCTGTAATAATGGCACCACGTGATTCCCAAAGTTTAGAATCATATAATGCATGATCATTACAGAAAGCATCACTCATTTTTGTAAGAAATTCCCTATCCATAATTTTTATCCCTCATAATGGAGGTATGTATAATCAAATACACACCCCCATTTAATATTTTACTTAGCCGGTTCATCTGGAACGAGGAATGGATTAGCTTCTTCTATATCTTCAACTGTGACTTCCATAGTCTGTGGTTGTTGTTCCACAAGTTCCGGTACAGGTTCAGATACAGGAGTTTCAGCAGCAATTTGTTGATCATATGCAACATCAACTGGCGCTGCTTCTCCTCCACTAACATCAATATTATCAAACGCAGAAGCAATTGAATCATCTGTACCATCCGTTTCGTCAGGATCTGAATTCGGATTAGTTTGTGCAATTTCAACAACACCAGATGTATCACGGAACAATGCTTGTTTAATACGTTGATCAATTGATATTTCAACAGCTTTATCGAACCAATGGTGAAATTCTTGATCATCATTGTATCGAGCCATAATATTTCGTTCCATCACTTTACCACTATCATACAATACTGCTTGTGTTATTGGATCTATAACTTTTAATTTTTTTGAATTTGCAGATGTAACAATTGAGAATGGATATACTAATTTCTTAGGGTTAGGCCAATATCGCTTCTCAGTTTTAGTCTTTTCTTTAAGAAAATAATATTCACTATAGAATGGGATAATCCCCCATTTCTTATCAAATACTAATGGGATATAGAATTGACTTGGAGCCAACTTATTTTTTTCTGTATATACGTGCATTACCCAGCCATCTACGCCCATAGGATCAGCAGGTTTTAATTTAACACCTTTACTGATCCAAATCCATTGTCTAAGATTATGCTGCAATGCAGATACAGCTGTAGCTGATTTATAATTACCGAAATCACCTACACCTTTCTCATTAGTTGCAGCTTGGAATCGACTTTCAATTTTCATATTCGCTCGAACTTGATCGATTAAAATGAATGAAACTCGCTCCATTGAAATGTCAGATTTAATTTTAGATAAATTAAACGTCATTTCTCTAGCTTTAAATCCGATAACTTCATTTGGATCTTCAGCTGTTGCATCTTTAGATGATGGTGTTGCTGCTATCGAATCCCAGATAATAAGAAGTCGATATTCAGATCCAGTCTTTTCTTGAATCTTACGTTTAATCGTAATCAATTCTCGAATTAATTCAAATACTTGACGAACATTCAATTCTGCAGGTTTATTACTAAACCGAGATGGGTCAATACCAAATGATGTAATTCGGTCATTAATTGATTGATATGCTGTTGTGTTTTCAACAGTAACACCAGCCATCTGCCCATCACCATCATCACTTGAAGGTTCTTCAATGTTGACATATACAGCAACCGCATTCTGATGTGCACGTTGAAATGAAGCTGCAAATTGTAATGATGTTGTAGATTTACCAGTTTCTGGAGTACTTGAAATGCAAATTGGAGCACTGGATTGAAATCCTCCACCCAACAATGCATCGAAAGTTTTGATTCCAAATGGTGTAATATATGGTGCTGGTGGTGTCATAGCTCCATACTTATTGTGAATGTGTGTATCAAAAGGAGTTTTTAATAATTGTGCAGCATCAGCCATTTGCAATTCTCCTATCCAATTTTATAATCGGCATCATCTTCCAATTCAGTTAATGACTTAATCATTTTGTCAGCTTCATCATCAGTTTTATCCAATTTAGACATAATTGTATTTAACATCTTTGATAATTTACTAGATGACAATTCACCTTCACCATCATCATCTTTCTTGATTCTTTGCAATTCAATATGAACCATCTTCTTAACTTTATATTGCAAATCATCTTGTTCTTTTCGATACTTAAATTTAATATCTAAACATTTCAAATATAATTCTTCATATCTTGCATTTAATTCAACACAAGTATTCATCAGTGTATAATAATGTCCACGCTTAGATGAATTATCATCATTAGCAATCAATGCTCTTAAGTTGTTAACTTGAGTTTCAAGATTAATTACAAAATCATTAATGTGTTTCATTCTAGCATCAACATGATCAACATCTCGTGCAAGATTATCGAATTTCTCTTGGAATTTATCATTCAGTTGGATTTGTTCTGGAGTATCAATTGGACCAGTATCTTTAATGGTTTCCATATTTTTTGCTCTAGAACTTTGGATTAACTTGTCGACTTCACTCATCAGTTTTCCTTAACATTAACATCTTTTTTAGAAATAGTGATAATTGATCTGTAAATTTAACAATTGGTATGTTAACAACAGTCATTGTTACAACATCAATATATTCACCAACCAATAAAGAATTAACTAAATTGTCGGCTATTTTTGGAATTGTTATCTTTATAGCATGAGCATTCAAATGATCTTTAAAAATAACATTAAGTGTACTTTCAATACTTGGTCTAATGTATGAAATATCAGACTCACTAAAACTTGAATCTGTAGTTTTAACATGTATTGATCGTAATATTCGATATATAATTGGTGTATGATTCTTAAAATATTCGATGTCATATTTATCATCAAACATGTCGATAATCAATTTCTTATCTGTTGCTCGAGGATCATATTTATCTGTACCAAAACTTAATATGCTTTGTAAGTCATTAGTTATAATCGTATGCTTAATGTGTCGTAATTGTTCTTCAAGTTGAGTTACAACATTTGATTTTTCACACGTTTGATATAATTGAGCCAAATATAAAGCCTCTTCATATAGTCTATATCTTTCAGTAACGGTGTTTGATAACCCTACAGAATTACTTTGAACATATTGTAACTTAGCATGATCTCGTTTAGATATTTTAGATTTTAAATAAAAATAAAACATTCGTTGTAATACATTAAAGTATATTGCTTCTACATCTACCAAATGGATTGGATCAAACTTAGATATAACATCTCCCAAGAAAAAATAGTTGATATCATTAATTATTAACTTTTCATCAATACCATATAGTTCTGAATAGTATACAATGATATCATTACTTCTAACTTTAAAATCTTCAAATGAGAGTTTAATTACTCGATGCATATATCTTCTAGCATGAATTAAATATTTAGCACATATGTTTAATATATTTGGAAAATATATTGTAGTTCTATATTCATCAGTACTCAATTTTAAAACTTTTTCATTATACCGATCCATCAATAATGCTGTTAAATGCAATTGATATAACTGTTGCATTTGGATTTTACCTTTCAATATTGTCGGACAACACGCAATGAATAGTTTTTCAAAATAAGGATCGAGACTAACATTTACTACTTTTTTAGTCCCAATACTTCCATATTTGTTTTGAATATCGATGAGTTGTGATATATTAGATCCAATATATTTTACAAATATAGTATCATACAATTCCAGTTCGCGTTCGGTATACCCCTTAATATTAATATCTATTAAATTATTACTTTCAATATCAACAAAAATGTCATTCATATATTTACCATTAGTATGATTTATATTTAATTAATATAATTGGCCCGTCTCTCCGAGCAGTCACCCCTATTCGTCGAGGTTACGTACTAATGATTACTTAGGTGCAGTCTTAGGCATCTCAGGTTGATCACCAACATTGGCTTTCACTTCTGGAGATTTGATCTCAGATTTATCACGGTCCATCTTCAGTTTCTGAGCTGCACTAAATAAAGGTTTCCCACCAAACTTATTGATTGGAGGGGTTCCACCTTTATCTGGATTAGGGTTAGAAGGTTCAGTATTACCAGGGGTACCTTCAACATCGAATTTTGAATCATTTGTACCAGGGGTTTTCTCTACTTTTTCACCAGCAGAATCACCAGAAGTATGGTGTCCACGGTTACCAGAAGCAGCGTCAATACCAGGTTCAGAATAAAGACCTGCAATGGGACCTTTATTAAACATTTCGGCACCAGCAGTCTGTCCTTTCTCTTCGTTAATTACTTGTCCAACCATTGAATTGATGTCAGCCATTTTGAAATTCTCCTATCTAGTTAAGAAACTATTTAGCGTTGTTGTTTTAAATTTTTTACCCATATTTAATGCGTAAACCTTTTGCCACATTTTACCAGGTAACTTAAAATACCTAAGTATTGGTCCAATACAATTTCGACCTAATAACTCATACATTTTCCTAGTGTATAAATCTTTATTACTGTCACCAATAATTGCTACATGTATTGCATTTTCAATTGGAAAAGGAGCTCGTTCGAAAAACTTATGTGTTCGAGCATTTAATGGTAAATCATCTTTATCTATCTTTTCCTTCCAATGCTTAGTAACTATTGGGAATTTCATATCCAAAGGTCTAGTATTGAAAATATAATATTTAGATTTAATAAAATCTATTGTGAAATGCCAAGGGAGATATACCATATCAGTTCCAGTATATTCTTGAAAATGTCGTTGCACTATCGGTAAATCAAATTTTGAAGTATCAATTTTTGGATTCGGAACTGGATACATAATGTGATTAACAGTGTCAGTTATAATTATACCTTTTGGTTTCATTAGCTTATTAGCTTTCGAATTAGATTCTCCAGCTACTAATCTTGCTAGCAATTTATCTTTATCTGATTGTTTAACTTTATTTGCTAAGTCTTCACCTTCAGTAACTTGCCCAAATAGCATTCCATATGTTGTTTTTATATCTATAATTTCGTGGTTCTGCTCTAATATATCCATATCAAAAATTCTTAAATGATGCTGACCAGGCTTTAATGAAAATATCAAAAAATGTCAGGTCTTGACCTATACCAAGATCATTGAGATATTTTTCGTCGGAAATCCAAATATGTCTAAATGTACCATTACCATCAGTTATAACAATAAGATAGTTATCATTTGGATAGAATTTAATTTGACAACGACTTAGATATTCTTTATGTTGCATAAGATAATAATATAGAGGTGTCATATTCTCAAATTTATTACCTTCAACTTTAATATTATCTAGTAACTTGACTAATTTATATCCAGATAAATTAGCATATGTTGTCCCACTAATCATATCACTTTCATTGTAATGCCTAAACTTCTTGTCATTTCGTGTTTCGATATTATTGTAAATTTCATTGTATATGTCAACTTTAAGATATGATATACCGAACCGTAAAAATACAGTTAAGAATATTAAAATTGTTACAGCAATTAATTTGTGTTGACTCCAATAATCAAACAATAATTTAGCAATTATTTTCTCAGTTTGTAAATGATCAGAACTATTAGATTTATCAACTTCATTAACTTCTTCAGCAACGTTAGATGGTGATGACTCAGATACCATCCTAGATTTAACTAATTTAACTAATGTTTTAGCATCAACAGGTTTATTCTTAATCTGTTCATATGGAATCCCATATACTTCCATTAGTTTGGTTACGAGATCTTCTGGTAATGTTCCAGATATAATCAAACAACTTTCTGGAGATGTACCACATCGACCAATTAAATCAAATCCAGGCTCATCACCTTCTAATGTAAGATCAATAATATGTAATATATAATCATGTTCCTTCAGTTTATCAATTGCTTGATCAACAGAAGCAGCAGTATCAATATGAATATCTAAAGATGATAATACACCTTTATACCACAGAATTGCAGATTCACTATCCTCAACGATTAAAATTCTGCTTTTACTCATAATTTAACATTTCCCTTAATTGATCTCTTGTAAAAGGTTTATATAGAAACCCATCACAATTCAATTTATAAGCTTCAGTTCTAATACTTAAATCATTATGTGCAGTAATTACATAAAATTTAATTTTGTGAAAGCGTTGATCCTTACGTATATATTTTAAAAAATCTATACCATTTTCTCCACCAGGTAGCATTATATCACTAATGATTATGTGAATGTCAATTTCAAAAAGATGCGTTTTAGCATCAGAAATTGTAGATGCAGCTAGAATATTACATTTAAGTATCGATTGTAAATGTTTTTGTAATATCAAACTCATAACTGGCGAATCTTCAACGATTAATATATTAGGACTTTGTGTATTCGTCATAATATCGTAAACTCTTTTGAAATTGTTTTATCAGCAGATCAATTAGATTATTAATATTTGAGATGTCTCTATAATTAATCCCTCCACCGAAGGTCATTTCCAATATGTAAGCTATATGGCGCACAGATTCCATTCCAAGTTGACTAGCAATACTCTTTATCGAATGTGATGCTTTTACATAATGTTTAATGTTAGTAAAATTAGTATCAGATTTAAATAATTCTAACATTTCAAGATGTAACCGAAATTCATCTTTAGCTGAATTAATAATCTCCATATAGAATTCAGAAGTATCGTAATTACTCTTAACATAATCTAAATCGACCAATTGTCGATTCTTGTATTCCATTATTGCAGAATTCAAATCATCATCAACAACCGGTTTTCCAACACAATCGTCAAATCCAATTTCTATGTACTTAGCAACGTCAACTTCTGAAAAATTAGCAGTTAAAGCTATGATTGGAATTTTGTATTTTTCACTTCGAATTAGAGCTGCAGCTTCAGTCCCATTCATTATTGGCATCCGAATATCCATAAATATTAAATCAAAATAATGATTTTCAATAGCATGAATCGCATCTTTACCATTAGAAACAATAGTTGGAATGCAATTTAATTTCTTGAGTTTCATATTGATTACATTCTGAATCGCATTGCTATCTTCAGCAACTAATATTCGTAATGGATCTTCGTTTGTATCATATTTCTTAGCATTAAGTACTGCAAAATCGTCTTTATTACTACGAGTAACAGTAATTGAAAATGAGAAGGAACTACCTTCATTAGGTGAACTAATAACATCAATAGTACCATCCATCAAACTAACATAATGTTGACATATTGATAATCCTATTCCAGTTCCACCATAATTAGATTGAATATTCTCATCTGCTTGTTCGTAAATTTTAAATATTGAAGCTTGTGAATCTTTATTTATACCAATACCAGAATCTGCAATTATAAATTTTAAAGCTACTGAACGATCAGTCTTAGTAAGCACAATAACTGAGCATGAAACAAATCCGGTTTTAGTAAATTTAACAGCATTATCTAGAAGGTTTATCAATACTGCATTAATTTTACCAATATCGGATTTAATGTAAAAGTGTTCGTTGCCTGTTAGATTTGTAACAATGCCATCAAATTTAAAGTCGATTTCTTTATCATTACATTTAATCAAACTAGAACGATATATTCTAACCAATAGATTTGCCAAATCAAATACTTGAAGATCTAATTTAGATTGTCCAGTCTCAAGTAATGTTTTTTCTCGCATTAAATCTACAGATTGTACTACAGATTGACAATCATTTAATATATTAGTAATATAGTTTTGTTGATCTGTTTCCAATTTAGTATCATTTAGCATCTCAGCAGAACCCATAAGGCTGGTTAAAATATTACCAATATCATGTGAAACATTCCCAAGTAATATGGTTTTACCCATAGTGGCCCGATCAGCTCGCGCTACAGCTCGCTTTAATTCACTCTCTTTATTCTTCAAATCCGTTATATCGATGAATGTTATCAGGGTTACCAATTTACCATTTTCATCTGGAATATTTGTTAAAGACTTCAATACATGCATTCTTGTATTTGCGACTTTATTTTCAATAATACAATCAAACGTAATATTTCTCAATGGTGCAGAACCTTCGATAACACATTGGATTGGATCATGCAAGCAGCATCCAGTAGAATCACTACATAAATATTCATAACAAGGTTTACCAATTAAATCTGCTTCGATAAATCCTAATGAATCACTTGCAAATTTATTTATGTTTATGAAAGTATGTGCTTCTGAATTAATCTCAATAATGCCTACATCTACAGAATTAATTAACGTTGATAATTTTGTTTTTTGGGTATCGATAATCTTAACAAATTTATATATGTAATTGATTGCATAATTAAAATAACTTACTAGACTATTAATCTCATTATTTGACGTTGGACATTCATCAAATGTGTCAATTAATGTATCTTCAGATAATTTCTTACATTGAGTATGTAGATCATCTTTCAATTTGTGTATTGGTTTAATTATCCATTGAAATATATAATATACAACTATACTATACATTACTAATATTAAACATATGATAATGAATGCAAAAACTAAATTATAATTTACAAAAACATCCCATATATCTTGTTTACTGAAGGTTTCTAATATTAATTCATTACCATATAAATTAATATCTTGCTTAAATCTAGTAATATATGTTCCAAATGAATCTCCAAATTCAACAAAACTTACATCAGATAATATCGTATCCCCCTTTAGATTTAATACTCTAAAGTGAGTAGTATCAGAATCAAGCAATTTGATATTTGAAATTTTACTATCACATCCAGTAAATAACACGTATGAATTGTCGTGAAGTTTAAATGTCATTTGGCTGAGCATCATTAATCTTGTATCACCATTTGCAGAATTTATTTTCCGAATATAACTGCGAATATTAGATGATTTACTAACAACAATATCTTTATAATTAAGATTCGATATAATGTCAAATTTATCGTGTTTATAAACTACTTGTGAGTCTAAACCTGCAAGTAATATAAGACATAGATTATCCAACATGTATGTTTGATTCTTAATTACCTGAGCTATATCATCATTTGTTGCCGTTTTAGTAACTTGACTCTTTAATGTTGAATATAATATATTCACTGCATGTTTGGAAATTCGAAGTTCAATATCAAAATCATTACGGATTACATTATATATCCCAGTTGAACGTTCATGACTTATTTTGTCATGCATAGATGTCATATTGTAGTATACACCAAATATCAATGTCGATAATAACATGCAGAAAAATATTCCAAATAAAAATGAAATTGAAAATACAATTGACTTTTTCTGCAACATTTTAATCACGCTTTTAGAGATTTAATTAGACAACCCTCAGCTACAGCAGTTAATTGATTTTCAGCAACTCTAACAGATGAAATGTTGAATGGAAATTCATAACTCTCAAAGTTAGCAGTAACTAAATCAATAAATCCTTTAGCTTTAGATGTACCACCAGACACAACAATTGGAACATCCTCAGGAAAATCGACAGTCAAACTATCAAGTTCATTCAGAATATTCTTAGTTGTATACGCTATTAAACTGTTATAATAATGTGTAATTGCTTCTTTGATTCGCCTCTCTCTTTTATTACCAGTAGAGAAATCAGCAAGATCAAATGTATCTTTTTCTTTAATTGCCGTAATTCTATTAGTTACAATACCAGTATCCAAACTAACATTTTCATCAACCCAATCACCACCACGAACTACAGAGAATGTAATTACAGGAATTGATTTAAATACAACAGCAATATTTGTCATACCAGCACCGAATGAAATACCAATACCAGTAAAATTTGAATCTGCACATTCAGAATAAACAACAGCAGTAGCTTCGTTTAATGGTAAAGCGGTATATCCCAAACGTTCCAATACTCTTCCAAATACTTTCTCATGATATAAATTTTTACGTTCACTATCAATTGGATCTGCCGGAACTGAATAACAACATGTAGCAGCACCATTAGCTTTACCAATTAAATTCTGAATCATCTGTGAAATAATATCTAGAGAATCTACTTCTTGAGAACTGATCATACCTTTCTGCATTGGACGATCAACTTGAAGATCAAAGATATTAGCAAATTCATATGCATCTTTAGATAATATATATGTATTATCATCAATAACTACATGAGATACACTATTTAAATCCATATGATTAGCATTATCATTTTCTATCTTCAAATACATATTACGGAAACTAGATGAAGAAATGTTATCATCATTATTAATCCTAGCTTGTACTAAATTCATAGTACCAATATCCAAACCACGATTATTTGTCTGTTTGGGAGCTGGAGTGTTCTTCGTTTCATTATTCTGTATGGGATCTACTTCACGCTCGTTATTTTGAACGGCAGAAGCAGCCTCGTTAATTTGATTTTCGTCAGGCATCAATTTACTCCTATAGACTATTCAATTTGTTAAGTTTATCTGCGATTCCAGATAGACTTTTAGAATTATTAGTTTCATGTTTTTCATCAGTAATTTTCATATCGCCATCAAAGCTTATTGAACCTGCAGAAGGAATAAATACGTCATCTTCAATAATTTTCTTTTTTTGAACACCTGATGTTGTTTCTTTTACAACGTCTCTAGCAATTTGCTGTGTTGGTGCAGCATTAATTGAATCCTTCAATTCATTTAATCCAGTTACCATGTTTTGCAATAATGCAGTTTGTTGTGTTAGCACATCAACTAATATTGCTTCGTTATTATTTTGTTGGACGATATGTCCACCAGTTTGAAACTTTGCAAGTTCATCACCAACATTATTTAACTTGGTCATAATCTCTTTCTGTAAATAATACTCTCCGCATTGTTTACAATAACCATCTCGAACTTGCAACTTATTACAACCTACGATTTTACAAATTCCAGACTTGTTAACAGCCATAATGATTTCCTAATGTACACGTCCGGCAGCTTCAATATCAACAAAATCGTTTCTACCTAATGATAATTGAGTACCAGTCAATTTAGTTTTATCAATTTCATCATACATAAATAAAAATTCAATCATTGGTTCTCCATCTTTCGATTTGGCTTCCAATTCAAATGGGCCACCATATATGTGAATACCAACATACGGTCCAATTGAAATCTTTTCATCGTTATGATCATCAAACCATAATTTTAATACTGGATATAAAAGTGCACCTTCTGTTACAATGACTCCACATTCAGTAGACGGTCTCCATACATTTTCAACATATTCAGTAAAGTGTTTGAATTCTTCATTATCAAATACAGGATGCATCATTAAACTCCTATTTCATTAAGGTATACAAGTAGTGGTTCTTCAAAAATATCAATATTCCAATGTGGAATCTCAACTAATATTAACCCATTATTTATTGCCCAGTCTTTTTTAATTTTATCATATCTAACTGTACGATCATGAGCAATCTTAGCTTTTCTATATTTATGCGCTGGCTTATAATGCTGAATTCCGTGGAATTCAATACACACCTTGAGATCCGACAAATAAAAATCGAATCTCAAGGGTCTATTTTTAGGGCTTTTGAGACTATCAAAAGTCTTTTCCATTTCATATTCAATTCCATTTCGATCTAAAAATGTAGCTACTCGCTTTTCACCTTTAGAACATCGCTTACCACGATGATAATTTCGTTTCTTATATCGTTTACCCATAATTAACCCTATTTTAAAGCAGTTGTAATTTTACTATATACTGAAGGGTTTGCAAATTTCAATTGTTTTATTTGTTGATGTTCTACAATTTCCTGCTTTTGTGTTACTGTTAATGATTCAACAATCTGATCAAATAATCCAGAAGAAGCCGGACCAGTAGCAGCACCAATTAATGTCATGTTTATAGTAGAAATAGATCCACTAAGTACATTCTCAAGATTAACACCCTCTTCAATATATGAATCGTGACTCTCTAAAACCATACTAATGTTCTCAATAATATTCATATCTAACCTTAATGTTAAATTAAACTAAAACCAACAACCATACCAACAGCTAATCCAACTCCAACAAACATGCAACCAACAACAATACCAATTGCAACGTTTCCATCATCGAGCTCTTGTCCGGTTTTAAATGGTGTAATTAAATCAAAAATCTTATATCCAATAATCATTGATACTAACGCTAATGCTACACCACATCCAGCATAAACTAGATTGGCTCCAATAATTCCCCATTCAATAACCATGATCACCTCCGATCAATATACTATGAATACCTTCAATGCGTTTAACATAAGTTTTAGTCTCAATACTATGTTTACCAGTTACCATATGTAATGTGTTATTGATACATTCCCAAGTATTAGGATCGCCATATTTATCAGGATGTGCAATACAATACTTCTGCGCATTAATGATGTGACCTCTACCAGCATTATATGAAGCCATCATGAAATTAATGCGATCTTGAAGTGTTTCTTTACGACTCCAGTTACGCCAGATTTCACGATCATACCATATACCAGCACGAATATTAGTCTTAGGATTCATCACTGAACCTTTAACTACATTATTCTTCCGTTTAATTTCATCAAATGTACCAGGCATAATTTGCATTACACCTTGAGCACCTACATAAGATTCAGCAGTTCTATCTAATTTAGATTCAGCAATAGCTTGTGCTTTGAATTGTAACCAACTAAACCGAATACCAAAATTCTGTTTACTATACTTATGAAAAAACAAATCATACTGAGAGTTACTATTGAACTTCTTATACAAATTATAATTCTCAGCATAGGCATTATTTAATAAAATGATACTACCTAGGAATAGTAATAGTAAAAGTTGTCCAATCTTTATTTTCAACATGAATAGAACCATTTAGTTTTTTAATAAGGTTTGAAGTAACGGCAAGTCCTAAGCCTGTTCCTTTAGTACCTTTAGTTGTATAAAATAGTTCAAATATTTTCTCTAGATTTTCATCGGATATTCCAATTCCAGTATCATGTATTTCAATTATATAATCATCGATAGTTTGCATGGCTTCAATATGAATTTCACCAGTATGCTTAGTAGTAACGGCATGAATTGCATTTGTTAATATGTTTAAAAATATTTGTTCTAAATATTGTTTATTCGTATTGCATAAATCTTTACTTCTATTAAAATAACATGTAATTTTTAAATTCTTATTTGTTTTTCGAAGCATGGATATTGTATCAAGCAACACATCTGAAATATTAACATCTGTACAGCATAGTGATGTATTTGAATGATATAATTGTGCAATTAAATCAGTAGCTCGATGACATAAATCTCGAATAGTTATTATTTCTTTATTATATTTGCATTTATTACCAATCAATATCATTTCTGAATATCCAAGGATAACTGTCAATATATTTCGAAATTCATGAGCTATAGATCCAGTTAACGATGTATACATTTCAAGGCGATCAATATTTGCCAGTTTATCAGCAATATCAACATCATGTTCTTTATTCTTACGAATAATCAAAGTAGCAATTATGACATTCAACATAGTTCCAAAACACAATATCCAAAGAACTACATTTGTCTCTCTATTTGATTCTTCATAAACCATAACTTGAAACTTCTCTTTAAATTGAATGATTTTAGCATCGACATTTTTTGGATCTCCATGTTCAATATCATTTAATATTGATTTAAGCAATACATCATCAATATTGGTTAAATCAATCAATTTCTGAATATCAATTAGTATGTGTTTGATATGTGAAGATACATCATAATTATGATCAACTGCATGAGAATGATGTAATGCTAATTCAGTTTGTATATCAAATAATGGTTTAATCTTTTTGAAATTAGGTTCAATCTTACCTATTGATATGTATGCAACGATGCCAAGACATGTCGATGCAATTAATGATATAATGCATATTATCTTAGTAAAATTACTCATTCTGTCCTCTTACTTTACTAACTTGACCACATCCAACACTTTGTCCGTGAGTTCTTCTGGCACTTTAATTTCGACATTATAGTTGAAAATTGCACTAATCTTATTAACAAGAGTTACAATTTCATCCATAGTTAATTTGCCATCTTCAAGTGCTTTTGGAATATATTCTACAACGATATTAAGTACAGCTTTACCTTTAAAAAATGCTTTTAACCAATCCATTGTGACCTCCTAAAGTCCGTGTTCTAATTCGTAAAATTGAATTTCTTCATCTAATATCTCTTGCATTGACTTATATCTACAAATAATACTTTTTACAGCATCTACAATTTCAGCATCAAAATGAGTTCCTTTCCCATCTTCAATAATTTGTAAAGCTGTATCTAAACCCAATGCTTTACGATATGGTCTCATTGAAGAAACAGATTCAATTACATCTGCAATACTCATAATTCGAACTAAGTCATCAATTTCATTTCCAGATATACCATTTGGATAACCACTACCATCCAAACGTTCATGATGGTTTAGAATTATTTTAGATATATCGTAATCATACAATAAATTAAATGGAATATCTTTTACAATATCGAATCCATGCTGACTATGTTCTTTTATTAAATTGAATTCATTTACAGATAATTTGCTAGGTTTGTTTAATATTTCTACTGGAATTGCAATTTTTCCAATATCGTGAAGTATGCCACCAATATGTAAATATTTAATTTCAACTGAAGTTAGCTTTAATTCACGACCAATGAGCTTAGCTAGATATGAAACGTTAGTCATATGTCCAGCAGTATATGGATCTTTTAATTCTCCAATCTTAGATATACTACTCATTATTGAATACATCAAAGCAGATACATGTTCAAATTTTTCATGAATTCGTGTTTCTAGAAAATCATGATAGTGTCTAGATTTTATTAAGTTTTTATAATCATTAATTGTTTTGATTAATACTTTTGCAAATTCATCATACCCTAATGGTTTCTCTAAATAATCCATAGCTCCATATCGTAGAGCATTAATGATTTTGCTTGGTGTAGTATCGCCACTTAACATTATGATTTTACATAATGGGTCCATGATTCTAAATTCTTTAAGTAACTCAATTCCAGAAAGAGTAGGTAAGTTAACATCCAGAATGCATATATGGGGTTTAAATTTAGTAAACATAGTAAGAGCTTCTGGTCCATCTAAAGCTGATTTAATAATAAACTTCGATGAAGCAAATCGTTTTAAATATAACAATAATACATCAATAATGTGCTTTTCGTCATCAACAATTAATACTTTATATTCGGGTTCTTCTTTCATAGTTAGACCTAACTATCTTCTACGACCACCTCATAGTTGTCGCCGAGGAATCTTAGTAATTTTAGCTATCTCTTCATCATTACGATACACAATAAAGCGTTTACCAAATTTGTCAACCATTGAAAACTTATGTCCAACCATAGTTGGATATATTTTTTTCCAAGCCTGCTCCATGGTAACTGATCGAATACGATGAACTTTACCGGCAATATGTATCACAAATAAATTCATGATGTTACCCTTGGATTGAATTTTATATTATCAATTAAATAAAAAATTATGAGAAAGAATTAACTTTCCCATAACTAGATTGGTACCAAGAATCGGGCTCGAACCGATATGAAGTTTCCTTCGAGGGATTTTAAGTCCCTTGTGTCTCCCAATTCCACCACCCTGGCATGATCTATTATTATCAATTAATATCTATATAAATAATGTTATAACGAAGGATCAATTTCAGGATATATCAACTTCGTTCTCTCCTCAAGACTTCGTCCATCTTTACTAAGTTTGGCTCCACAATGAGCACATTTTTTACCTACGTCTTTTGGAAAGTATCTCTTTTGAAATTCATCCATAGATTTAATTGATGTTGAATCGACAATTTTTGGTGTTTCTACTTCGTTCATATTTACATTTCCCATAGCTCAATTATATTTATATATGTATATTATTGACTCTTTAAATAAGAATGGTCTGATGATCAGATTTTACACTAATCATCAGACTTATCTTAGATCAATTCGTACGCTTCATTATACGCACGAACAATTTTCAATTTACTTCGAATATGATCTAAATATTTATTGGGATCATAATCATAGTTCATTTTTGCAAGTTTATTTGGCCCAATGTTATATGCCAATACGGCATATCTCCAAGATGCACCTGTACTAAATCCTTTATCTAAATAACGATTGTAAAGGTGATGGAAATATACACTGGCGATATGTATACTAAAAGATGGATCGGTTTGAAGTTTAACCTTCAACATCACATCATCTTTTGGAATATCATGAGCTCCCATTAAAACTTCAAGAACCCATCTAGCTGTCTTAGGTTGAATTTGCATAATACCAAATGCAGCCCATTCCAACTTTTCAACACGAGCTGATGTCTTAAATTTTCCAACACCAGTCTCTTGTCGAAGGATTGCCTGCATAGTCTCAGGAAATCCATAAGGTTTCGATATATTATGAGTTAAGCATATCAACTCATGTGTTCGATGAAATGCCACAATGTCAAGTGATGTTTCATCTTTAATCGTATCTGGATTCAAATTCGAACACAAAGGTTCACTAAATCCAGACGTTGATAGTAACAATATCGCTAGCATTACCAATAACAATTTGAACATGTATCTCTCCCATATAAATTAGTCTTGATAATAATATCTATATGAAAGGTATAATAATTTAACATATTAATCATTCCCAATATCAAGCTTCTTTTGCTTCTTCATAAAATCATCTAATCCTGGAATTGAATTTTCAGTAAGATCGATGGATTCAGCAATATCTTGACTAATTTGTTTATCTTCTGAAGAAAATACATCTCCCAGAATATTAATAAAACTTATCTCTGAGTCTAATTTTCTTCTCCGCTTTTTATAACGTGATCTAGTTCGATTGGATACCATTTGCAATTACCTAATGAATTATATTTAAGTTGTTACTCCAAATGTTTGCTTCATTAATCCTATAGATGGTTTTCGTCTATAACGGCGAACATGGTTTTTTATAAATACTTCTTTAAAATCTTTCATATCCTTCTTATTCTTAGTGTCAGCAGTTTTCTTAGGTGAAGAGGAGGCCATAAATTTTGTGGCTTGTTGATTTGCAGTTTGTTTGGCTAACCCTTGACCTTGCGTTTGAGTTTGCCCTTGACCTGAAGGGTGAGAACTATTCGACGCATTAGTAGAAGAATTTTGTTGAGATCCAGATTGATCAGATTGACTTGAAGATCCAGCACTACTACTCGAATCACTCGAATCGCTAGAGCTAGGACCACCATACCCTTTATGATAATTATGAATATGAACTTCATTTTCATTTATCAATTTATTACACGCTTTAATTAACTTTGTCATTTTGTCTCCTATCCGCACGGGATTGGTTAGTTCACGAAGATATCATCAGATGCTTCTTCCTGAGTAGATCCTCAGGATACACCATCACCTTTAACTTGAGCCGATTTATTATTAATTTTAACGTCATGATCTCCAGTATTAGTACCGGTATGACATTGTTTACCACAGCAGTGGCGATATCGTTTATCGCCACTACGAGTAAGTTTTTCTTCATTACCATATACATCGGGACTAGTTTGTTGATTACCTCGTGGTGGATAACAATGTCCACTTCAGTTATCAGATTTTCTAACTATTCCAGGCATTGTGTTTTCTCCTCGAGTAATCCATGTTTATCCAAACAAGCTTCAAGTTGGCATATCTTATCATATAATGCCTCATAGCTCAACCGGTCATATTTCTGTCG
>Ga0164315_10001440_pt1 | contig 17915 bp, 21 predicted proteins | sample GuaBasSedimGuay6_FD_113737 | JGI IMG/M metagenome (GOLD analysis project Ga0164315, IMG submission 113737) | Subseafloor sediment microbial communities from Guaymas Basin, Gulf of California, Mexico - Guay6, Core 4569-2, 0-3 cm | ecosystem: Environmental > Aquatic > Marine > Hydrothermal vents...
CCAGCCATTCCGGGTCGGTATAAGCTGCCACCGGTATACGCTTGACGCCGGGAGTGATCGTAGTCTGACCACTATCGATACATTCATAGGCTTTTTTAATACGCGCGATCTGTACTGCCTGCTCCAAGACTGTCTCCTACCGGAATTCATTGATTTGGGGCGGGCATTATACAACCCACAGCGGAAGCCACTATCGCAACTTTAGAATTCACTTACTTTGTTCTTCGTCAATACAAGTGGTCGCTGTAACTACAGCCAATATGCGTTACTCAAACCAGCAGACCGGGGAGCAAGCAGGGGAATGGGAAACTCTATCTATGCCGGATTAATTCGATAACAGGAATTATTCTATCTGTGCGCTTTTGATAGGTCGCAAACACGGGTAAGTTAGCGCAGACTGTTTGAAACAGTCGATCACGGTCTTCACCTTCGGTGACCACTGCTCGGGCCGAGAAGCTTTCACCGTCTTTTTCGATCAACACATCCGGGCAATGAACCAGATTATGGAACCAGGGTGGATTTCGAGGTGCGCCGCCCATGGAGGCGATAATAATAAGTCGGCCATCGATTTCCTGACAGGCCAGCGGCAAGGTTCTTTTTTTGCCGGTTTTGGCGCCCGTCGTCGTTATGATCAATGCGGGTACACCTTCAAGCTCACCGGGAATTTTGCCATTGTTTTTTCGCAGTGCGTCCATGACTTCATCATTGACGCGTTTGGTTTGCGAACTTTCCATCTTCCAGTTGCCCGAACCCGGGCCGTCCGGAGCGCTAATCTCCAGGGCAAGCTTGTCTATATCCGCCATCGTTATTTCTGAATCGTTACCAGCCATAAATTTCTCCTGGGTTTAATTATTATGTCGCCAGACCAATTTAGCGTTTACCAGGGCTGTTATCCAGACATATTCGCACCCTCTACGAAAGCGAAGGCCGACTCTCTACCATCAGTTTATCCAGGGTAAGCTGGGCTTGTTGCGGATTATCCAGGTCACGCACTTCAATCATTTCGCATTTATCCGCAACCATTTGCTCAATGGTCACAGGGTAGTGTTTACAATCGTCGGGGCGATCGTAATAGATATCGCAGGTGTACTGAATACGACTGGATTTATCTAGATTGGTTTTATCTTGATTCGGCACTTGCCGCAGCCACGGGCAGCGCTCCAGTTGCTTGCCTGTGTCCGGGCTTATCCAGATCTTTTCGCCGCTGTCAGCGCCACTGAGAGTACCGTTGAGATTACCGCCCGCACTACCGCCTACATAGTCATAGATATTGGGCCGAAAAGTCTCCCAATATTCCACTTCGCTGGCCGCTGCCGATAAGCCGCCGTTGCCATACTTTATGCAGCATTTTCCGCATTGGTTGCAGTCTTTCATTTTGCTTTTTCTCTATCAGTGGAACGAACTGGGTCTAACAAAAACACTAACCCATTTGGCTCTGATCCATTAATTCGGGAATTTTTAAACACATTTACAATGCGCATCATCATGCGCATAACCCAGCCTAAATACAGCAGAGCATACAGCTATGGCCAGGCTATACGATCTAAATGCCCAGAAAAAGTCCGCAAACCTTAGTGCAAACAGTGACTTACTGAAAAAGTCAAAGGCGCTAAACATTAATTTATCTGCAACACTTGAGCAAGCATTGAAGGAAAAACTCGCCAGCGCTGGAGCGGACGAATGGGCCATGGAGAACAACAACGCCATAAAAGCATATAACGAATTCGTCGAAGAGCACGGCTGCTTTGGTGGTGAATACCGCGAATTTTGACGCAGCAATTCTATGTCTATGCGAACCCGAGCCCTGCGGCTCGCGGCGCATACCCCTACATAGTTGATATCCAAAGCCCTCTGATCTCAGAGATCGCCACCAGGATCGTCATACCCCTGGGGAAAGCTACAGCATTTCAAGAATGAGGAAATAAAAGGCCTCTATTCATCTCGCCATATCGGTGCACGCTTCTCCATAAAAGCATCTATTCCTTCCTGGGCATCTCTGGCCATCATGTTCTCAACCATCACCTGTCCGCAATAGTCGTAGGCGTCTATTAAATTTTTATCCAGCTGTCGATAAAAAGCCTGCTTACCTATTTTCAGGGTGAGTGATGATTTGCTGGCAATTTTGGCGGCCAATGCATCGACCGTTTGCTCAAGCTTGTCAGCTGAGGCGAGATAATTAATAAAACCCATTTCATAAGCCCGCTGTGCGGAAATAAAGTCACCGAGCAAGAGCATCTCCATAGCATGTTTGCGTGACACATTGCGCGATAGAGCAACCATGGGTGTTGAGCAAAACAAACCCAGATTCACACCCGGCGTTGCGAACCTGGCATTTTGCTCCGCCACTGCCAGATCGCAACTGGCCACCAGCTGGCAACCCGCAGCCGTCGCTACACCATGTACTTTAGCGATAACTGGTTTTGGCGACTGAACAATAGACAGCATTAAGGTGGTGCAAGTGCTAAACGTTTGTTGCTGGAAGTCTCGCTCTGGATTACCCCGCATTTCAGCCAGATCATGACCCGCGCAAAATCCCTTGCCTGAACCCGCCAGCACAATCACTCTAACCTCATCATCGGCGGACAACGAACTAAACGCGTCAATCAAAGACTCCATACAATTGATGGACAGGGCGTTATAAGCTTCGGGACGGTTAATCGTAATGCGACCGATACCCTGTTTGTCTTTACCAGTAATAACGCTGTTGGTTCTGTCCATTTTTTGTGCCAAAACTAGTATCTTCCACCCTCAGCAGTAGGTAAATTAGCTCGAATATCAGCAAGCTCCGCCTCACTAAAGCTCACCTCAAGTGCCGCAAGGTTTTCTTTCAAGCGTGATATTTTTCGTGTGCCGGGAATAGGAAAAATATCTTCGCCCTGGTTAAGCACCCAGGCCAGTGCTACCTGTGCGGAGGTAATGCCTTTTTCTTTGCCGATATTTTCAATCAGCTGCAGGAAGACTTTATTTTTCTCAAGAGTATCTTCCTGAAACCGCGGGCCATTCAAACGGAAGTCATTTTCTTCCAGAGAGTCGCGGGAAGTGATGGCACCGGTAAGAAAACCTCTGCCCAATGGACTATAGGCGACAAAGCCGATATTGAGTTCTCGACAGGTAGCGAGGATATCTTCCTCGACGTCGCGGCTCCACATGGAGTATTCAGTTTGCAGGGCGGTAATGGTGGCTTCACGGCTGGCTTTTTGTAGTTCTTCCGAGCTGGCTTCGCTGAGGCCGATATACCGCACTTTACCCGTATCAACCAAACCTTTCATGGCGCCAACGGTTTCTTCGATGGGTACATTGGGGTCAACGCGGTGAGCGTAGTATAGATCGATCACATCGGTGTTGAGTAGCTTCAAGCTGGCTTCACAGGCTTCTTTAATATGGGCGGGGCTGCAATCGAGTCCGGCAAAACCGCCTTTCTCATCACGGAGAAAGCCAAACTTTGTGGCCAGCACTACCTGATTCCATTTGCCCGCAAAAGCCTTACCGATCAATTCTTCATTGTGGCCGCTACCGTACATATCAGCCGTATCGAAAAAGTTGACGCCCAGGTCGATGGCAGCATGGAGGGTTTCTATGGACTGTTGTTCATCACTTTCACCATAGAACTCTGACATACCCATGCAACCGAGGCCCAGGCGGTTGATCCTGAGAGTGCTGGTGCCTAATTTTGTTGATGCCATAATGCTATCCCCTTTTAGTGTTATTCGTTAGCTGCACGTAGTATCGAGAAAGACCTTACCGATAACCATAGCGATAACGATAACATAGCAAACGCTCTGAGGATGCACTATGGCGTTGTCCGCCATTTTGGCCGACTCCAATCCTGCATCTTGCATTCCGACGGCGATGCCGTAACACTTCATTGACGATACTTAATCCCCAGGGCTTATTACGCCATTAAGCAATCCATCAAGTATTCAAATACACGAGACATTCAGATCTATGAAGCATTCAGACCTGCGAGAATTTATTGCTTTCCTCGAACAGCGGGGTGAACTTAAGCGCGTCACCGTAGAAGTCGATCCCCACCTGGAAATCACGGAGATATGTGATCGGGTACTAAAAGCCGGTGGTCCAGCGCTGCTTTTTGAAAACCCTAAAGGTTTTGATATTCCGGTGCTGGCTAATTTATTTGGCACACCAGAGCGGGTTGCACTGGGTATGGGCCAGGAAAGCACCGAGGCTTTGCGCGATGTCGGCAAGCTACTGGCGTTTCTAAAAGAACCCGACCCACCTAAAGGCATTAAAGATTTATGGGATAAGCGCGAGTCTTTTAAACCGGTGCTGAATATGCCGGTAAATGTGGTCAAGAAAGCACCTTGCCAGGCTATCGTCCTCGAAGATGATGAAGTCGATCTCGGTAAGCTACCCATTCAAACCTGCTGGCCGGATGATGCTGGGCCGCTGATTACCTGGCCTTTGGTGGTCACACGCGGCCCGCAAAAAGAGCGGCAAAATCTAGGCATTTACCGTATGCAGGTGATCGGCAAAAATCGCGTAATTATGCGCTGGCTGGCACAACGGGGTGGTGCACTGGATTTTCGCGAGTGGCAACAGGCCCATCCCGGCGAGCCATTCCCCATCGCTGTGGCTCTGGGTGCAGACCCAGCAACCATTCTCGGCGCAGTGACACCAGTGCCAGATTCCCTGTCGGAATATGCTTTTGCTGGTTTGTTACGGGGCGAAAAAACGGCTGTTACACAATGTCTGGGAAGTGACCTACAAGTACCGGCCAGTGCCGAGTTTATTCTCGAAGGTCATATCGCCCCCGACGATGAGGCCGATGAAGGGCCATTTGGCGATCACACCGGTTATTACAACGAAGTCGAGCGCTTCCCGGTGATGACTATCAAGCGTATCACTCACCGCAAAGACCCGATATATCACAGCACTTATACGGGTCGTCCTCCCGATGAACCCGCTATTCTCGGTCTTGCTCTAAACGAAGTCTTTGTACCTTTATTGCAAAAACAATTCCCCGAAATTACCGACTTTTATTTACCGCCGGAAGGCTGCTCCTATCGTTTTGCAGTAGTCACTATGAAAAAACAATACCCCGGCCACGCCAAGCGAGTAATGATGGGCGTGTGGTCATTTTTACGGCAGTTTATGTATACCAAATTTGTGGTGGTCACCGATGACGACATCGATGCTCGCAACTGGGAGGATGTGATCTGGGCCATGACCACGCGCATGGACCCAGCGCGGGATACGGTGATGATTGAAAACACCCCGATTGATTATCTCGATTTTGCCTCGCCGGTGTCGGGGCTTGGTTCTAAAATTGGCTTTGATGCCACCAACAAGTGGCCAGCAGAGACCCAGCGAGAGTGGGGCAGGCCAATCTCTATGACACCAGAAGTAAAGGCGCGGGTGGACGATATTCTTGCTGGTCTGGATTTATAGGGTAACGCACCTCGCGCAATTGGTAGCGGGCCTTATGGTAAGTAAATATAATTAAAGCCCTGGTTATTAAATTCCCTGGTTATTAGACTCCCTGGTTATTAAAGCCCCTCGCGAACCTCTACATCAAATATTTTGGGTCATTTAACAAAGCGATAGACAAAACGGTCTGTTCTTCTACGGATATTATCGTCAAAAACACTCAGTGTTCGCTTATCATCTGGGTTACGCAGCACCTCGGATTGGCCCTCAAACGTAAAACCAGCACTTTCGATATCCTGTTTGGCGAACCCCTCCTCGATTCGATGCAAATCCTGAGCGGCACTCGAAGCCGTCATACTATTTGCTGCGTGATCAATAATTGCCAGAACACCGCCAGGCTTTAAACTGTCGCGAATTTGTTTAAAGAAATTATCTCTATCCACTTGCGGCCAGTAATCTGCGGTGAAATAGATATCGTGATACGTCAATACCATCACGACCATGTCCAATGAATCGTTTTCAAGACCAAGATTATCTATCTCGCTAGTCAAGCGACTTATATTAGGCAAGCGATTGTCTTTAAAGCGGAGAGTGGCTTCCTCGCCAGTAGAACTTTCATAGGCCTTATTAGTGTGTGAAATGACATGTCCATCAGGCCCAACTGCGTAGGCAAGAATTTCAGAGTAATAACCACCGCCGGCAAACAGATCCAGCACTTTCATACCTGGTTTAACCCCAAAAAACTCAAGGATTACTGTTGGTTTGCTGGTTTTATCACGCTCGCGATCCGCGTCGCTCCGCGCTGGATTGTTAACGGCATCCTCATTGGTTTCAGCGTGAATGGGCGTATAGATGGCCAGGCTAATTATTATCAGGCTGAGCGCTGCAAATACTTTTGACATTCGATTTCTCCACAATTATTAAACATTCAGGGTTAGGCGCTAAAGTAAAACACTCAAGATCAAAGGGAGCTTACGCTTAGTATCTGTATTCTAGCGCCTCTTTTCTCGATTATCCTTCACCAACACAAACTCGCTCATGATTTAATAACCACCGCTTGGTATCTAAACCGCCAGCGAAACCTGTCAGCGAACCATTACTTCCGATAACACGGTGACAGGGTATAACAATCGGGATTTTATTTTTGTTGTTAGCCATGCCAACGGCCCGCGAAGCCTTTGGATTGCCGATAGCAACGGCGACGTCCCGGTAACTGGCCGTAGCGCCATAGCCAATCTTTTGCAGTTGCGCCCAAACACCTTTTTGAAAGTCGGTGCCGTTGAGATTTAAGGGCAGATCGAACACTTTTAAACGACCGTCAAAATAGGCACGCAGCTGGTCTATGGCCTGTTCAATAAATTCGTTGGCTTTATTGGTCGCCGATGGCAAAGCCGTGTTATTGGGAAAGCGTATCTCCAGTATGCCGTGGTCGTCGGCAATTATGCTCAGGCACCCTATGGGGCTTTCCATAACTGCAAAACACTTGCCTGTTTGTTGCTCTGTTTTGGACATGTCAATTCCCTCCAGAAATCTCGCTTAGTTCGTTATCAATGGAGTAGCAGAAAGGCTTTGCCATAACAGCAAGGTCGCGTAACTGCCCCAGGGACTAAGATCTTCGCTGTCCAGCATTGCGGGCTGTCCCGAATCCATACTGAGTTTTTTCAGCGCATTTTTTACACCGAGATCGCCGGCCAGGAAAATATCAGGATGGCCCATTCGAAACGCCGTGTATTGCACTGTCCATGGGCCGATACCGGGAATCCCAAGCCAATCTTGATAGTCCCTGTCAGCACTGACCTGCCGCTGATCGGGGTCGTTACCCTTTTGCAGTAGGTGCTGGGCAAGTAGACGCAAAGCCTGGCGCCGCTTATCGGGCATCGCCAGAAATTCAAGGCTGGAATTGGCAACTGCGGCAGGTTCGGGAAAAAGTACCGTTGGGCTGTCATCCCCTGGTTCCCCATGATTTGTATTTTTAGCCTGCCTGGAGCTAGTTAAAGGTTTACCTAGCTCGGAGACCAGTCGAGTCACCAGTTTATGGGCCGCCTTAACAGATACCTGCTGACCCAAAATCGCCCTGACGCCGGCTTCGAAGGCTGACCATAAACCAGGCAAACGTAGGCCACCGCATTTTATCTGGGCTAGTGTGGGGTTGTCGGCTAGATGGCTGCTTAGAGCGATGCTATCCGCATCGAGATCAAGCAGACTTCGAATACGCTGTATAAGTGCCAGTGTATGCTCGGCCTGGGTCAGAACAAGCTCGACTCGAAAGCCATTTTTTTCGGGGATATGGGTAGCCGTAAATGTCCCTTCACAACCTTCGCGGGAAAAACTGCGGCTATAACTGGTGTCGGTAACAACCTCTAATCCGGCAATTTGCCGCAGTCGATAAAAATCGCGAACTCCCGCCCAATCGTAGGGTGGTCGATAGCTAAGCAACACCACCAGCCCTCTACCCTGAAACTGCGTATGCGGTGGATTCTTTTGCCGTCGTTGCACCTGCTGCCGACGCAACTGGCGCGGATTAAGGTTGAGCAATTCAGTGAATACGGTATTGAAACGCCGCGTACTACCAAACCCGGCCATGGCAGCAACTTCTGTCACTGGCAGATCAGTTTGCTGTAACAACTGCTTAGCAAACAATACGCGGCGAAAGTTGGCGTATTTTAAGGGTGAAACGCCCAGGTTGTGCTGGAAAAGTCTACGCAGATAGCGATCACTGACGCCCAGGCGCGCGGCAAATTCTGGCAGGGACTGTTGCCGCCACTCGCCGTTATCGATTAAACGAAGCGCCCGCTTCAGCGTTGTTTGCGTTCCGTGCCAGGCGGGGGAACCCGGTGCAGATTCGGGCCGACATCGTAAGCAGGGCCGCAATCCGGCCTGATATGCGGCTAAGGTGCTGGGAAAATAATCGACATTTTTTTCGAGGGGTGGTGTTGCCGGACAAACCGATCGGCAGAAAATGCCGGTGGTTCTTACGCCAATGAAAAACAGGCCATCGAAGCGCGCATCCCGCGCTAGCCGGGCCTTGCGGAAGCGAGTTCTTTCTATAATGTCGTAGTGGCTGACTTTGTGGTTAAAGTCCACTTTATGGTCAAGGTTCACTTTGCGGTCAAGGCTCATAGCGACAGTTTAGTCCTGTTGCGAGCTTAAACCAGCCATATTCGGAACTGTAGTTTTTAAGGTGTAAGCTGAAAGCTTAAGGTCGCAGCGTTAACGCTTGATGATCTCAACAGGATCGCCGACTTTAATCTCACCGCCAGCAAGCACTCGGCAGCAAGCACCCCCGCGCCAGTCGGGAGCCAGTGCTTTCATCAGTCCCTTGCGAGCCTGCTCCATGCGGCTACAGGGATCGGTTTCCCGGGTAATTTCCAGGCGTAAGTCACCGATCTGAATCACATCACCGACAGAGGCGGCGCTAAAGCCGATGTCCTCCACCAGCAGGTTGGCTCTACGCGTCGTCCAGTGCAGTTCCTCGTTGATATCAGCACAGGCGCGCTGCCAGTCCTCCATGCTCATCACGGTGACCTGTCGAATTCCGGGTTTGCCGCGATAACAGCCCTCCACACCGCGTTCAGGTGTTACCTGTACGGCGCTGGTTTCCATCATTTCAGCCTTCTTTTTATTGCGGTAAGCAATGCCTTTTAACGTCGCCATAGGAGTTACACCTTGCTTGTGTCGAATTTATATCGAGTTTATCTTGAATGTTTTACGAGTAAACCCTCCGCACGTGTCTTTTTAACAAAACAAGCACTATTCTGTCATCCTGTACTACACTCCCATAAGCACTAATTTTCAAGCTGGAGTAAAAAATGAAAATAGATATTATTTCCGACGTGGCATGTCCCTGGTGTTATATCGGTAAAAAGAATCTCGAAGCGGCTATAGCGCAGCGCCCTGATATGGAATTTGAAATTCAGTGGTTTCCCTATCAGCTCCACCCCGAGGCACCCCCCGAAGGCTATGATTACCGCGCTTCAATCGAGCGGAAATATGGCAAGGAACGTATCGATATGATGTTTGAGCAAATCACCCAGGTGGCCAAAGCAGCGGGGATCGAATTTCATCTCGAAAAGATAGAACGTGGTGCTAACACATTAAAAGCTCATCGGCTGCTGGATTTAGCCTGGCAGCAGGGCGGCTCCAAAGGCCCACAAAATGATCTCAGCGAAGCATTATTAAGCGCCTATCTATGCGAGGGGAAAAATGTCGGTGATATTGAAATTCTGGCAGAGATAGCCACCAGTGTTGGCATGGATGCAGCGGAGGTAGTGAATTATTTGGCGACTGATAAAGACACTAATAAAGTCCAGGCACAAATAGACTTTGCCCGACAACAAGGTGTTAGCGGTGTGCCATCATTCAGTTTCGACGGTATGTTTGCCATTAGTGGCGGTCAGCAAGCCGATGTTTTCCTCAGTGTAATAGATCGACTGGCCAAAAAAGCTGCCAGTGAAGGCGCTTTTTGTACACCTGATACCTGCCCCTAACTTAATGGCAGACTATCAGGACCCTGTAGTCATAAATAGATCTTATGTAAACCGGCTGATGCTTTCTGGAACTGTATCATTACGCAAAACTATCACACTATATCGCAGCGGTTCGTGAGTCCCAGTTAACCACCTGAGGCTAGAGCTACTAAGTTTTTTATCCATTTTTTATCCAGAAAAAAGGTGAAAGTAATGAAATTTACCTGGTTCAATCTAATGCCGTGGCCTCATTTGCCAGCGGATTTTCGTGAGAAAAATAAGTCTGTCTGGGTCGATATCGACTCGAAGCTCTATGACCCAGTCAAGGGCCACGATGTTTATAACGACTACCTCGACATGCTCGAATATGCCGATTCTCTCGGTTACGACGGTCTGGGCATAAACGAGCATCACCAGAATGCCTACGGCATGATGCCTTCACCCAATATTATGGCGGCAGCCATTTCAAGGCGGGCGCTTAATGCCGCTGTTGTTGTACTGGGCAACTCCCTGGGTCTTTATAATCCACCGACTCGGGTCGCTGAAGAATTCGCCATGCTTGATGTCATTACGGGTGGTCGCCTGGTAGCGGGTTTCCCGGTCGGTTCATCCATGGACATCAATTATTGCTACGGTGATATTCCAGCCTTGAGTCGCGAGCGCTATCAAGAGGCCCACGACCTGATCAAAAGAGCCTGGGCTGACCCCGAACCTTTTGCCTGGAACGGTCGCTATACCAAGCTGCGCTACGTGAATACCTGGCCGAAACCGATTCAGAACCCGCCACCCATTCATGTGCCTGGCGGTGGCTCGGTCGAGACTTATGACTTCTGCCTGGACAACACCTACTCCTACTCGTATTTGAGTTTTTCAGGATATATCCGCGCCAAGGCCTTACTGCAGGGCTACTGGGACCGGCTCACTGAGCGCAATGAGCCAGACGAGTCGCCCTACCGCGCCGGTTTCGCGCAAACGATCTGTGTCGCTGCAACTGATGCCGAGGCCGAAAAGTTGTACAAAGATCATGTCAGCTATTTCTTCAACCGCTGCCTGCATGTTGCCCCGGGTTTTGCTGATGCACCGGGTTATCGCACCATCAAAACCATTAAGTCCGGCGCGTTATCCCAGTTCACCCCCGACCTGGGTGAAGCAGCGCATATGCCGTGGAAACAGCTGATTGATGAAGGCTATGTGATTGCCGGTAGTCCCGCGACAGTGCGGGAAAAAATGGAAGACCTGATCAAAGGCCTACGAGTGGGTAATATTTTCTGCCTTATCCACGTTGGTGATATGCCTATTGAGAAAACCCGTTACTCCACCAAGTTATTTGCCGAGGAGGTTATGCCCCATCTGCGCAATATGTGGCCGGAATATGAAGATGACAACCGTTTCTGGATTGATCCCATAGATAAACGCGCAACACCGGGGCCAATCTCCGAACGAAAAACCGCTGGGGAGGCCTGATTATGGAAACCACAGCCATGGACTTAAGAACGTTCAAAACCCCCAAAGCTGACATCCATCTGATCGAAGGCGGCTCCGGTCCCGACCTGCTATTTTTGCATGGTGCAGGCGGGATCACTAAAGAAGATCCTTTTCTGGCGGCGCTGGCAGAAAAATATCATGTCTACGCGCCGTTGCTTCCGGGTTATGGCGATTCGGAGGAATCAACGGAAATTCGCACCATGCTGGATTTCACTCTCCATGCTCACGATACCCTGATGGCTTTGGGCCTGGATAAGCCTATTGTCGTGGGCCATTCCATGGGCGGCATGATCGCTGCCGAGCTGGCCGCCATCGCGCCCAACGATATCGACAAACTGTGTCTGATTGCTTCTGCGGGACTATGGCTCGACGATCATCCGATTCCCGATGTCTTCGCCACTATGCCCTACGAGCTGCCGGAACTATTGTTTCACGATCCCGAAGCCGGTGGCGCCATGATGACCGCCGGGGCAGACTTTTCTGATCCTGAATTTCTGACTGCTTTTCTGATTCAAAATGCTCGGCAACTGGGTATGGCCGGGAAAATTCTCTTTCCGGTGCCTGATCGCGGCCTGAGCGAAAGGCTTTACCGCGTCAAAGCAAAAACTGTTCTGGTGTGGGGTGAATCTGATAAGTTAATTGGCATGCCCTACGGTGAGGCCTTTAACCAGGCCATTGCCGGTAGTGAGCTGGTTAAGGTACCCGAGGCTGGGCATATGATAATTATTGAGCAAACGGCCGCCGTGTTAGCAGCCATTGCTAAACTTGGTTAGCTAGCGAATTAAACGAAAAAAACGGGCCGACTTTTAAAAGTCGGCCCGTTTATCTATCTATCTCAAAACCTTCATAATTATTTGCAGCGACATCGGCTAGCCTTCGGTAAAAATTTGGCCCGCCCAGATAGACGGCAAACTGGCGATGTTTGCCGGGAATATTGGCACCGGTGTACCAGGAATCTGTATCGTCTGAAAACATAGTACGACGAGCAATGTCAGCCACCTCCTGCCCCCAGGCAGTTTCCGCAGCAACGGTCGGCTCTATGGCCCCCTGACCGTGTTCATGCAGGTGATGGATACAATCTCTAATCCAGTCGGATTGCAACTCCGCTCCCAGTGGCATATTGAATAGAACCGTTGGCGATTCTGGGCCATGGATCATAAACAGGTTGGGAAACTCAGGGATGGTCATACCAAGATAGGTGCTAAAGCGTTCGGCCCATTTTTCTTTGAGGCTGATGCCGCCCCGACCACGGGGATTCAGGCCTTCAAAGGCGCCGGTGATGGCATCGTAACCGGTGGCGAAAGTTAGCATATCAAGGGCATGCTCTTCACCACTCACTGTGCGGATGCCCGTGGGAGTAATAGTCTCAATGGCATCCTCACGCAAATCTACCAGCGTGACGTTATCGCGATTAAAGGTGGCGTAATAACCGTCGTCTAGAACCTGTCTTTTGGTGCCAAGGTAGTAATCTGGCAGGAGCTTTTCAACCACTGCGGGGTCATCGACAATGTCGCGAATCTTGCCCCGCATGAACTCCGCCAGCTCCAAATTAGTGTCTTTATTGGTGAGTATGTCCTGGTAGGTCTCAAACAACATGCTAAGGCTACCTTTGGCCCAGTGCTTTTCAAACATCGCCTGACGTTGCTCGGGCGTGTGGTCTCGCGATGAGAGCTTTGATACAGGATAAGGTGAACCCATGGGCGACTTCATCATCTGGGCACGCATTGCCGGCCAGTCTTCTCGCGCTGCTCGCACCAACTCTGGGTCAAGCGGCCCATTGCCCGCGGGAATGGTGAACTGCGGAGTACGTTGGAAAACCGTGAGATGCTCGGCCTCTTTGGCAATCAGTGGAATGGCCTGAATACCAGAAGACCCGGTACCGATTACGCCGACTCGCTTACCCGAAAATTCAACCTTCTCATGAGGCCAATGACCGGTGTGATAACACTCACCGGTGAAACTCTCGACACCAGGAATATTAGGCGTGTTGGCCTGCGACAGGGTGCCGAGGGCACAAATAAGAAACTGCGCGCTAATTTTCTCGCCGTCGCTGGTTTCTATCGTCCAGCGTTGAGCAGCTTCGTCATATCGGGCAGCATTTACGCGGGTTTCTAGTTGAATATCTCGACGCAAGTCAAACTTGTCAGCCACATAATTGAGGTAGGCCAGCACTGTAGGCTGATCGGGCTGAGTTTCGGGCCAGTCCCATTCCTGGATAAGTTCTTCAGAAAAGGTATAGCAATAAAAGGGGCCACCGGGAAAGTCAACCGTCGCTCCAGGGTAGCAATTCCACCACCAGGTGCCGCCGACACCCCCAGCGGCATCGTAAACTTTTACCGACAGGCCGCTTTCACGCAAACTATGTAGTGCATACATGCCGCCGAAGCCTGCGCCAATAACCACTGCATCAAGCGTATCTATGCTGGCAGACGCGACATTTTGTTTAGTTTGATCTTTAGGCATTATCCTGATTCCCCTGGACTGTATATCAACTATGTAAGTATCTGTCGGACTACGAGTTAAAGTACATTAAAATATATCATGGCGGTGCTGGACGATATCGTTACAACGTCCAGAAATGTTCGAGATTCCTTACTACGAGCCGGAATAATATGAACCGAGAGTAACCCGCAAAAATAAGCTTAATGATCACAACGTTATGGAAACGGATAAATGACACCCATAGAAAAACGGTTAAGAGATAACTTCCCGGCCATCCAGATGACCCTGGTCAGTCTGATAGTAGCACTGGTCTTCGAAACGCTTATTGGCAAGATGATTGACTTTGAAGGTGCGTGGCTATCGTCCCCTGAAGGCTTCCTGTTTTTATCACAATGCGTTTTTGTGGCGATAGTTTCACTGATGTACTGGTTTACGCTTTCGCTCCAGTCTGCCTCTATTAAGGTTGTTTTCTCACCCCGCCATGCACTTTCACCGATTTTACCGGGTGTTATCTTTTTTGCCCTGGTGTCGACCATTGGCGGTAATGGGCTGATTCTCTGGTTGTATGTGTGCAGTACTTTGTCAGCCGCCGCCTGGCTTGTGTTCGGAGAACATGAGCGATTATATATAGCTGATCCAGATGCTTCCGGCAAAGCCGGGACACATCGTGTTTCCCGCCTGTTGATGCTCTGTTGTGGAATCACCATCGCAGGTTCAGCAGTGCTTCTGCAGTACGAAGTGGTGGGCCTGCTCCCGGTAGGTGCTTTGCTCTGGCTAGCCGTTGTACTGGCCGTTATCGCACATCAATTTTGGTATGCAGAATGGAAACGCGCGGTCGATATTAACCCTGGGCCTGGTCTGGGCTCGGAATAGGACACAGGCCTGAATTACTGCAGACATAAGGTGATTGAAAAACCTTCACGACTGGCCCTAATCGCTAGAAAATCAGCATGCCAGGTCTGATATCGTAGTGGTAAAATCGTCCATTGAACCCGCATCCTGCCCGTTCGGTAGTATGTGCAACAACTATGCGCTGGGCTTACGCGCATAAATAGTTTTTACAACATCCAGAAACAGATTTTCTACTTCGATAACTTCAAAGCCAGCAAGCCGGACATTTTCCGCAGTATTTCGATTCATCTCCGGGCCGACTTTTTTGCTGAGGGGCGTCATGATGTTCATCATGATATTGAAGGGGAAAAATTTGCTGCCGGTGTGTTCAAACATTCTTATTTCGCCACCCGGCTTAAGCACACGTTTAAGAGATTCCAGGCCTTTCACCGGGTCGGGCACCGAACAAAAAGTGCAGGAGGTATAAACCTGGTCGAAACTGTTATCTTCATAGGGCAAGTCGTGGACGTCCATCTCAATTAGTTCAAGATTGCCCTGATAAGCATCAGCCCGGTCTTTGGCTTTCTCTAACATCGCTGAGCTGATATCGATGCCAGTGATATTCTGGTCGGGTGGGAAATGTTGAATGTCCAGGCCAGTGCCCACCGCAAGAAAAAGTACTTTGCCGTCCATATGAGAAAATAACGCTTTTTTAAAACCGGCCCAGCGCAGTTCCGGTCCTTTTGCCGCCATAAAATCAAAACTTTTAGCGGCTCTATCCCATTTTCTTTTAGTAAGTAGATCCACCATAATTTTTGCCTCGCAAGCGTTGACTGCTCTATTTCAAAATTAACTTAAGACGTTTTCTTGCCACTCAACACCATGCTATACACCCTGATAACCAGGTTTACCGCCACACCGAGCAAAGCAGCCTGCAAAACCAGTGCCTGATAATTGATGTCAGACACTGCCTCTACGCCAGCACCCACCATAGCCCCCAGCATGCCTGCAAACATGCCCGTCACCATGGTCGGCACCATAATTTCCATGGCCCCAAAGAAATAAATCAAGCCTGCCACCACAGCGATAAGCAATGCCAGGATCATGCCCAGTAACATACTTGCAATCATCATCACCGGCATCGGCCAGGCGGCTGAAAAACAAAGCGAGCAAGCAACGGCTACCAGCACTGCCACCAACATGCAGGCAAAAAGATCGCCGATCAAAAAATATAGTCTGGTTTCCATAGTTCTCTCTTTATTCTGCTGCCGTTACCCCAGCGGGGGTTAATATACGTTTTTCACCCGAGCTATTTTGTATTTAAGAGCGGGCCGCCATTGCTGTCTTTGCTAGACCAGAAGTTAATATTAAACTGGGCATCATCGCTTAGCTCTACCCTGTGCCAAATTTGCGGTGGTGAGGTCGCAAACTCACCGGCATTGATAGTTATCACCACCTCTGGCTCCATGGTTTCCTTATCGGGAAACCCATAATAAGTGACACTACCCTGCATCACACATATCTGGCCAAAGACGCCGGCAGCAGTGTTGTGATGCGTAAGTAGGGCCGCCGGGACATTGTCCTTAGTGAAAAACGGCGTTGATCGCTGAATTGTCCAGTCCGGGGGTATTCGTTGGTGCATATTTATTTCCCGTGGAGTCTAATTGTGGTTCAACATGTTCACTATAACGGTGCCTTAGCTAACATGGAGTTTTTACTTTGACTAATCGCCTTGCTGGGCTATTTCCTGTTCCTTTAACAAGCTGTCAATGGTTTCCACAAACCTCGAAGACACTCCGACTGTTATATCGTGCACTCGATGCCATTCAGCTATTACTCGTGGGTTGGCTTTAAAAACGGCAAGCAGGTTCTTTACATCGGCCGATACAGTGTGAAATGAGGCCGACTCAACGGAACTTTCAAACGATGCGCTCGCCGAATAAATTAATTCTTCAAACACGGCCGAATAAATCACCTGTTCCTCGTCAGTCAAACTCTCATCCTCCCTCGCCTTGACAATTATTTTGGCGATATCGGGCTTACTCATAAGCATTCGCCACCGGGAGTAACCTTCAACTACAGCGGCACCGGCTTGTACGCCCGCGTATTTAGCGGTTTCTTCGGCAGCTCTTTGCGTCACCTCCGCGGCTTTTCGAGTCAGTCGGGTCTGTATGGCGAGATAAACTAGCGTCACCATCACGGCGATTGCGCCAACAAATTCGCCGAGTGACCCCAGTTCCTGAATATTCATTGTGTATTTTCGATCCCGCTATTTTTGGGCCGCATCTTTCATCCGCTGTAATTCTTCCCAGCCTAAATAGCTAGTCAGACCATCGTCGTTATAAAACACAATATGGCCGTCACTAATAAAGAGATATTCCGTGTCTTCCAGGGCAGTAGTTGCGTCGTGAAGTACGCCATTGGGCTCGTAATCATAATCACCCGCTTCCAGGGTGCCGCCCCTCACCTGTAGTTTGCCTTTTAATATATAGGTGTGGGCAGCGGCGAGATGTTTGTGACGTGGTGCTACATAGCCCTTTTTCCAGCGAAATAGCGCGGCCCACCGGCCCGACTCTGGGCCGGTCCAGAGTAGTTTGATCCAGGCTACGCCGGGTTCAGATTCAACCCAGGGGTCATCAGCACGAACAATAATGTCAGCCAATTGATCATTGATGGGGGTGATGTCCTGTAATGCCATGAGTTTTCTCCGGTAGTTAATTGAAGAGTTGATTCAAGGATTAGCCAAATAAAAGCTTCCAGCAAGCCTTCTTTGACTATTTAATTTCGAATTCGCGCTTTTCGACGCTGTCGACAAACTTACGGAAGTCTTCCGTATAAAAATCACGCCTCAACGCCCATGCGCGCGTAAAAGATGCAGCCGAGTGATAGGCTGCATACTGCCTTACAATCGAATGCCACAGGCGTTCGTCAAAACGGCCGGCGGCGTGTTGGTAATAAGCCTCCTCCCAAAGCCGCAACATTCTCTGGCACGCACAAATAATCTGCACACGCTCTGCCTCCAATAACGCATCAAAATCTTCATTTGCGCGCACAAAAACTTTGGCAAAATCAGGCTCAAGAAAAGGCAATAGAATATCGCGAAATCCTTCTGCTATTTCATGCATAGCAGCCGCGCGGGCCTCTCTATTTTGGTTGCGTATCTGGACGCCAAGATAAACGAGCGACAGGACAACGGCACCAGCGCCAAATATTTCACCCACTGCTCCAATTGCTTCCCAGTTCATTCCTTACCCCTTGTGTCATTGGCCTATCGGTCGCTCTGCATAAAGCGCCATGTTTGAA
>Ga0164315_10001441_pt1 | contig 17907 bp, 17 predicted proteins | sample GuaBasSedimGuay6_FD_113737 | JGI IMG/M metagenome (GOLD analysis project Ga0164315, IMG submission 113737) | Subseafloor sediment microbial communities from Guaymas Basin, Gulf of California, Mexico - Guay6, Core 4569-2, 0-3 cm | ecosystem: Environmental > Aquatic > Marine > Hydrothermal vents...
CTGTCCCCCTATTTCGCGATAGCGTAGTGCTACCTGGAAGGCTACATCCGGTGCGGTTTCCGCATCCGCGTCCTCACTAATGCCCAGGCTCAGTTCATAATTCCTGAAGAGGCGGATATTGCCGCCAAAAGTTACCGTTGTGGCGCTGCCGCCAAGGCTGCGGATTTCCGATTGATACATCGCCGACCTGGACGCCCCTTGCAGTCGCAGTTCAACTCGTTCGCTTACCTGCCATCCTATACCTGTAGATATGAAACTCACCCACTCTTCGTAGCGATTTACCAGCAAATCCGGTTCACCAATATGGATGGCGTGCATCCTGTAGAAGCCGTTCAGGCGCGGGATGCCAAAAAGGCTCGTCACATCGCCGGCAATTCCCAGGCTCAGGTCTGTGCCGCCGCTGCCATGTAGTTCGTTGCTGTTGCCGGTAGGGAACTTCGCTCCAAAGCGTAATGCCAGTTGGTGTTTTTCCGTCGAAAGAAGTCGCCAGCCGCCGAACAACCGCGCATCGCCAAGGCCGTTCGAACTGCGGTCAACGGTTATGGGCATGCCAGCGGCATCTGAGTAGCGAAAGTCGAGTATGTCCTGCGCCCTCCCGGGCCTGTGTCCTTGTGGCAGTCCGAAAACCTCATGCCAGGAGTCAATTACCGAATCCAGGCTCCCAGCCTGATGCTGAACGTAAGGCAGTTCGATGCCAAGCTCCATCTTTTTCCCGATCCCCAGCCGATAACGGAATTCGATTCGGGACGTCTCACCGTCAAGGTACAGACTCTCTGTGGAGCGTGGGTCATCAACTGAGTGGCTTGCGTGGGTCACTGAAAAATCCCAGGCATGCTCTCCTTTGCGAAGCAGGCGAGCGCCCTCAGTGCTGTCAGGGATGCCGAATATTCCAGTCAATGGACCGTTGTCATGATCACGCAAGACGTCGGCGAATGTAGCAGGCGCTACTAAAAACGCAGGCAGCACAGCGAATCGGCAAAATTTCGAAATTATGTTAAGCAATTTTTATTTTTTTTATTATTTTTGGAAAGAACAAAAAAACACGATCTGTTCTTTCCGCGTTGTCGGGCGTGTGCCCGAGGCCCCGTGTGGCATCAATTATGCTATTTCGGATTTCAACGCAATTCGAACTGCACGGTACCCGGTGTCATTGTACCGCGTCGCTTGTATTCGTGTACCGCTGCGGCTAGTCAGCCAAGTCTTTTGTTTAATCTCAACACAAATACTTCAGCTGTCAGCATAACTACAATCACTACAATAAATGCGACGATGCCGTGATACGGACCTTTGAACAACACCTGATCACTGAAGGCAATATTGATCGCCTCAAGGATAAGAATTTTTGAACCGAATAATACCGCCCAGGCAGACAGCACTCTCATCACCTTCGCGGCTGTGCCGGCCTTTGCTTTAAAGAAAGCCGCAATACGATGTTCGACCTTAAGTGTAATTTGTAACAGTACTTGCAGGAGTATTGCCGCAAGTAGCTAAATAGTGAAAGACTCGATAACTACGTTATCCCAGTACTCATCAAACAGACTGAGTACTGTCAGGTCGATCAGGATCGTGTGAAATACCGAATAAAGATCTGCTGTCGACCGGTATAGGATTCGGCGACATCAGAACGCTTCGATTCTTGTGACATATGTATACAGTCTCGTGTTTATATGAGGTTGAATCCGGCTACGGCTCTTTTTTCTCATTGGTGTTCCTGGTCAACTCGATGACCTCGTCCCAGTTTTCATTCAGGATCAGGAATGACATGGCGTAATGAGCGACTTTCCACTGCCCATCCTGGCGGGCCAGCACGCCGGTGCCCCGGAACCGACCATTCTGTTCAGAAAAAAGCACCTCATCAAACCATGCAATATTGGATGATGCGGAAATACTTACAGCCCGTTCAACAGATTTGTAATTCCAGCCAACTCCGTCTTTAAAGCGACTCTCAACATAGTCTGTGAAATCCGGACGTTTTGGCCAGCGTTCCCACTCATCCGTACCGAGGAACACACCATCCCCGGTGAAATGATCAAGATAGCGCTGCTTGTCACCGTGGGCGGCAGCGTCATGAAAGTCATCGAGAACTTTGTTGATTGCGTGGAGTTCGGTGTCGTTATTGCTCGCTGCGGCTACAGCAAAAAATAGCAGCGCTGGAAAAATCAAATGCCGGAACTTCATGAGGGTCTCCTTTTGTCGCATCACGCAATGGTTTGCGACGAATCATTGGCCGGGTACGCCACTCTATCGCAATTGACTATCTTTGCTGCCGCGCCGGTTATATCCGCTGGTATTGACCACTTCCTTGTCATGTTCCGCCTGGCAGGTGATGCACAAGCGCACACCGGGAACGGCCTCGCGTCGGGCATCAGGAATGATCCCCTCACACTCTTCGCAATTGATCAGACTTTCACCCTGCGGAAGCTGGTCGCGCGCGCGTTTGACTGCGTCCTCGATGGTCGCATCGATCTGCTCCTGTACTGCTCCGTCTTTCGCAAATCCGCCAGCCATTGTGGTACTCCGATATCGGGCGTGGATGTCCATCCCAGTGTAAAGAAAAAGCTGGCAAAGAGAATAGATCGGGGAAAAGAATTCCCGAATTATCAAAAATCGATACTTACTTCCATCCTCGGTGAGCGAACTGAAATATACTATATTCGTCAGCAGGCAGCAGACCAAACTCGCAGGTGACTTGATGAAAATCGTTCATACGACATTATTTCTTCTCCTTTCGTTCTCCTTCGGAACAGCTCAGGGGCAAGACCGTGATGCTGTTAGAGAGCACTTGTTGGGAGCCTGGAAAATGGAGGAACGAATACTGCGTTCACCTGGATTCGTCTCCTACCAGGAGGATGCGACTATAACTTTCACATCACTGCTGCCGGATGGTCGACTTCAGGTAATTGCCCGAATCACGACGCGTGCGGTAGCGGAGACAGAGAACCAGTTTACCCGCCCCGGTTGCGTGGGGAAAAAGGAATGTATCTTTGATGACGCAACCGAAGGACTATGTGCGGTTTTTGGTCAATCGCTGTATATCGACTGGATCGATCCGGGCTGGATCGACGATTTTTTCAAGCTCTCGGGAAACGAATTGACCGGAGATGATGGCAACGGCCCAATCAAGTTAATCAAGGTAGAATAATATTTATGTTGCTGAAAGGTTTTTCCAGGAACCGGTAACGGCTCACTGGAAGTACGAATGACAGGTGACTTAATGAAAGTTATTTGCAAAATACTTCTGCTTTTCCTCTTTCTGCCGCTCGGCGTCGTGCACGGGCAAGATCGGGACGCTGTCAAACAGCACTTATTGGGGGCCTGGAAAATGGAGCCGCGGATTCTGCGATCACCTGGCCTCGTCTCCTACCAGGAGGATGCGACGCTAACATTTACTGCAGTTTTGCCAGATGGTCGCCTGCAGGTGATTACGCGAGTTACAACCCGCAGTGTTGCCGATACTGAAAACCAGTTTACCCGCCCCGGTTGCGTGGGGAAAAAGGAATGCATCTACGATGGCGCAACCGAGGGTCTGTGCGCGGTATTTGGCCAATCGCTGTATATCGACTGGATCGATCCGGGCTGGATCGACGATTTCTTCAAGCTCTCAGGAAATGAATTGACCGGAGATGATGGCAACGGCCCGATTCGGTTCATAAAAGTAGAGTGATATTTACGCACAAGATGTCATGATTTGGCACTGTCGGGTAAAAGAATAACAGGCTAGAGTGTCGGCACTTTGTTATTGCGCATCGGTATACTCCCCGAATGACGAAAACCGCCAAAAGCATTCTCAACGACGTATTCGGCTATACGGAGTTTCGCGGCCACCAGGAGGAAGTCATTGCGGCCGCTATGGCCGGTCGGGACTCCCTGGTGCTTCAGCCGACGGGCGGTGGCAAGTCACTGTGCTATCAGATCCCGGCATTACTTGGCGATGGTCTTGTGCTCGTTGTTTCGCCGCTCATCGCCTTGATGCAGGACCAGGTCACGGCGCTCGAGCAATTTGGCATCGATGCCGCCTATCTGAATTCCACGTTGACGAGTGCCGCACAACGCGAGGTGATCGAACGCCTGCATAATGGCCAGCTGCAGCTCTTGTATGTAGCGCCAGAGCGCCTTATGCAGGTACGTACGCTGGAACAGCTAAAGACCTGCAACGTAGTGCTCATTGCAATCGATGAGGCGCATTGCGTGTCACAGTGGGGACATGATTTTCGTGTGGACTATTTATCACTAGGTGAGCTTGCGAGGCATTTCCCCGGCGTGCCGCGCATGGCATTGACAGCGACAGCGACGGCACCGGCTCGCTCCGAGATTGTAGAGCGACTCGAACTGGTTGACGCTGAACATTTCGTCGCCGGATTCGATCGACCTAACATCCGCTACCTCGTACAAAGCAAACTCGATGCGAAACGCCAGCTCCTTGGCTTTTTATCAGATCACCAGGGCGATGCCGGCATCGTTTACTGTATGTCGCGCAAGAAAACAGAAGCGACCGCAGAATGGCTAATTACCAAGGGCTTCGACGCGCTGCCTTATCACGCGGGTCTCGATGCCGCGACGCGAGCCAGGCACCAGGGACGGTTCCTGAGTGACGATGGCGTGGTAATCGTTGCCACTATCGCTTTTGGCATGGGTATCGACAAACCAGATGTGCGTTTCATCGCTCACCTTGACCTGCCCAAAAGTATGGAGTCGTACTACCAGGAAACGGGTCGCGCAGGTCGTGACGGGCTACCCGCAGATGCCTGGATGGTGTATGGATTGCAGGACGTCGTACGACTTCGGCAAATGGTGGATGCGTCCACTGCAGACGAGGTGCATAAGCGCAGGCAACGAGTGAATCTCGACGACCTGCTGGGCTGGTGCGAGGTAACCGAGTGCAGACGCCGATCATTACTCGCCTACTTTGGTGATGTACTGGATGAGGATTGCGGCAACTGTGACATTTGCCTGACTCCGCCTGATGTGTTCGACGGCACGGAGGTTGCGCAGAAAATTCTTTCAACCGTGTACCGCACGGGCCAGCGTTTTGGTGCAATGCATGTCATCGATGTGCTGATGGGTAAGGACACTGACAAAGTCCGCCAGCATGGCCATGAGTCATTGAGTGTGTACGGTATTGGCAGTGAGCTTGGGCAGCAGCAATGGCGATCAATATTGCGCCAGCTCGTGGTGCTCGGGTTTTTGTCAGTGGACACTGCCGGATACGGAGCAATTCAACTAACCGGGAAGAGTCGACCATTATTGCGCGGGGAGGTTGAGCTGCCATTACGCCGCGATTTCCTGATTGCGCGCAAGGCGAAAACCAGGAAAACGGAAAGAAAAGTTATCATTGTCGATGCACAAGACAATGATTTGTGGGAGGCATTACGCGATTGTCGCAAGCGTATAGCAGATGATAAAAATGTGCCGCCCTACGTTATTTTTCACGATGCGACGCTAATGCAAATGGCGGCTGACAAGCCACAGACATCCGATGCATTCTTGCAGATTTCCGGTGTCGGGCAAACCAAGCTTGAACGCTATGGACCCGCGTTTTTGGAAGTGGTTCGCCTCGCGGAGGCCTAGCTTTTCTTACCGTTCGCGAGAGCGATTTCCAGTGAGCTTTCGGTTGCCAGTTAGTGCTCTACTGGCTTCTGGCGATCATCAACCTCGATCTCCGGAACTACAGGTTGGGTAGCATCAAGAAACAGTGCGCGTGCGATTTTCATTGATCGTGCATCAGGATTGATTGCCTCACCTTTGAGGAGCGCACTTTCGGCTTGGTCATACTGTTTTGTATTGATATAGATAAGCGCCTTGCTGTTGTATGCTCGCCAACTCTTGTCGTTTCGTAGCAGAAGCACGTCGCAATATTTTAGCGCCCTTTCGTAATCTCCCAAATTCGTATAGCCGGCACACAAATTGCTCAGTGCGATTTCTTCTTCTCTTTTGCCGTTGGCTACCTGGAGTCCAAGCAAGGTAAGTTCGATACCCTTTTCATCATGGCCGGCGATCATCTGCCGCGCGCCTTCGGCCAGGTTCGGATTACCGTCTCCTACGATAATCCGTTGATCACTTGCCAAACAGGTCGACGCAAGGAAAATGGTGGTTAAAAGAGTGAGTCGTGCGATCATTTCATCGAACTCCGGAATTGACCTGATTTTAGCCTATTTTTAGACATGGACCGTCGTTGCTGCGCAAACGTTGCATATTGCCGTGACACCACCAATAAAATCAGAGACTTCTGGACTAGCCCGAACGTTGCATGAGTGGGCGCGATGTGCCGGTACAGGAAGCGACAGCCCGGCAGGCGCAAACTGTAACACTTCCACCTTAGCCGAAAATGTCGCAACCATTTGAATCGCAAACTAATTTCTTTTTTGAGCGCCGGCACTCATGCAATGTTCGGGTTAGGGTCAGCCGATTGTCCGGATCACCTCGATGAATTGCCGCTATTCGGCATTTTCCAGCTTTTCGCTGGCCTCCATCCAGTCCCACTCCAGGGTGTCAATCGTGGATTTGATCGCGGTCTGTTCTTTGATGAGCTCAGTTAGCTCGGACTTGCGCTCCGGGTCCATATAGATGGCTTCGTCAGTGAGGCGCTTGTCCAGTGACTCCAGGGACGTCCGGTTTGCAGTCAATTGCTTTTCAATTTCCCGCACCTTGTCGAGCATTGGTTTCAATCGCTGACGACGTTGTGCTTCCTGCTGGCGAAGCTGCTTCCTGCTGAGTTGCTTGTCGGAGCTGCTGCTGTCTGTTTCACCAACATCGGGTTGCCCTTCACTAAGCTGTTGCTCCTTCAACCAGGCAGGATACTCATCCAAACTGCGATTGAAGCGATCAACGATGCCATCGTGCACGATCAGAAGCTCGTCACAAACACTACGCAGAAGGTGACGGTCGTGAGAAATAACGACTAACGCTCCACTGTATTCGATAAGAGCAACACTCAGAGCCTGGCGCATTTCCAGATCGAGGTGATTCGTTGGCTCATCAAGCAGCAGCAGATTTGGTTGCTGTCGGATCATAAGCGCCAACACAAGACGAGCTTTTTCGCCGCCGGAAAACGGTGCCACCGGTTCGAATATTCTCTCACCGCTGAAGCCGAACCGTCCCAAATAGTTGCGTTGCTCTGACTCACGATCATCGGGAGCGTATCGTCGCAGATGATCAATTGGACTCTGCTCCGGAATTAGCAGGTCGAGCTGGTGCTGCGCGAAGTAGCCGATCCTGGTGTCCTTGCTGAGCAAGCGCTCGCCAGATAACAGGGTGCTGCCGTCAGCCAGTGCTTTTACCAGGGTAGATTTGCCAGCGCCATTGACGCCAAGCAACCCAACCCGGTCCCCGGCAGCAAGATTCAGTTTTATATTGCTGAGTACCGGTCCTTGTTCGCTTCCGGCATAGCCCACCGCGACATCGGTTAACGTCAGGAGATTCCGCGGTTGTTTTTTTGGTTCGATAAAATGAAAACGAAACGGAGAATCAACATGTGCCGGCGCAATTAATGTCATGCGTTCCAGCATTTTCAGGCGGCTTTGTGCCTGCCGCGCTTTGGAAGCTTTGTAACGAAAACGATCCACGTATCCCTGTATATGTTTGATCTCTTTTTGCTGGCGTGTGTGCATGGATTGTTGCTGTGCAAGTTGCTCGGCTCGCTGCGCTTCAAACTGGCTGTAGTTGCCAGTGAAAATGCGTATTGCCTGATGCTCGATGTGTGCGATGCGAGTACAGACTTCATCCAGAAAATCACGGTCATGCGAAATGACCAGCAGAATTCCCTCGTAACGCTTTAGCCAGCGCTCCAGCCACAAGATTGCAGGAAGATCGAGATGATTGGTCGGCTCGTCGAGTAGCAGAATGTCCGAGCGGCACATGAGCGCACGGGCCAGGTTGAGGCGCATTCGCCAACCGCCGGAAAATTCTCTTACCGGCTTATGTATCGCGTCACCAAGAAACCCCAGGCCGTGCAACAACTTCGCAGCGCGGGCCTCGGCAGTGAAGCCATCGATGTGTTCCATCCGTTCATAAAGAGTATGCAGGTCGGCACTATGTTCCTCGCCACTTGATTCCTCGGTGGCAATAGCAGCCTGCACTTCGCGCAGCTCTCTATCGCCATCCATCACATAATCAAGCCCGGAGGCAGTGCTGTTAGGGCTTTCCTGGGCTACGTGGGCGATCTGATCTTTCGGATTAATCCCAAGTTCGCCATCATCGGCTTCAAGCTCGCCCAACAGCATGGCGAACAGCGACGATTTACCACTGCCATTGGCGCCGATCAGGCCCATCCGTTGCCCGGCATGCGCCTGGAAACTGACGTTTTCGATCAGCAACTTGCGCCCACGGCGAATGGCGATTTTGTTAAGGCTTAACACGGTTCAGCAATCTTATATTGAATTGATGGGGCGCGATTATAACCATTCATCCGGATGTGATCGGGTCAATTTCATGCATTATGACGGTTAATGGTATTCGCCAGTTACATACTCAATCGGTGCGGACACGTGATACATTTCATTGCTTGTAATGTCTGTAGCTCACAACCACCGGACTGTTATGGCAGATATTGAGACTGCGATTCGCCTTGTCATTATCGGGCAGGAGTTCCTGATTGCTTCGTTGTTGTTGCTGGGCAGCGGTGAGCGAAGCGTCCGGATTGCTGCGGCGTTGCTCGCCGTTAGCGTTGCGGGATACCTGTACAATTCCGACCTTGTACTCCGCGAGTCGGTGCCCGCACTGCTGCCACTGGTCACGTTCTTTGCAATCGCCGTGCCGTTTTGTCTATGGATGTTTGCACGGGCATTGTTCGAGGCAGCATGGCCAAGACCCTGGATTACGGTTGTTGTTCTGGCGCTCGCCACGGTGTCCACGTTCATTTTCACGGGTCAGGATTTCATAAACAATACCCTGGTTCGGGGATTGGATATCCTGTGGCATATCGTCGGCCTGGTGATTGTTATCCATGCATTATGGTTAGCGGCGGCTGGCCGGCCTGATGACCTGCTAGAGATTCGCCGGCGGTTCAGAACTGTTTTTGTCGCTCTGGTGGCAATCCAGGTTACAGCTGTTCTTGTGGTCGAACTGATGATTGGTCCCTCCATACCGTCGGGCTGGCTCACGTTGATCAATGTCATTTTTATTGCTGGTCTGACCATGGGTCTGGCAGTTATGTTATTCCGACTGGACCCTGTTTTTTTTGCCAGCGTAGCTGCGCCGGTTCCGGTCGGACAGGAGCAGCAGGAAACGGGCCTGGGCGCAGCCGACCGCGTATTGCATCAGAAGTTAATGACATCAATGAGTGAAGGTGGGTATCGTAAATCCGGCCTTACGATTAGTACTCTTGCTGTAGAGCTCGGTTTCCCGGAGCATCAGGTCAGGCGTTTGATTAACCGCCATCTTGGCTTCCGAAACTTCTCTACGTTCTTGAACAGCTATCGTATTGAGGAGGCGAAATTGCGCCTTGGTCAGGCGGACTATGCAAGGACGCCGGTACTGACTATCGCGCTCGATCTCGGCTATGGCTCACTAGGGCCATTTAATCGCGCCTTCAAAACAGCGACTGGTATGACACCGACCAGCTATCGGGAGCGAGAGATCCCGGCTGGCAACGCCAATTCTGAAAAAAGCTGACTATTTTCGAAAATGACCAACATTCGCCGGTATCGGCGAGATTTGATTGCAGCAGCTGGCCTAAAGTTGTCTTCGGTTTCAACATTCCGGAGTACGATTCATGGGTTTCTTATCTGTCTTTCCAGTTGCATTGCTCGAGACCTGGCTTGTCATTTTCGCCTCGGACTTATTTCGCTACCTGATAGCTGCCGGCGTCCTCGCATCTTTCCTGGCGGTTTTCTCAGGTCAGCTGGAACGTCGGCGTATCCAGTCGCGGCGGCCAAAGCGCTCTGACGTAAGCAGGGAAATTTCCTTTTCCCTTGGCACCGTTGTCATCTTTTCACTGATCGGCTTTGCCGTTCATACAGGAAGCCAGTACGGCATATTCAGGATCTACAGCGGAAATTTACCGTCAGCAGCGATACTTCTCCTGGAGTTTGCTGCAATCGTAATTATTCACGATGCGTATTTTTACTGGGCACACCGGGCAATGCACCATCGCAAGCTGTTCCGTTTCTTTCATCGTATTCATCACAAGTCACACACGCCAACACCCTGGGCGGCCTATTCATTCGCACCGCCAGAGGCGGTGGTTGAGGCGGGCGTTCTGCCGCTGGTCGCACTTGTACTTCCGATGCACGAGCTGACGGCATTTTTGTTTGTCACGCACATGATCATACGCAACGTGATTGGACATGCCGGTATCGAAATGTTTCCAAAATGGTGGTTACGTGTCCCGCTCTTGCGATGGATTACGACTACTACGCACCATGATTTGCATCACTCAACGTTTCGCTACAACTACGGACTGTATTTCACGTGGTGGGACCGGTTGTTCGCGACTGAGCACCCGGAGTATAGGAGTCGTTTTGAAGCTGTTGTGACAGGGCGACCGGACACCGAGAAAGACATGAATGAACTTACTATTTTCCAAAAAGATGAGGAGTACCTAAGATGAAAAACCGACAACAGTTTCTGGCAACGGTAGTAGCGATAGCTCTATTTACTATTGGTGTGCCGGCCACAGCATCCGCAAACGAAGAGCTGGAATTCGACCGTGAGGTCGAGTCATGTGTCAGTGAGGTAATAGACCACGCGAACCTCGATGACGCAATCCGGGTGCGACATTTGATCGTCAAAGTGAAACAGTCCTTTAGCGGCTATGTATTTACGATCAATACATCCGTTTTTGCGGAATCCAACGACATCGCTATCCGTGAGTACGCCTCATACTGTGTCGCAAAAGGCAATGACAAACCGGTGAAATTCAGAATCGATAAAGTATCCGGGTAAAGTTGAACTGAAGCCGGGCTCCTGCAAGTCTTAATAGGAAATGCAGGAGCCCGCCCAGCGGGCGAGTGTGGAAACGCAGAAAGACCCGCCATTAATCGAACATCGACTCAATATTTTTCCGGACAGCGGAGAGACGAATTACCAAGCTATGTCCCACATTTTTATTTGTTTCAGGAACCGTTTTCGACTTTATTTCCCGGGCGTCTTTCTCGGATGACCCCGAATCAACCTGACACGAAATGATCGTCCCTTCAGTTTGCCTTCAGTCAGTTTCCTGAGCGCCGCTTTGACTACATCCTGTCGAACAGCAACATATGAACGATTGTCGAAGATGTTTATCTTGCCAACCTGTGTCCCCGCAATACCTTTAGCTCCGGTCAATGCGCCAAGAATATCCCCCGGCCGTACTTTTTGTTTTTTGCCACCATCTATCAGTAGTGTTGCCATAGTCGGTTTGTTTGCTGGTTTCTCCAACAGGCGCCGCGCGGGCAGCGGTTCGCTGGAAATGACCTGGCCCAGGTAGTCTTGCAGCAGGGCAACCTTATAACTCTCTTTCTCGCTGATCAAAGAATAAGCGGCGCCCACATTGCCGGCCCGGCCAGTGCGGCCGATACGATGCACATGCATTTCAGGGTCGCGAGCAATGTGGTAGTTGATTACAGCGTCCAGCGAATCAATATCCAGGCCGCGGGCAGCCACATCCGTGGCGACCAGCACCGAAATACTTTTGTTAGAAAATCGTACCAATGTCTGATCCCGGTCTCGCTGGTCAAGATCACCATGTAATGCGAGTGCGCTGAAACCGTGACTGCGTAATTCTTCGGCTATGTCCTGCGCTTCCTGTTTGGTGTTGCAAAATACGAGCGCGGACTCCGGGCTATATTGTAATAACAACAGGCGCAGTGCCCCGAGACGTTCGCTAACGTCATCGACCTGGTAGAAATGCTGGTCAATCGTTGCGCGATCCTGGCCGGAGGCTACCTGTGCCAGCACAGGCTCAAGCATGATGCGCTTGGCGATGGATTTAATTTCGGCCGGGTAGGTGGCACTAAACAGCAATGTTTGGCGGGTTTTCGGGGTCTGGTCAACAATAGCGTCCAGTGACGCCTGAAAGCCCATATCGAGCATCCGGTCGGCTTCATCGAGCACCAGTATTTTCAGCTGACTCAGGTCCAGTGTTTTCTTCCGCAAGTGGTCTTCTACGCGTCCCGGCGTTCCGACAACGATATGGGCGCCATGCTCGAGTGATTCCGCTTGCGTGCGAAAAGGTGCTCCACCACACAGGGTCAGGACTTTGACGTTTTGCGTCGTACGCGCCAGCTTACGAATTTCTTTGGCGACCTGGTCGGCCAGCTCCCGGGTTGGGCACAGTACCAGTGACTGCGCCGAGAAGTTCTTCGTTTCGAGATTCACCAGCAGGCCAAGGCCGAACGCGACGGTTTTACCTGACCCGGTTTTGCTTTGCGCGATAACATCCTGGCCAGCCAGTATTGGTGGCAGGCTCTGTGCCTGAATTGGAGTCATGGCCGTATAGCCGAGGCTCGACAGGTTATTCAGCAGCTCGGGATGCAACTCGAGTGTCGAAAATGAGGTTTTGCTCAACGGGAATATCCTGTCTGGTAGGTGTCGGCAGTGTGCCAGAAAACCGGAACCGTGACGAAATTTGGGGTCTGTCACCGGGGCCCTTTTAATTGCTTATGCTGTTGAAAACCTGCCAAACCGCCGCATTTAGTAGTTCTGATTCGTACGACGGGGACGAATAGCCAGCACAGTCCTCCCGCAAAGCCATCGAGATATTAAGTGGACTACAAGGACTACTACAAAATCGTCGGCGTCGATCGTGACGCCAGCCAGCAGGAGATCAAGCGCGCTTACAAAAAGCTTGCGCGCAAATATCATCCTGATGTCAGCAAGGAAGTCGATGCGGAGGCCCGCTTCAAGGCACTCGGCGAGGCTTATAGTGTGCTCAAAGACCCGGAAAAAAGGGCCGCCTATGATGAGCTTGGGGCCAACTGGAAGGCAGGACAGGAATTCCGGCCACCTCCTGATTGGGGTACGGGATTCGAATTCAGCGGCAGTGGCATGCACGCAGAGGATGCCGGAGCATACAGCGATTTCTTTGAATCACTATTTGGCCAGGGTATGGGCCCGCAAGCCGGTGCGGGGACCCGGCAGGGCTTTAATGCGCGCGGCGAAGATCACCACGCGAAAGTGCAGGTCGATTTCGAAGATACCTACAAAGGAGCTTCGCATGGCATCAGTCTGCGCACGCCGGAGCTGGACAAAAGTGGCCACGTTATTACCAAAAACCGCACACTGAACGTGAAGATTCCCAAGGGTGTGCGACAGGGTCAGAAAATCCGCCTTTCCGGACAGGGGTCACCGGGCCACGGTAATGGCGGAGCAGGCGATCTTTACCTGGAAATAGATTTCCGGCCGCACAGTTTCTATCGGCCGGATGGCAAAGATGTCTATGTCGACCTGCCGTTGACGCCATGGGAGGCGGCATTGGGTGCAACTGTCAAAGTTCCGACCCCGGACGGGCCTGTCGATATGAAAATCCCGGCTGGCACAAGCAACGATCAAAAACTGCGCCTGAAAGGCCGTGGAATCCCGGGTAGTCCACCGGGCGATATTTATATTGTTGCCAAACTTACGCTGCCACCGGCAAGCAGCGATGCCGAAAAAGCGTTTTACAAAAAAATGCAACAGGACCTGCCCTACAATCCGCGCGGGCATTTGGAGGTATAGGCGCTCATGACGAAGAAAATTCTGAGCGGTACCTTGCTTGATGAGCAAGTGCACTTGTCATTGACGGAGTTCTGCCAGGCCTGCTCCAGCGGCACCGAGTGGGTTATCGAACTGGTTGAAGAGGGAATCCTTGAGCCATCCGGCGAGGAAAGCAGTCGCTGGAGCTTTCCTGGTAACAGTCTTTCGAAAGCTCAGAGGGCCAGACGCTTGCAGCATGATCTTGAGATCAACCTCGCCGGCGTTGCGTTGGCGCTGGAATTGCTGGACGAAATTGAAGCGTTGCGATCCCGCCTTTTGCAAAAGGAGTACCTCAATGAGTGAAGCACCGCATATTGTTTGCCCTCACTGTGGCGCAATCAATCGTATTCCTGCTGACCGGCTTGCAGATATGCCCAAGTGTGGTAAATGCCACCAGGCGTTATTTACGGGTCATCCATTAGCACTTGATGACAATAGTTTCCAACGACATCTCAGTCGTAATGATATTCCGTTGCTGGTCGATTTCTGGGCGCCCTGGTGTGGGCCGTGCAAGATGATGGCGCCCGCTTATGAACAGGCCACGACGCAATTGGAGCCGCATATCCGTGTCGCGAAGCTCAATACTGAGGACGCGCAGGCAATCGCGGCTCAATATCAAATTCGGAGTATCCCGACGCTTGCGTTGTTTCGTGGTGGGCAGGAGATTGCACGCCAGCCAGGGGCGATGGGTGCTGTAGATATTGTACGCTGGGCGATGAGCCACGTTTGAAATCGAATCGACAGGTCGAATTCATCAGCTATCGGCTGATTGATTGAAATCCTTGTCTGTGAACAGCCGCGGCATGTCGGGGTCAGCGAGGCGCTCGGCCAGGGCCCTGATCTTGCTAACCAGCTCAGATCGGATTTCACGTAATTCGTCGACTTCGCTGCCAAGGCGGGTCAATTTCAGTATGGACAGCATAGAGATCAACAGACCTGCCTCTGCCTCAATCAGGCGTATTGAGGCGAAAAAGCTGAACGACAGCGCTACTACAGCAACCAGTGCCCACCAAAATCCGAAGTTAACCCCAACGGCTATTCCGATACCTATATATAAGAGTGGCAACAGCAAAATTGTCGCAAAAACCTTGAGTGTCGCGATATCGTCCATCTCGTAGCTGAAGCGCTCGCCGACCGTTGCTGCTATCCAGCCGACCGGCAAGTGTAAAAGTGCCCCCGGTATTGCGAGCGGCAGCAATGCGAGCATCGTCAAACTACGCAGCATGATTTTGCGAAAAGCGTAGCCCAGGGTCACCGGCTGACGCAACTGATGATCTTTCAGGCCGAGCATGTCCAGTCGCGCCTGGTAATTTTCTACTGCATCGCGAAAAGCCTGCAATTCCGGGTCGTCTATTGCCTGCAGATATCCGTCCACGAAGCGGCGACTTAGCTCAACGTACTCGCCCGGCGCCAGGTCTGCCGACGCCGGTTTGTACAAACGTCGAGCCACTTGAATGAAACGTAGCGTGCGCCAGTCCGGGGCGTTAAGCGTGACGTCTACCAACGCATCAGCAAGGTGCTCAGTCAATTTTCGGACTGTCGCCTGCTCATCCTGGCCGTAGTTTTTTAGCCATCGATTATCAATGATGATTGGCTCGCCAAACTCGATCAGCACCTGGCTCCTGAATCGGTGCCGGTGAATATAATTCAAGCCACAAGGAATAATCCTGACATCTGCCTTGCCGCGCGCACTCACGGAAAGCGCAATGCGAGCAGTACCGGTTTTTAGCCTGACCAGCTGTGACTCGGCATGGCTGATGCCCTCCGGAAATATACCCATGCAATCGCCGGACTCGATAACCTCATAAAGCCTCTCAAAAGCCTTCTGGTTATCCATGTCGCCGTCATGCTCTTCGCGGCGGTAAACAGGTACGGCACCGATAGCGTTCAGCACGGGCCCAAGTAGCTTGTATTCCCAGAGTTTGGCATTTGCCATGAAATGCAGTGGCCAGCGACCGCACTTCGCAATCAGCAGGAAGCCATCCATTAATGCATTCGGATGGTTGCCAGCAAAGATAACCGGCCCATCTTCAGGGATGTTTTCGATGCCAACGACGTCAATGCGGCGAAAAAAAGTGTTGGCGATGATACGAATCAACGCGATGACCATGCGATGGACCATCAGTAAGCTCCGCTGGAATCTCGGGACCAACTCACTTTGCGATGTTGCTCTGGAGCTGTCAAATCAGACAACAGGAGGCGAGCTGAATCAATGCAGGTCATGCCGCCTTCGGCAACTACTTATTTCGGAAATTATTATATTAGAATATTCTAATATACAGCTAAAATTACTCGCCTCCTTAATGGGAACGACAATGAAATTTTTCACCGTTACGTTACTGATGTGCCTGGTTACCGCCAATGCTATCGCCGCCTGGGAGAGCTTACCGACCGAGGCGCCCGCACCAGCAGACAACCCGACAACCGAGGCTAAAGTTGAGCTTGGCAAAATGCTTTTCTTCGACCCACGGTTCTCGGCGACTGGCACGGTGTCCTGTTTTTCATGTCACAACGTAATGGAAGGCGGTGATGATCATCGCTCGTCATCCATTGGTGTGCATGGCCAGATTGGTGGGCGCAACGCGCCGACGGTGTGGAATGCGGCATTCCTTTCTACCCAGTTCTGGGATGGTCGCGAAGCAACGTTGGAGGACCAAGCCAAAGGACCCGTAACGAATCCGATCGAGATGGGTATGGCAAGTCTGGAAGATGCGATCGAACGTGTTCGAGCTATCTCCGGATACAAAGTCTATTTCGAAGCAGCGTTCGGTGCCGGTGACGCGGTGACGATAGATAACGCAGCGAAGGCGGTTGCTGCCTACGAGCGTACACTTATTACGCCCAACAGCCCTTACGATCGCTATGTTGAGGGTGACCGGAGTGCACTATCCGTACAGGCAATTCGGGGCATGGAGACATTTGAGCAGGCCGGATGCATGAGCTGCCATTCGGGAGCCGCGTTTGCCGGGCCCGCGTTACCGATGGGTACGGGGTTCTTCATGAAATTCCCGACGTTTCCGGATAGACCCGACATCGAGAAGTACAGCTTGATGGAAGATGAGGGGAGATTCACCGTGACTGGCAACGTGGCGGACAAGAACGTGTGGCGCGTGCCGACCCTGAGAAACCTGGAGTACACAGCGCCATATTTTCACAATGGCACAGTCAAAGGATTGGACGATGCGGTACGGATTATGGCGCAATCGCAGCTCAACAAAGACCTCAGCGACGCTGAGATTGCTGATGTAATAGCCTTTCTGGAAAGCCTTAGCGGTGAGTTTCCACAACAAACCATGCCGCGGTTACCGCCGACACCAGGTGACCTGCTCGAATAAAGGTAGATTCTGTACATGACACGACAGTCATGGATCTAACCCCGGTTGTCCCGTCAAGGCCAGCGCCCTACAAACGACGTATTGCTGTCAAATGAGGATCGCCCGCTGGCGAATTTATCTAGCCCCAGTTGCCGCTCAGATAAAAATATAGACCTTCGTAGGCCAGTTTGAGTCTGCCGTGCCAGTCCGTTTTGTCAATATCGAATTTTATACTGAAGCGCGAGTATTTGAGTCCGATACCTACGTGTTTAAATACCTGGTAATTGGCACCGGCCGCAGTATTAATCAACGTGCCGGAGTATTCTCCGATCGACGCGTCCAGCCAGTCGAGGCGCACATCAAAAACCCATTTTTCCGAGGGTGAGTAGGCGTACCAGGTGCCAATGTTTGGTAGTGGAGCAACAGCGGAAACCGCCCTTGTCTCAGCTATGAATGGTTGGCCGTTAACGACAATGTCGCCAGTCAGGCTGGCGCCGAACTCCATGCGGTGCAATCCGATGCCGATGCCGAATTCGTGTTGCAGCGATTTGCTGAAATCCCGGGCAAAGAAAAACCGGGTTATTTGCAGGTCAGTTCCGCCTGAAACAAAGGAGCCTTGCTCGAAAATAGCATCGCCCCATTCGATATCTTCTTCAAGTACCTTGGCCGAGTTTCGACCACCTTCGAAATGCTGACTCCGAAACGACCATCTGTCTCCGAATCTCCAGATAAATTCCGCCGAAAATATTTCGTCATCGCTCGTCGCCCCAACACCACCCTCAAAATCGAGGGGAGGGTGCTCGCCCGTTAGTGAACCATCGACTGAGATGTCAAGGCTCAGCCGCGGTAGAAAGGCTCCGCCCTGCAGAATAAAACGATCCGCCAGGTATGGGTGAACATCGGGCTGTTCCTGTGCACAGACCGGCAAACCGATCACGCACAG
>Ga0164315_10001443_pt1 | contig 17901 bp, 12 predicted proteins | sample GuaBasSedimGuay6_FD_113737 | JGI IMG/M metagenome (GOLD analysis project Ga0164315, IMG submission 113737) | Subseafloor sediment microbial communities from Guaymas Basin, Gulf of California, Mexico - Guay6, Core 4569-2, 0-3 cm | ecosystem: Environmental > Aquatic > Marine > Hydrothermal vents...
AAGTTGGAGAGTAAAAAGTTAGTCGAAAAATTGAGAGAAAACAGATTGAATCATAAGAGTGATGAAGCGTAAGTAATTGGGTGATGGTGGGCAGCAAAAAGACGCTACCCACCCTACGAGGAAGGGTACTTTCATTAAATGTTACCAACAAAACGGTTAGGGATAACTATTTTCTTAATGCTTTTATCAACGAGAACATGCTTATTAACCCAAACTGTCAAATGGTTAAATTTTTCCGGAAGAGCATAGTCATAAAAAACCAAGGTTTTTGTCAGAGGTTGAAAATCAATTCCATAACGGTAGTTTTACCGGAACCATTAACACCTGCTAAACAAATTAAATCTTGTGGTTCACCATGATGAGTAAAATCTATTAAGGTATTTTTGAATACCCCACTATTATGAATATATAATCTTAAAAGTTTCATTATGTTTACTAAATTGATACTTAAAATGATGGCAACAATCTTTATCCACCCTAGATTTATTTAATTTAATGGTGGGCAACAAAAACCCGTTACCCACCCTACAATTCCCTAAACTCATTAAAAAAAGTTAAGTTTATCACCTTGTTGATTATCGTTCCTCTACTCACCTACGTTCGCTATAATGATTATTGGGCTTTATATTGCTCTTTTTGTTCAAGCAATGTCATTTGTGTAGGCTTTTTCGGTTTATTTGGATAAAGAGATTCAACGGACTTCTCAAAATCGCTAAGGGCGTTCTCGTGGTTGTGCAAGAACCAATGTTTATGATTTTCAAGATACGCATTTTTAACAGACTTATTAGATAAGTTAATAGGGATACGTTCCATTCTTGGGTCAACACTATCGAATCCGGCAAACTCCTTCTGCACTCTTTTTCGCGACATTTTTGCGTAGTCAGGGTTCAATTCAATCCCGATACCGGCTCGATTAAGTTGTTGACATACCCTGAGTGTGGTTCCACTACCTAGAAATGGGTCGAGAATTCGTGCTCCTTCATTGCTTGAAGCTAATATCATTCGCTCCATTAGCCCTTCTGGTTTTTGAGTTGGGTGATTCTGTCGATTCTCATTACAATAGTGAACGTGCGAAAATTCCCAAACATCACCTGGGTTTGCTCCCCGCATGTTGTTACGTTCACGGTAATATTTTTGGGGTACGCGAATATCATCCAAATTAAAAATAAAATCTTTTGTTTTCGTGAACATTAGAATATCGTCGTGACGAGGAGAAAAGCCCCTCGTTTTACCCATCCCTTGCGTATAGTGCCACACGATCCAGCTATTGAAGAACATCTCAAACTCTCTATCTAAGAGTTCGTAAAGATAGGAAATAAACCGAAATCCCATAAAAACATAAATCGTTCCATTGTTTTTTAGGAGTCTATGAGCTTGTTTAATCCAGTCTTTTGAGAATGCTAAATATTCTTCAAAGCCCTTAATATCATGATTGTTTCCATAGTCCTTTCCCAAATTATAAGGGGGATCGGCAATGACAAGATCGAAAGCCTCAGAGTCGAGCTTTCGCATTTCAGCAATGGCATCTCCTAAAATTATTTTTTGTTCAATCATCGGACTTTATCAGCCCCCATTTTTATTGGCCAATTCAAACCATTGCTCAAATGAGCGCCGAGCAGACTGAAGATATTTTCGGTCGAGTAAAATAGGGAAAATACCACATTTATTCTTGAGGGCACATTCCCAAAAAAAAGGTCATTTTACAAGAATGCCTGTCATTTTGCTGCCCGCTTGGAATGCCTGTCATTTTGTGGCCCGCTTTTAGTGAATGTCATTTTGCGGCCCGCTTTTAGTGAATGTTATTTTGCGGATCGCCAAAATTGATAATGACCCTTTTTTTGGGAATGCGCCCATTCTTGAAGTAACCTTGGCTCTCAAAAATGGAGAAAAAGAATACTGCCGTCGTGATAATGGGATTGATTCTTCTGAATCGTTCAGGGCTTTTGCCATCAATTGCCCCGACATTCAAATCTGTTATTGTAGGAGCAATCTTTTGTGGTTGGCCCTGGGGTGTTAAATTTGAGCCAATTTCTTGGTTTATTTTTCACCCTATTTTTATTCCATCGGCTGGGATGGTGGGCAAGCGGGCGGTGAAATCTGGGTTTATTATTGAGTTCATTGTCGCTAAGCGATCCCACCCTACAAATCTGGGTGAAGAAAAAGTCATCAAAATCCCTGAAATTTAACACCCCAGGTTGGCCCTGATGTTAGGGATTGATAAAAAATCAATCCCATTCAACGAAGCCACTAACCTGTACTACAGTTTATTTATCCGTCGGTTTATTTATCTCCATTAGGTTTATCTGCCTCGTCACCTCTTTCCTGTTGATATTGTGTGACTAAGTCCGTTTTGAGTTGGATGCCGCGCCGTGAGGTCATCTTCTTCCTTGATGTTTTTGGGGTGGCCTGTGTAGGCTCACTGGGAGCGGGCTCCGTACTTGGAACGGCCTCTGTTGTGATCTCAGACGGTTCGCTTTCACGAGGTGCTGTTGGTGCGGCTGTCGTTGACGGCTCTGGTGTGCTATCGGCTGTTTCAGGAATCGCTTGCGATTCAACCGGTTTGGCACTGGGCGGTGCTGATGGTTGTGGTGCCGGTTCACTGGCTGCCGTTTCCGTGCGCGGTGCTTCTGGTGCTACCTTGGTTTCAACGACCTGTTCTGCACTGGGTGTCGTTACCACGGGGGCTTCAGTAGGCGCTCTTTCCTGACTAGGCTGTGCCGTCGTTTCTGGAGTCGTTACTGGGCTCACTGCGGGTGTTGCCGGACTACTACTGGGAGGGGTTGCCTTGCGAGCATTGCCGGGCATTTCAGACGATATTTTCCGCCCTAAATTACCGAATGCACTGAAAATCAAAATGAAGACGGCGCGGATCATATAAAACACCATCTTCACTGCGCCAATAATCCCCATAATCACATTAACAATGCTCAGAATCAGACCAATGATAGCCATCCAAAGACGTAACCATAAGGGTATTGCTGGCGGCGGAGGAGGTGGCGCTTCATCTTCCGATGGGGCAATTGAACACTCAGAATATCCAGTGCCGCTTGAACACAGTGCTTTTGGCCCAATGCTGATACAACCCAAGGGTATGACGACTAATGTGAGTAAGGTGGATACCATCACTCCAAACAGTAAGGAGATGGCCATGCCTTGAAAGATTGGGTCGAATAGGATGACAAACGAGCCCGCTACTAATGCAAAGGCGGTTATCAAGATGGGCCGAGTACGGGTTTTACAAGCCAGAATGACGGCATCTTGTATTTCGGTACCCCGTTCTATTTCCTGGATAGAGTAATCTACCAATAGAATGGAGTTACGCACTATGATACCGGCTAATGCAATCCAGCCTATCATTGAGGTGGCCGTAAACTCGGCATCTAACCACCAATGACCGGGAATAATGCCTAGTAGGGTCAGCGGAATGGGTACCATTATGATGGCAGGTACAATAAAGTTACCAAATAACCAGACAACTAAGATATAAATTAATACCATGGCACCCGCAAACGCTAATCCCATATCTCGGAATGTTTCATAAGTGACTGTCCATTCGCCTGTCCATTCAAAACCAGATTCTCCAAGGGCCGAAGGTGGACTAATATATCGTTCACAGAAGGAGAAGGCATATAAATCCATACAACCCTTATCAACTAGATTGACACCATCAGGGGTTTCATAGTCTTTTAACAGACTTTCAATTTCAAGCATTCCATAGATGGGTGCGCTGAGACGGTAGTCTTGTTGTTGTTCATCATAAACCCCTACCGATTCACCAACGACATATTCAACTGGCCTTAAGTCTTTTTGGTAATAAATGGGATCTTGCTTGGCTTCGACAAATTTGCCTAATTCAGCGAGCGGTACTATCTCTCCCGTTTGGGTTGGAATCGGTAAGTCGTATAAGCGGCTTAATTGGGAACGCTCTGTGAGGGGGACTTGAATCACAATGTAAGTCGGTTCTAGCACGTTACCTTGTTTGATATCACCTAGCTTGAAGCCGCCTAAGGCCATTTTTAAATTTTGGTTGATGGTATCCACTGAAATACCGCGACGTACCGCTTTTTCGGTATTCACTTCAAAGCGCCAAATCTGATGCGGTTCTGACATGTAATTATCAACATCATCCAAGATGGAGGCCTGTTCAAAGATTGTTGTCATTTTAGCGGCAACGGAACGGCGCGTCTCATCATCGGGCCCATAAATTTCCGCTACGATAGATTGCAACACTGGGGGGCCTGGTGGCATTTCGACGACAGCAATTTTGGCTGGACTGTTGAGTTCTTTCAATAGTGCTTTTAATTCCTGTCTTGCGGCGACGGCAATTTCATGGCTGCTACGATGGGGTTCAGAGTAGCAATCGCGTGTTTCTTGTTCCCATAAACTGAGGCCACATTTTTTCTTCTCAAGTTGCAGATGAATGTCAGCTTGCCAAGGTCGTTTTCTTAAGTAGTAATGACGCACCATCCCATTGAAATCAAAGGGTTGTGACGTGCCGACATAAGTTTGTAAGGCAATGACTTCCGGAAATGTTTTTGGATCGCGCAGTCTTTCAGCTAATTGGTAAGTCAAATTAGCGGTCACGGGTAAAGCGGTACCTTCTGGCATATCAATAAAGACATTAAATTCCGGCTTATTGTCCAGTGGCAACATTTTGACTTCAACGGCTTGATAGTAAAACATTGAACAGGCTGCAAAAAATGAGAATATCAGGGTCAGCAAAAATCCCCAGCCAAGGATGCGACTTGTAAATAGGGGGGGCAAAATTTTTCTAAACATCCATTCCAATCTTTGATTGGTTTTGTGTTCCCGATGTTCTGCTTTTTGTAGCGCCTCTATTGAGGGTTTGAAAAGCATGGCAAACCAAGGGGTGAATACAAAGGCGGCAAACAAGGAGAAGAGCATGGCTACTGAACCTAATGCGGAAATCGGTGCCATATAGGGGCCCATCATGCCCGACACAAATCCCATTGGCAATAAGGCGGCTACTACGGTAAAAGTGGCTAAAATGGTGGGATTGCCTACTTCGCGCACAGCATCGATAGCAGTATAGGTATCTGTTTCACCTTGATACAACCAACGGCGATAGATATTTTCTATAACGACAATGGCATCATCAACTAAAATACCGATAGAAAAGATCAAGGCAAATAAGCTGACGCGATCAATGGTATAGCCTAAAATCCAAGCCGAAAAAACGGTAATCAAAATCACTACAGGAATCACTAATGTGACGACGAGAGAGGGACGCCATCCTAAAAAAAAGAAAATCAAGACGGTTACAGCTCCAGTGGCAATGAATAATTTTTTAATTAAATTATTGACTTTATCATTAGCGCTTTGCCCATAATTGCGGGTGACTTCGACATGCACATTGTCTGGGATAACATGCGTTTTTCTCAGTGTATCGACATAAGCCAAAATATCTTTAGCGACCTGAACCCCATTGGTCTCAATTTTTTTAGAAATGGCAATGGTAACGGCAGGGGCACCATCAACACTCGGTACAGTTACATCTTGAGATAGCCATAAGCTGTCATGTTTTTCGTAGGCGGCTCCTGAAAAATAGTTAACGATTTGATAAGGTTCTCGCTCTGGGCCTTGAATAACCGAAGCCACATCGCGGACATAAACTGGCGCACCTTTATAGGTACCAACAACCAGGTTTTTAACTTCATCAGCACTGGTTAAAAATTTACCGGAGTACACTGTAAAATGGGTATTACCGGATTCCACAATGCCCGCTTTGGTTTCGCTGTTAGCCGTTTTAATAGTCTGAGCCACTTGTCCAATTGAGATACCAAAACCAGAAAGCACTTCTGGTTTGACTTCAATCAAGACTTGCTCTGCACGTCCCCCGACAATAAAACTTTGCCCCGTGTTGGGAATGCCTTTGATGCGTTGCATCACATCTAAAGCGAGTGTGCGTAAAGCACCATCATCCAAATTGTCGGACCATAAAGTTAATGTGACAACAGGCACATCATCTATCCCTTTTGGTTTCACAATTGGGGGGAAGACACCCGGTGGGATCTTATCCATATTGGATTGCAATTTATCATGGACTTTAAAAACGGAGTGTTCTAACTCCTCACCCACTTCAAATTGCACGGTCACCATACCTTGTCCCCGTTCCGCAGCTGAATACACATGTTCAACAGCCGGAATTTCACTCATAATACGTTGCAGCGGATCAATGGCGATACTGGTGACTTGTTGCGCCGAGGCACCTGGATATTGAACAAAAATATCCACCATAGGCACAGAGATTTGTGGGTCTTCCTGACGGGGTGTGAAAAACAGGCCCAGTATGCCCATAAATAACATAGCGAAGAAGAACAGGGGTGACAGGGGGGAATGAATAAAAGTTTGTGCTGTTTTCCCCGCTAAACCCAAAGATTCTTGTGGCGGATTGTCTCTTGGAGAATATTGGTCAGTCATGCGGTTTTAGAAATGTAGAATTGAAAGATTGAGCTTTGAAAAATAGCAAAGGCCTTTTGCTAACAAGGAGTTTTTCCATAATGCTTGTTCAGTACCACTTGATCACCTTCCCTCAAGCCACTGAGGACAGTCACAAAATTACCTAGACGTGGATCCGTACCAGTAATGATACTGGGGTTAATTTCTTGGCCCAGCCGCACGACACGCCGTTCATATTTGTTATTATTCAGGACACAAACCCTCGGTAAACTCCCACGCTGTTTTACCGCACTTTTGGGAATCAAAAGTAATTCTTGTCTACCGGCTTTCACATCGGGTATATCGACTTGAACATATTGACCTGGACCGACATATTGGCCCTGTTCGCTCTCTCTATCTATAGGCAGATCAAACTTGACTTTAACGGTATGGCGTTGCTCATCCGCAGTGGGAAAAATTTGTGCCACTATCACAACCACAACTTCATCAAGCACATCTAAGCTGGCAGAAACGGGTTTACCCACTTTTAAGCCAGGCACTAAACGGGCAGGCACATTGACTTCAATTTGTAAATCTTGAGTGGCAAATTTTAATAGACGTTGCCCCATCATCACGGTATCACCCATTTCTACCCATTTTTGGACAATGATGCCTTTAAACGGCGCTCGACTTTGCGCGTCAAGCAATTTGGCATCAATTTGTTCAATCTGCGATCTGGCTTGCAATACAGCACTTTGTGCTTGTTGCATCTGGCTGTCAGAATTATAGATTTGAGCATGACGATCAAACCGACTGTCACTTTGTCCAAGTAAATCACTGAATGGCTTGGTAATAAACTGATCAAACAGATGTGGCAGACCCATTCCGCCCGGGGCTTGGTTAGAATCAGGTGATCGCCACTGACGTTCAAATTGCATACCGGCATTACGTCGTATTGCGTCGGCACTCAGCCATTCTGCGTAAGCGGAACGCCGCTTTGCGAGCAATTGCCTATCATCCAATGCAACTAAAATTTTGTTTGCGTCAAACTTGTTACCTTCTTCACCTGCAACCATTTCTACTCTTCCTGGTAATTGGGCTGTAAAGGTGACTTCTTTTTCAGCAACGACAACGCCGCTTAAAGTCACGGGTGGGGTGATGTCGTAACTCCGTACTTGATAAATCTGATTCTCAGCCGCACGCACGTAGCAATAACACGATAACATGCCAACAGCGGCTGTTATTGATAAAATTCGTTTTAACATATTAATCTCAATTCAAAACAAAGGGATTATTCAATATCAATGAATCAATAATCAATAACAACATGATCCGTTAAATATACCTAATTTTGCTATGGAAATTAGTCATCAAAACATTGATATTCTTAATAATTTAGTGAATCAGGCCAATAGATTATCGAACAAATCTATATCAATTCTCAATTCTCAATTCTCAATGATCACATCAGTTCTTAAAGCTAACAGATTATCAAATAAACTATAGGTATCAAAAAACGACTACCCTTTCTAAAAATCATGAACTGAAAAACGATAATTGTAGCGAAAGCCATTCATTGAATGACTTTTGCCTGAAATGTTCTATTGGGAGCAAAGACTTATCAAATCTGACAAACAGGGATTGTTATGTCTTTAAGACATAACAATCCCCTCAAAAAATCAGGTGTCAACTACACCCATTCCAACCTCAACTAATCCTTATTAGCCTAGACTTCCACCCGTCCCATGACTGTAAAACTTTTCACAAACGGGCCTGCCATGCGTGGATCTTTAATCATAGCGGCATAATCGCCGGTTTTGAATTTCAGCTTACCACCCACGTAGGCTGCCCCTAAGCTGGCCATGCCTAAGCCTTTCTCAAGCCACTTCTTCCAATTCTCTTCCTTGGCACGTAAATCCCAGTTCATCTCTTCTCCATTATACGCGCCGGCTGCGGTGGCCTTGCCATTTTCGACAGTCAGAATGCCTCTGGGAGTGTCTTCACCAGCAAATCCATAACCAATCTTGGAGCTAAAATTAATTTTAGCGAGTGCGTCAGAGATTTCCGGCTCATTATTCCATGCTTCCATGTAGTTTTTCATCCAAGCATCTGAAAACAAATCAGCCATATATTTTTCCTCTTTATGTCAGTGAATTGAGAACGTGATATCACGTCAATTGCTACCTGATTTGTGAACAAAATAATCACAGTTCAGTTCGCGTTTCATTCAAGCGGGTTGTTGCAATTAGAACGGTTTCCAGTAACAAAGCCCTATTGTCCACGCGCGTTAATTCCCGGTTAGCCCACGGTACGCTTTCAGTTATCAGTTATCACTGTTCAATTATCAGTTATCAAAACCTTGATATCCTATTATCAAGGCTAGGCTAACAGATTATCGAACAAACTGTATTATAGACTAAACAAAAGTTTGGTCATGCCTACAACTCAATCAATAGAGACACTAGCTCATGTATTTTTTAAACCTATTAAATCTATTAAATCTTGAATTTCTCGTGAATTAATATAAAATTCAATAGGTTATGTTTTTTATTGTCAAGTTCACGCCTTATATAAGATATATCATAAATTGGTTTCAAGTCTTTAAAAATCCTGATAAAATGGGTAAATCATTCCTTAAATCATCACCATATAAAATCAATGATATACATCAGATTTTGAGCCAAAAATATAATAAACAAAAGTTAAAAACTTGTGATATTGGTTTAAAATTTTCGACGGCATCTTTGAATATAAGTATATTATAATATGTTTATGATATACATAACTTATAAATTAGTCAATTAATAAAATCATTGTTTCTTATCCCTCTGATTTTTTTAAAAGTTTACAAAAAATAGTCATTTAATAATTTATGGACTTATTCACAAACTCAAATCGGTTTAGTTTATTCATAAGGGTAATCTGTGGATGTTCGCTGTTTTCACAGATGAAAGTCTTATGCTTAAATCGTTTTGAGCTTTTTTTTGACTCATTAATATTTATAAATCAACACGTTATAAAAAATTCCAAGGTTTTATAAAAAATTCGGGTTATAATCATCTTTTTTTGCATATAATCTTTTTACAAATTAACAATTCGCTATTAACTATAAACATTTAAAAAAACACTCACGCGCAGCCTACAATGGGTGACAAGTGTTGCTGTATAAATTTTATGTGATAGAGGGTACGGTTATTAATCTCTAAATTAACCTCATTGAAAAAAGATAACTATAAATCAATAATTTAGCTTAATATTACCTCAAATTCATTGTTAATTGCAAGTTATTTGGTAATCTATTGGGTGTACGAAAACATCACAACAAGTCGAGTCAATCTGAACGATTTATAATTACGAGGTTCAAGTTTTTGCGCGCAAAAACTTGAACCTCGAATGCTCTATTCCTAATTCATAATCAGTTGACCGTTTGAACACTTTTAGTGTCGGCTTTAAAAGCTAATCACATTTATTGAAATGTTATGAACTGTTATGATCAAGACTGTGTAGTCCGTCAACCGCGCCTTGTGAACAAAATCGTGATAAACAACTTGATTTTTTGATAACAACTTGATTTTTAAATCATTTTACATTTCACATTTCACGCAGCGAAGTACAGCGCAACGTAGCGCGTGAAATAAAGTTTTTGCGCACAAAAACTTCTTAAGGCAACCCTTTTTCGCTTGAGAAACTGAAGGCGCAGCAAGCATCGCCAAAATCCGTCAAATTGGTGTCGAGATTTAAAGTAAATCCATACACAATATATGTTATTTTTTTGGTAAGCTTCTATAGAGTTGAATTTATTAATACTATCAACAAGCACACATTTTGTTAAGAGCGTGTTTTTAAAGTCCCAAAATCAATTTCACGCGTATCGGGCTAAAGTTTAGCTTCGCTGTACAACGCGCTGAAAAGTTGTTTTTGCGCGCAAAAACGTCTTAAGTGAAATTCTGTCTTATGTCATGTCACTCATTGATTTCAAAAGAACCGTTTTTTAAGGCCTTCTTATATAAATCAATTACTTAGGTGTTTGCTTACAGAATAAATCACTTATAAAACCAAGTATTGCTTAAAAAACAATGATGTTAAGTCCATTTTTAAACACGCTCTAAGCACAAGGATTTTAAACATTTAGGAACGTTTCTTATTGAATCATACATGCTATAAAAAATCAGGAGCCATTATCTTATGAGTTTCATTACTATTGGTAACGCTTTAGGTTGTACGATTAATTCTCACCGTCGAGGGTGGGATGGGAGTATTTGTAAAAATGCGGAAACTTGGAATTGTTCTGCAAAACAACAGTTTCGCACCGACTATTGTCAACAAGGCGATCCGCGTTGTTACCACATCCATATTTTTGAAGAAGAAAATCCCTATTGCTTAATTGATGATTTGGGCATCGGGTGGTTGCTCGAACCGTACCCTGAAGTCTTGAATAACCAGGTTTTACTGTTTTGGGGTAAACGTTTTCAAGAACCGCGTGGTATCAGTGACATCAACGCGAGGCCCAAAGACTATGTCTTTGGGGCCTACAGGGTGCGTAATGTTTCTCCACAAAAAATCAATGAATTTAAAACGCTGTGGAAAATAGAACCCTATCCAGATGGTTGGACGCGCTTTCAGCAACCCTACATCTTAACCGTGTACTACAAAAGTATTATTGGTGGGGTTTATCTCAAAGAAGTCAATCGCGTTGCTGTCGAAAATATGTTTGAAAAAGCGGCAGAACAAGCTCACAACCCTCACCCTAACTGGCAAAGTCCTCAAGATGCCGAACGGTTTGAACATTTCTATGCCCATTTGCATGAATGGTTTGAAACCGCACGGGAAGATGCGGGTAAGTTACAACAAAATATGGTGCGAACCTACACCAGTAGGAGTACCATACCATCTCCCATGCCCAAAAGTCCTTTTGAAGGTCTCAAAAACTTAGAAGTTAAGAAAGCTTCTTCAATCGTCACCTCCAGTAAACCGGCTAAAAATGGGATATCAATTTATCCGCTACTGGAAAAAGAGATTGCCAAAGAAAAAATCAAAACGAATTATAGCAAGGAAATTTTAGATGCTGTGATGGCCGTTTCACTGACTAAAAATATTCTCTTGCTAACTGGCAGTCCAGGTGTCGGTAAAAGCAGTTTAGCGATTGACTTGGTAGAAGATCAAGAACGCAAGATAATTGTCCCTGTTGGCTCCACTTGGCGTGGTCGTGAAGACTTACTGGGGTACGTCAATCCTATCAGCAATGATTTTGAACCGACTGATTTTACTCGTTTTTTATGTAAAGCAGAATCAGCTTGGCGAAAAAATGATAAGCGCACTTATCTGATTATTTTTGAAGAATTTAATCTGAGCCAACCAGAGTATTGGTTTGCCGATATTCTGGTGCGTTCACAATATCCAGATGATCAAGACAAACTGAGAATGATTGAACTGGGGGGTAAAGGTATCCGGGGCATTAATACGACTAGCAGTAAAGTGTTTGTTTCTCCAGCCCTGCGTTTTGTGGCGACGCTTAATAACGATCATACGACTTTATCGTTATCACCACGAGTTTTAGATCGGGCTTCTATCATTGAGTTGACTTTAGAACCGAGAACGACATTAGGCCGTGCAAAACTCGAATTAGAGGAAAAACAAATCATGTCTATAGAGGAACTTGATGCGCTGCTCAAGTATAAAAACGCTATGTTTTCCTTACGCGCAGCGGATTCCTTAAAGCGTTGCTTGGAAAATTTGCCCGTCCTTGATCTCAATAGCAGTTGGGATGCTTTAGATATCATTCTTTTACAACAAGTGCTGACTAAGGTTAGATTGATGGTGGGCGATCCGGCCAATGACAACCTGATACAAGGTTTAGAAGAATGGAGTGAGGGTTATGGTAAATATCTTCGCAAATGTGCCAGCCTCATTAATGGTTGGACAGAGGCCTTAAAAGATGGGCGAGATGTGATACAGGCGTAATATTAATGGTTAATGGTTAATGTTAAACTAAAAACGTGTAGGGTGGGTAACGTCTTTTGGTTGCCCACCATCTTCGCTACGACGCGGATTGCCCCTACCCTACCGTTGAGGGCTTGCGCGGGGGATTTGGGGGCAACCACAAGGGATTGCCCCTACGGTTTATTTATTATAATGAAGGCTAAGAAACCAAAAACGGCCTTGTGTATTATAAAAACGCGCCGTTTCGTATTGCTTATCAAGCACATTTTCGACATGAAGACGAAAAGCCCAATACTTATTTAAACGATGTTCATAGTTAGTATTTAGAATACCGTAACCGCTTAAGCGTTGCGTATTGGCCGCATCCTCATAGCGATAACTTTGGGCTAATACCCCAATCCCTAAACGCGCAGGGCCTCGTCTTTCCGCTAATTCCATACTGAATGTTTTTTCAGCACGACGCGGTAACAGATGATCTGTTGTTTCATCTTCTGGCTTTAGCCAAGACAGATTCGTATTCCATTCCCATCCTTTCTTGTGCCATCTCAAAGAAGCATCGAGTCCCTTGATTTTCGCTTGATTGATATTATCCGCAAAATAATTGCCCGTTGCCGCATCAAACTGGGTCGCAATCAGCTTGTCAATCTGAGTTTGATAAGCATTCAATGACCACCGGTAATGAGCTTGCTTACCCTTTAAACCGATTTCAGTACTCTTCGATTCCTCTGGGGAAAGCTTCGGATTACCAAAATTAGGATAATACAACTCATTAAAAGAAGGCGCTTTGAAAGCGGTGCCGTAACTGGCAATAAAGCGCGTATTTCGACTCAGCGCATAACTCAAGCCAATATTCCCTGTCGTGTGATCACCAAATTGTTCATTATCATCTCTGCGGAATCCCACATTCAGATCAACCGCGTCAAATTGGGTTTGAAACGCCGCAAAAAAACCTTGATTATCAAGAGAATCCAGGTTGTAAATCGTGCTGCTCTCAACGTCATCTTTCTGATAATCCATGCCCAAAGTCAGTATCCTGTCATTTGAGAAGAAGAAATCATTTTGAAAAGAACCCGTGAGACGATCCGTATGAAAATAACTTTCAGCCGACTTATTCCCAAAATGATCGGCCTCATCACGGCTCTTGCCAACCTTCAAATTCATCTGCCATTGCGAACCTACAAAATAATCCGCTTTGAAGCCCAACACTTCTTGAACAAAATCTGCCTCATTATCCATAGATGAATCGTATTGACTATTGCCCCTCGCCTGTAACGCATGAACTTCCACACTACCCTGTTTTCCAAAGCGATGACCCAACTTAGCACTGAAAGCCGTATTGTCATAGCCATCATCATCCGGCTCAATGGTAAAACAACCGCTACTTGTACTTCCCTGGCAAGCATTAAAGCCATCTGTTTGTAAACGATCAGCATACAGACTATACCAAGTATCCTGCTGAGAGCCCGATATCCCAGCCATGATTTTACCCGTACTGTCATCACCCCAGCCGATACTCGCTTCAGTCCGTAATGGGCCCTTGCCGCGACGGGTAAAAATCTGTATCACCCCCCCAATCGCCTCAGAACCGTATAAACTGGAACGTGGGCCACGCACGATTTCAATACGTTCAACCTGTGACAAGGGTAAATGCTCAAAGGGTACACCGCTGGTTGTCGCCGATCCGATTTTAACACCATCTACCAACACCAAAATATGGTCAGATTCCGTACCACGCATAAACAGAGAAGTTGTTTGACCTAAACCGCCATTCGTGGAAACATCTAAGCCTGGCACCGTGCGTAATATTTCTGGAACACTTAAGGCTTGACTGTTATCAATATCATCGCGAGTAATCACCGTAACAGAGGCCAGCGATTCGTCCACCGTCTGCGCGGTGCGCGTTGCCGTCACAACCACTTCAGGCAAGGTTGTATTCACAGCGTTAGCTTTCAGACATAAAACCAATAAGAGGCCAAAAGAAAGGAGAGTTTTCAAGAAAGGTTCCTCCAGATATGAATTAACTAAAAAAGCGGAGGAAAGATTGACATACAGGCACAGCCACCCATCTGTCTGCCGCCCTCCGCGACACACATTAAAATATCAAAATCTGTTTAGTGCCGGTTTCCTGACTTATAAGTAGGCAGAAGCCTCAATCAACCGCCTTCCCACCTCAAACGCAGTGACTTTATAGATTGATCTTAACTTATTAACAGTTGCGGGGGCAGTGTCGGTATTTCACCGACTTCCCGTTTACTAAACAGCCATGTCGGGGCAATTTTTTGTGGTTGCCCCCTTTACGCCTTTGCGCCTTTGCGCCTTTGCGCCTTTGCGCCTTTGCACCTTTGCGCCTTTGCACCTTTGCGCCTTTGCGCCTTTGCGTGAAATTGATTTTACACAGCACATCCTTTAATGTCGTTATCTCAATATCGACATAAGATTAAACATGATGCTCATGATGATGATGATCATGATGCCCAGGTTCCACACGTTCCAAAGTCTTCGCCAAATAAGCCGCAACAGCACTATCCGGTTCCGTTTCGTGAGTAACCTGGGCTTCAATGCCTTTTGCTTTAAGGCGTTGTACTAATCCCATACCCATACCACCCGTGATAAACACTTGCACATCGTCTAAGGGATGCGGTTCATGAGGTGAACTCTCATGGAAAGATTGCTCTTTTGACAGTTCGAGCAAGGTTTTATCCTTAACCTCATTATCAACAACATCATAAATCCAAAATTTGCGACACCGCCCGGCATGACCCGTTATTTCGCGCTTGTTTTGGCTAGTCACAGCAATTTTCATAATTATTTATGCTCCTTTGTGTTTCAGAATCAATTGGTTATTTAGCCACAAGAGGCTTGACACGCAAGGGTTGACACGCCGGTTACTCTACAATTACATTTATTTTATAGGGGATACCGACAGTGTTCGCCCTTTTTTTGACGGGTTGACAACACGTAAAAGGGTTCACACGCAAGAGGGTTGACACACAGGTCAACCCCTAAAATAACATTTATTTTGTATGGTATACAGACAGTGTACGCCCTTTTTTGACGGGTTGACAACACGCAAATGGTTCACACGCAAGAGGGTTGACACTGGGTCAACCCCTACAACGAGATTCATTTTTTCTTTAAACATTTTCCGCTAATGATTTATCAGGATATTCCGCAAAAACATCGCGCACACGCTGCGATTTCAGAAGAGAAACAATCAACACCGCGTCAATATAAAGAAACATCAAGCTGACTTCATTAAACTTATTCAGCTCAAATACCACATACAAGATAATAGACGTGATTTCTAACACAAGGCTAGATAATAAAAAAAGACGGCCTCGTTTCCATATCCAGCGTATGATAGTCAATTGCCTTTTAGGCGCACGTATCAGCATCACTATCAGCAACGGGATAACCGGAAAACTTGATAACAACAAAGCAATGGTGAAGTGTTGATGTGCAAATTTCACCAAAAAAGGTATCGCTGAAATCATTGGCAAAACAAAAATCAATATTTGCTTGAGCAAATAAATACTCGTCAATACCAACATCAAGGGGATTTTTAAGACATTGTATTGATTATAATCATCAAAGCTGTATTTCATAACACTCGATAGTCAATAAGCAAACTGGTTAATTTAAAAACAACCGATAAGCCGGATTATCGGCCTCATTCCAATAAGCATAACCCAAATCATCCAAAAAAGCTTGAAATGTCTTTGTGTGTTCATCAGGCACTTGTATACCAATCAACACGCGCCCGTATGCGGAACCATGATTGCGATAATGAAACAAACTGATATTCCAACGTTGCCCCATGCGGCTTAAAAAACGCAATAACGCCCCTGGGCGTTCTGGAAATTCAAAACGATAAAGGCGCTCATTTTCGATATGCTGAGTACGTCCACCCACGGTATGACGAATATGGGTTTTCGCCATATCATTATCAGTCAGATCAATAACAGCATACCCTTTGTCACGCAATTTAATCATTAACCGATCTTTTTTGGCAAAACCCTCTTTTAAACGCAGTCCAACAAACAGATGGGCCTCATTCTCATCAGCATAACGGTAATTAAACTCAGTGATAAAATGGTGGCCAATAGCCTTACAAAATTCATGGAAACTACCAGGCCGTTCGGGAATCGTCACGGCCATCAAGGCCTCACGTTGTTCACCAATTTCACTACGTTCTGAGACATAGCCCAAGCGATCAAAATTCATATTAGCACCACTGGCGATAGTCACCAAATGCTGCCCACTACAATTTTCTCGGGCAATATACTGTTTTAAACCGGCTAAACCTAATGCCCCAGCAGGTTCCGTGATGATCCGCGTTTCGTCAAAAATATCTTTAATTGCCGCACAAATTTCCTCAGTATTGACTAACAGCACTTCATCAACATAGTGACGTGCTATATCAAAAGGCAACTTGCCCACTTGCCGCACCGCAACACCATCTGCAAAAATGCCCACTTGATCAAGCGTGACACGCTCCCCGGCCTGAAGGGCCGCATGTAGACAACCCGAATCAACCGGTTCGACACCGATCACCTTGATATCAGGACGTAAATATTTAACATAGGCTGCGATCCCAGCAATCAAACCACCACCGCCGACAGGAACAAAAATGGCCTCTAATGGGCCATTATGCTGCTGTAAAATTTCCATACCGATAGTGCCCTGCCCGGCAATCACATCCAGATCATCATAAGGATGTATATAACTCAATCCCTGTTGTTCAAGCAAAAGTTGCGCGTGATGACTGGCATCATCATAAGCCGTGCCATGCAACACCACTTCCGCGCCATAACGCCGCACCGCAGTCACTTTAATCTCAGGTGTGGTTTTAGGCATAACGATAGTCGCCGGAATACCTAACTTTGCCGCAGACAACGCCACCCCTTGAGCATGATTACCGGCCGAAGCCGCTATCACACCTCTGCTCAACTCATCCTGAGATAAATTAGCCATTTTGTTATACGCGCCGCGTAATTTAAAAGAAAAAACGGGCTGTAAATCTTCTCGCTTAATCCAAATCTCATTATTAAATCGCTGCGATAGATTAGTCGCTTTATCCAAAGGGGTTTTTTCCGCCACATCATAAACCCGGGCTTGGAGAATTTTTTTGATATAAATACTGCTTTCAATATCCATTTTAAATGATTTTTTTTCTTCAACATTCGAGGTTCAAGTTTTTGCGCGCAAAAACTTGAACCTCGAATAGAGTTCACAGAGTACCACAGAGTACCACAGAGTTATGCTAGTTTAGTACAGCGGATTAACGGTATAAACGGATTAACTCAAGGCTAGCAATAAACTAATCCGTTTATACCGCTAATCCGTTGTACTATTCACAGATTAACGGTATAAACTTCTTTCCTCAAGGCTACCAATAAACTAATCCGTTTATACCGCTAATCCGTTGTACTATTCACAGATTAACGGTATAAACTTCTTTCCTCAAGGCTAGCAATAAACTAATCCGTTTATACCGCTAATCCGTTGTACTATTCACAGAGTACCACAGAGTTATGCTAGTTTAGTACAGCGGATTAACGG
>Ga0164315_10001444_pt1 | contig 17881 bp, 14 predicted proteins | sample GuaBasSedimGuay6_FD_113737 | JGI IMG/M metagenome (GOLD analysis project Ga0164315, IMG submission 113737) | Subseafloor sediment microbial communities from Guaymas Basin, Gulf of California, Mexico - Guay6, Core 4569-2, 0-3 cm | ecosystem: Environmental > Aquatic > Marine > Hydrothermal vents...
ACGTCGGGGAGAGATATGAAATACAGAGTTTTTGGGTCGGCATTACTGGTATGCCTCCTGTTTGGCATGCAGAACGCATCGGCAGAGAGTCTTTCGGATATTTCGAATTATCGCGACTACACCGCGACGTTTTCCAGCTCCGGACAACCTGATGCGGCGCAGCTTGAATTGCTCAAGTCCGCGGGATTTGAGCAGGTTATCTATCTTGCATTTACGACCAGCCACACTGCTATCGCCAAAGAAGATGAAATCGTCAAAGAACTTGGTATGGAATATATCCATATTGTGGTTGATTTTGAAAACCCGACAGCGTCGGACTTTTACACCTTTGTTGCGCTAATGCAGCGTAATCCCGACAAGAAGACGCTGCTGCATTGCCAGGTTAACTTCCGCGCATCGTCTTTCAGCTTTTTGTATCGAGTGCTGTATCAGGATGTGCCTATGGATGATGCCAAGGCGGATTTGGACACAGTCTGGGCGCCGAATGAAACGTGGCAGGCGCTGATCTTCAGCATATTGCAGGAGAACGGCAGATCGCCCGAATGTGATTTTTGTACGTGGGATACGGGCAAATAAAAAAACTTCTCGTGCAACCTGTCAATCGCCCGCTGGGCGGGCTCCTACAATATATGTAGGAGCCCGCCGTACGATAGAAGTATTGCCCCAATTGCTGAGGGCAGCGATCTATCGGCACGGGCGATTTATCTTAATACTGAACCCTGACGATCAATATATCGCAAGGCAAATGATCCAGGACTTTTTCCGCAGTGCTGCCAAGCACCATCCTTTTTAAACCCCACCTGGCCAGTGAGCCCAACACCACGAGGTCAGTTTTATAGCTTCGTGAAAATGTTGGCAGTAATTCGCGAGCGCTGCCGGGCAATTGATGTGTATGCTCAGCATCGATATCGTTAGCTTTTGCCAGGGCATCCAGTTTCTCGCGATGCTCCGTCTGTATTTTTTGGGAAAGCTCATCGATCGGCAATTTGATCGGTTTGAATGTCTTGGTCGCCTCCCGGCCGACACCAGCAATTCGTTGATAAACGTGCAACAAATGGATTTCACCGTCACTGGGATCGGCGATCGCTTTCGCGCTGTCGATGATTATCTGGTCGAGCGCGGCTGGCTTGTCGTGACTGTGCACCGGATCAACTGCCGCCATGATGACAGGTTTGTCACGCATTTCGTGCGGCTTAACGAGCCACAATGGAAACGGGCAGGTGCGGATCAATTGCCAGTCCGTGTCAACGAATATGGAGCGCTCAGCGACGCTGTGATACTCCGTGCCTTTGACGACATAGCGCGGATTCATATCCATTGCGCGTTGCAGTACCCCATCAGCGATTGGCCGTTCCTCCAAAACGTCCGTTGTCACCTCAATACCGTGATCTCTCGCTTCCGTCGCGAGTTCGTCTATCATTTCTTTTTGTGCCGCACGGATTTTCTCGCCAATGTCACGTGCCTCGTTGGACACGAAGAAACCGTGCTGCAGGGCCCCGATGTCAGGATCACACAGGAGCAATTCGAGCGTACAATCGGTGAGCTTGGCCAGCCAGACCGCACGACTTACAACCCCGTAGGGATGATTATCCGGCTCGATGACCGCGAGAATCCTGCCTTTTTCACTCATGAGTAGCTCCTGGATGTTCATAGCAACAAGCAACGGAAAATCATTGCCGGATTATTTTAGCAAACGTTCTTAATAAGATAAGGACTGACGAGCAGGGCATAAATCCGTATGCGGCCCGATTTATTTCGGCTAGTACTTACAAGATAGGTTTCAAGATTGGTTTCCAGCGTGATTTTCGGGCGGCAGGGAATTGCCTGCGCAAGATTTGCGTATCAGGGATGCGCGGTATCCGCGGCATCCAGTGGCATTGCAGCGGTACTGTTATCACCCAAATCAGTCATGGCGCCATTCAGGACGTTGGTTACTTCAAAGTAAACAACGCCCAGTTCCTGCTACATATTCGTTATATCGTCCATATAGCGAACAGAGTTGTAAATGGCCAGGTTCAGCTTGTCCTCAGAGAGATTTTGCGGGCTGGTCAGGTCTGCAACGCCAGAGCGGGTTGCGAGCTGGTACCCATTCATTTTGTCGGTATATTGATGGAGGGCACGCTGCCACGAAACCGTTTTGGCCTCTCGTACAGCGCGGGTTTCGGCAACGGTCACCATACCTAACTCGATATCATTCATGCGTGCGGATAATGTTACGGATGTCGTAAAGGTAGTGCGCATTGATGGCAAACTTCCTGGTGAAGATGGCTACCCTTTGAAGTAAGATTTTCTCCTTGGCGTCACGCCTTGCACGGAGATACCCGATGAAACCAGCTTTCAAGCGATGCATGCTTACGGTCTTGCTGACTCTTTTTGCAGTCCCGGCCATGGCGCAGGTAGCCGACCTGGTGCTGCACAATGGCGTCATATGGACTGTTGATGACGACAACCCGCGAGCCGAAGCGATGGCTTCCGCAGGTGACAGGATCTTGTACGTCGGTTCCAACTCCGGTGTCGAACGATACATTGGCGCTGATACCGAAGTCGTTGACCTCGCCGGAAAATTTGTAACGCCAGGCTTCTACGATAATCATGTGCATTTTGAGAGTACGGGTCGGCTGCTATATGGTTTGAACCTGCTGGACGTGTCTGACGAGAAATCATTTGTCGCACGCATTCGCGATGTCGATGAACGTTACGCGCCTGGTACGTGGATCGTTGGTGGCGATTGGTCAGCCTATGAAACCTGGGCTGAAGGTGACGTGGCAGAAGCCGGTCGTGAAGTTAACCCGGATGATCTGTACGGCAACCTGTTCCTGCCAAACAAGGGCATGATCGATGGATTTACCCGGGATCGACCGGTACTGGTCAGAAGATTCGATCGCAAGGTTTACATGGCGAATTCTGCTGCCCTGGAACAAGCGGGCATTCGCAAGGGTACGGCCGATCCGGAAGGCATCGCCGTTGAGAGGGATGACAATGGAGAGCCAACCGGTGCTCTTTTCAATCCGGTTTCCGGTGCAGTGGAGTCCACCGTCTTGGTGCAGGATAACGTCGGTGCGTTGTTCGCAACGATTGTTCCCGCGCCGACGAGAGCACAGCGCATCGCGGAAACGCGCGAAACGTGGAAGAAGATGGCAAGTGTTGGTTTAACCAGCTATTGCGATATCACTTCAGATCCGGTTTACGTTGATATCTATCGGCAAATGCGCGAAGAGGATTTGATGACTGCGCGAGTTCGCTATCGCCCGCCGCTGGATAAATGGAATTACATGGCTGGCCTGGGAATTCAAATTGGTTTTGGCGACGAGTGGATTCGATTTGGCGCAGTGAAAGCCTGGATCGACGGCATCATGGGCAACAGTTCAGCACGCTTCTATGAACCCTATACGCACAATCCGGCAAGCCGCGGCATATGGCGGGATATCATGTTTCCATTCGAGCGAAGCCCTGATAAACCCGAAGAGATGCAAAGCCGGCTGGAGCGACTGGCCCTTGAGGCTGATGCAGCGAATATCCAGTTAACGGTTCACGCGATTGGCGATGAGGCCAATGGCTACCTGATGGATATGCTTGAGCGCATCATCGCGAAGAATGGCGAGAAGGACCGACGCTTTCGCCTTGTGCACGCGCAGATCATGACAGATCGTGACATCAAGCGCGGTGGCGAGATGAAGATCATCGCCGAGGTTCAGCCCTACCATACCTCTGATGACATGCGCTGGATGGAAGAACGAATTGGCCGTGAGCGATCACGAGGTGCCTACGCTTTCCGCCGTTTGTGGGATTCCGGTGCGACGGTGAGTTTTGGTTCGGACTCACCCGGAACCAATGCTTCCCGGTATTACCTGAACCCCATGTTGGGTCTCTATGCTGCCGTGACACGCAAGACATTGTCCGGTCAGCCTGAGGGCGGTTGGTTCCCGCAGGAAAAGATTACGATCGAACAAGCGATAAAGGCATACACGCTGAACACCGCTTACGCTGGTTTCGAGGAAAACATCAAAGGCTCGTTGAAAGCAGGAAAACTAATGGATTTCGTCGTGCTTTCGGATAATTTGTTAACGATGGACCCGGATGACATCAAGGATGTTACTGTCCTGACGACGGTCGTCGGCGGCAAGGTCGTCTACGAGGCGAATTAGTCTGGTGGTCGAAGCGGAGGGCAGTAGCGTGCGCAAATCAATCGCGATTGCCGGAAATATAGGTGTTGGCAAATCCACGCTGGTCGAATTCCTCAGTCGGACTTATGGAATCTCGCCATACTACGAGCCGAGCGAAGACAACCCATATCTGCCGGACTTCTACAGTGATATGAAGCGCTGGTCGTTTCATTCGCAGCTTTATTTTCTCAGCAATAAATTTCGCATCCACCAGGAACTGGACCGGATGCCCGGCCTGGTTGTCCTGGACCGTACGATCTTTGAAGATGCCGAGATTTTTGCGATGGCGTTGCATGACATGAAGCACATAGATGATCGGGACTGGGAGACGTATACAAATTTCTACAGATCGATTCTCGATGCGATAAAACCGCCTGACCTGATGATTTATTTACGTTGTTCCATGCGTACGCTCAGAAAAAGAATCAAATTGCGTGGCAGGGCGATGGAGCAGGATGTCCCGTTAGCCTATCTCAAGCGGCTGGAAGGGCTCTACGAAGCCTGGATCAGGTCATACGACCTGAGCGAGGTCCTGATACTTGAAACAGACAACCTGGACTACATTCATGACCTGGTGCACCGACTGGACGTGATGGAGCGTATAGAGGCGATGCTGCCGCCGGAGCTGGGGAAGCCGGACTGCAATTAGGGTTCGGATTCGCTAAGAGGCAGCCGTCGCCCACATCCGGCCACAGAAAAGGTAAAAAAAACAGCCGTCATTGCGAGCCCGAAGGGCGTGGCAACCTCTTGACACTGTAGCGGGTCTTCGTTCTGCACTACTACAACCTGATAGAGGTTGCCGCGTCGCTTCGCTCCTCGCAATGACGGCTGTTTCTTCGGGTTCGCAATGACGTTGGTGTTATTCGGCCGCTTAGTTCAGGCATTGTCCTGCAGCGTTTCGCCCAACAACAAATCAAGCAATTCTTTCGCAGAGCCATCCGTCGTACCAAGCAAAAACCTGGTGGCAATCCTGGCATCTTCAATTCCTTTGTCTTGTGCCAGTTTGGCGATACCGCTGATACGGTTTACTTTGATAGTGAAGCCCTTGATGCCACCGATGAATCGATCAATTCGTTCATCGCCGGGATCCAGATGGAAATCCTGCTGGGTGCCGCCAAAAGCTGTTGTTGATTCATGCAGTAAATTTTTGAGTTCACCTGTGTCCATAATCGATTCGATTGTTCCGTCACCTTTGACGGAAACGTAAAGCCAGCCCGGTAGCTGTCGGCTGGCATAGAGATCCGGTGACACGTAGACATCCGGTCCTGTGAACTGAAAAGAAATGGGCGCTCCGGCCTGGATGGCGTTAGCGTGCTCGTTATTGATATCCAGGTGGCCGCATAAATGCATGTCGCCGGAAGGGTGATCCTTCACCAACAGTGGAATCAGCGAAATGCATGCGCTACCGATTTCACCAGAGATGAGCGTGGCCAAAGGCCACTGTCGTATTACCTTTTGCAACAGGCCCGGATCATTGATGCGGAATGGTCTTAACGGATAGGCGTCATTCATTGCGGCATCCTACAGGAAGGCACCACAAGTGAATCGGCACAGTTCATCCGCCCGAAATGATTCAGGCAGAACCGGCCTGGACGGGCTTACAAAATGGCGTCAGTCAGGATGTCGTGTATGACCTGGGTAGCAATCTCGATCAGGAGGATTTTGCCGGAGACCACTATGCGCTCGTAACCGCTTGCTGGCGGCGGCAGGCGTCCTGATAAATCTGCCGGGAGTGCCTGTTTCGCGATGCCTGGCGGCAGCGCTTTTCCTCGCTGGAGGTTCTTTTCAATGCCTGGAGGCAAGCCCTTCGCACCCTTTTTGCCATGCGATTTCTTGCTATGACTTTGCTCGAAATACTCACGGATGACAGCCGTCTCGTGTGAACTGAAGTGTACATCGACACGAAGTTCACCAGCAGCGCTGGGCGTTTGCCAGACGAACAGGGAACTTAGTATTACCAGAAATAGACGCAGGTTTCGCATGTGACTGTCCTCGGAACTGACGTCCAGTCACTGTAGCGAATACAGCCTGCTGGCACTGTGAGGGTTGTCACATTCAATGGTTCGTGAAATCAGGCTCTAGTTACCGAACATTTCCACATAAGTTGACGGAACCGGCACCCCATCAGCTAATGCGGGCGTATACAAACTCGACAGGATGGTTTCCTTGATTGCATTCTGGCAAGCGTCCGTTGGCACAATGCCTCCCGAGTGAATCAGGTTTACGTTGTCTGTTTTGCCATCCTCGCCAAGATAAGCCCGGACCCATAACGAATATCTGGTTGCCTGTGGGCAAACGCCCAGCCACGCTTCCTTGCCTACCACGCGCTGACCGGCAATATGGTCGTAGCCGTACGCTTCGACGTTTTCGGCAAAACCTGGGTTCAGGTACAAGTCGATCGTTCGTTCGTCGCCTTCGGCGATGAACTCGGCGCGAAACTGCAAATATATTTCTCTTTTCTTGCCGTCGATTACAGCGGGGTTAACACGAGCTTTTTTTGCAGCATAGTTGACGGCCTCAGCAAACGGCGCATCCATCTGATCCTGAGCATAACAGCCGTAATCTTTCATTTTGCCACCTGTTTCCACGATCGCGAAACAGTCGATCATGGCCGATCCGTCCCTCTTAACTTCCGGAAATACGATGCGGTTACCGAGCGCCTTCTCACTGTCTTCGACGTCGAAGTTTGCAGGTTGCCTGTCCTGGGCGGCTGCAGTGCCGACGGCCAGTAACAGTACGATTGGTATGTACCTGGAAAAGAGAAGGTTAATGTGTCTGACCAACATTTAAATTACTCCAACAATCTGTGTAGACGAATCCGGCTGCAGTTGCGTCGCGCGTACCCATTAGAAGCGACTGTGTCTTGTCGGTTCCATTTACCCGATATTTCTAATTAAACTCATCAAAAACAACTATTTATATAATAGATAATACGTATTTTATTTGTAATATTCGAAGGAAATCAGTCGCCCAGCGCGAAATTTCGCTGCCAGAATTCAAGCATCGATTTATAGACATGCGCCTGGGCAGCGTCGTCACTGATACCGTGTTTGCGCATCGGATAAATCATCATGTCGTAAGTGATGCCGGCCTCAATAAGACCGTCAGTAAAACTCCAGGTGTTTTGCGGGTGCACGTTGTCGTCATAAGTACCGTGTACGATCATCAACCTGCCGTGAAGGTTGCCTGCCCGCCCGGCGTTGGAGCTCGATTCATAACCGGCTTCGTTATCCTGTGGCCGTTTCATATATCGTTCCGTATAAATCGTATCGTAATAACGCCAGTCAGTTACCGGTGCAACTGCGACGCCCGCCGCAAATTCCTTACTGCCAGTCATGGATTGCAGCGTCATCGAGCCACCGCCACTCCAGCCCCAGACGCCCACTTGAGTATCGTCAATGTACGGCTGCGCTTTCAACCATGCGACGCCATCCAGTAAGTCGTCGAGTTCCACCGGACCGTATAGTTGTCGCACGATAGTGTTTGCATCGGTCTTGCTCTTGCCTGCAGCGCTGCGGTTGTCTACATAGAAAACCACGACACCGTTATCGGCCAGCATCTGGTGAAAGTAGCCACGTCCTCTGCCGGTCCAGGCATTCACGACCGTGGGTGCTGAGGGGCCGCCATACACATAGACGACGGCCGGATAGGTTTTTTCTGCGTCGAAGAAGCGTGGTTTAAGCATCATTGCAGGCATTTCGAATCCGTCACGGGCTTTGACGGTCAGCAGTTCCCAAGGCTGCAAATCGAATCGTTGTGGAATCGATTGTGCAGAAGCGGTGACAGTCGTGACAGACTCTCCCGAAGGCCGGTGCAGCACGAAAGAGGGAGGGCGGTCGAGCGCTGATGATCTGTCGAAGTAATAATCGCCATCCGATCTGAAATATATCGCATGTGAGCCGACCGAATTACTGATCTGCTCCATCCCGCTGCCGTCAAAATGAATCCGGTACAGGTGCCTTTCCGTGGATGCGCTCGCCAGGCTCGTGAAATATATCCGGCGGTCCCGTTCGTCAACGTAGGCAACTGATCTGTCGAGGCCGGCGATACCACCCGATGGACGAAGTGCCCACTCACCCCTGGTAATCTGGTGCGCCAGTTCGCCATCCATGTCAAACATGTACAGATGAGCATAACCATCACGTTCGGACAGCCATACGAAATGCTCGCCATCATCCAGGAACCACAGATCGTCATGCACGTTTACCCAACCCTCGTTGGTTTCGCGCATTACGTGGGACGTATGACCTGTTTCGGCGTCAGCGAAGAATAGTTCGAGCTCGGTTTGTGGCCGATTCAACGTTTGCACCGCGAGTCGCTTGCTGTCCGGCAACCATTTGACGCGGGCTAGGTATTCATAAGGATACGAGCCAAGATCGACCCAGGTTGTTTCGGCATCATCCAGTTGCACCACGCCTGCACGGACACGCGGGTTTGCCGTACCCGGTTTCGGGTGTCGTTGGCGAATAAGCCGCGGCAGGTAAGGTTCGAAATCGACGTAATGCATTTCACCGACGCCGGATTCGTCCGATTGCAGGTAGGCGATCGAACTGGAATCAGGCGCCCAGAAATATCCCTGGTCGACGCGGCCAAACAACTCCTCCCAGTAGACCCATGACAACGTGCCGTTAAGGAGTGTTTCCGAGCCTCCGCTGGTCAGCCGCTGCTCTTCCTGATCTTTGACGTTCCAGACATACAGATCGTTGTCACGAATGAATGCCAGCCACTTGCCATCAGGCGAAAACCTTGCCGACTTTTCTTTGGCATCGGTCATCGTGACCGTGATGAGTTTCGATGAGCGTAGGTCAAGAACGAAGATGTTGTCGGATTTTTCATAGACAGCCCAGCGCCCCGTTGGGTCAAAAGCGTTGGGCCAGCCAAGCTCTTCTATCGGATCGTCCGGTTGCAGCAGCTTGGTAAATTCGGCGATCACTTTCTCAGCGTCTGTAATTGCTTTTCGCCGACCATTCGCCGGGTTGAATATTTCCAGCGTTCTTTCATTTTTTGGCGGACGCTTGTCGTAAAGTATTGCTTGCCCGGAATCCAGCCAGGCGTGGAGTGGTACCGAATCGGCCTGTTTGCCTTCTTCACTGAAAATCCACTCGATTGACAATCGCTCATCTTGCGCGAAGCTTGCATCACCGATGACAAGCATAGTTGCAGCGATGCATATGAAAATTCTACTTAGCTTCATTTGCTGGTTCCCGGGGATTGTTATGCCGTGTTAACAAGTCGCCACTGAGCTGTTAACTTGGGCTGGCAGTGTACCCTAGCCCGGACTAATCATGAATGTGCTCGCGCCCTTGCAGGATCCTTGTCCACACACGAGCTTTTCCTCTCTCGGGAATACACTCTGGTATTCCGCTCGGTCGGAAAAACCCGTGTGCGGACAATGCTCCGTGCAATCATCGCGGCAATTCATGAATAGTCCGGGCGGAGAATAAAAAGCTGCATGAGCGATACACCGCATGATCTCGGGGGAGATACCCATATAGAGACAGAGCGTGCTGATGCAGCGCAGCCTGACCGCGCGGCGATCCGCAGGTTTGCGTTGCCATCCCTTCTCGGCATCCTGGCGTTTCTGACACCCGTTCGCGTCGATGGAAACTGGACCATTCTGATGGGCCTTATTTCAGATACGGGCAAGAATTTTGTCGGTGCGGGCATGCCGTGGGTTGTCTACGGTCTTTTATGCATCAGCGCAGTTGGAACTGTGTATGCGAAAACGCTGGGTCGTAATCTGGCGGCGGATTCGTTATTGGCAAGACTTTTCCAGGTTGAGCCGGTGTGGGTTGCGTTGCGCTTGGCGGGCGTTGTTATGGGCACGATGACGATGTTCCAGGTTGGTCCGGAGCTGTTCTGGCACGCAAATACTGGTGGAACGGTGCTGAACGATCTGGCCGTAAATATCGTGCCTATTTTCTTATTCGCTGGCTTGCTGATGCCTTTTCTTACCGATTACGGGCTGATGGAGTTTATAGGCACGCTCCTGAAGAAAATATTTCGTCGCTTGTTTACTTTACCGGGACGCTCAGCAATCGACGCATTGGCCTCATGGATGTCTTCTGCACCGGTCGGCGTGCTGATTACGATCCAGCAATATGTATCAGGGCACTACACTGCCAGGGAAGCGGCCGTCATTGCGACCAATTTTTCTGTCGTTTCCGTACCATTCGCATTACTCGTAGCGAAGACCGTCGGCATGGATCACCGTTTTCCGGAATACTACGCCGCCGTCGTTATCACTGGAGTGATTACCGCGATAATAATGCCGCGAATACCGCCGTTGTCGCGATTCGAGGACAAACCGTTTGATAAATTGCATCCGTTACGCGAAACGCACGGCGACGGCGACGGCGACGGCTCGTTGTTTCGTGAAGCGCTGAATCTTGCGGCCACTCGCGCGGCCCTTGCGGTGCCACTGAAGCAGCAGTTTCGAATAGCTGCGGGCCATATTCTCGACATATGGTTTGGCCTGGTTCCTGCTGTGATTGTGGTCGGTGGGGCAGGGTTGATACTTGCGGAGTACACCCCGGTTCTTGGCTGGCTTACCGCGCCAATCGTGCCGGTACTCGAATTTTTTGGTTTGCCTGAGGCATCGGCAGCTGCGCCCGCACTCATCGCTGGATTTCTCGATATGTTCCTGCCGGCGTTACTGGCAGCAAATATTGAAGCCGAGATAACCCGTTTCGTGATTGGCGTGATATCAGTTACCCAACTTATTTACATGTCCGAGGTTGGCATACTGATGATCAAATGCGAGATACCACTGCGCTTTGGACACCTGCTGTCTGTATTCATTTTGCGCACGGTAATCGGCTTGCCGATCGTCATGGCATTTGCACATTTTGTAGTCTTTTAGCGCAAGACCGTTACGCTAACTCCAATCAGGTTAATGTCGGACGTTCATTGGCGATGCCCAGTTCCACTTCCAGTGCGCGCCCAACCTGCAACAATTTACCTTCCTGATACAGGTTGCTCCACAGGCTTACAGAACGCGGAATGCGATGCAGGGTCTCATCTGTGTCATTTTCGGGGTGATTGAATAATGAGCGTGGTGTAATTTCTTCGAAGCCGGCACGCATGGCGAGGCATGGCTGGCCGGTGAAATTGGTCAGGCTCAACATTGGAGTACCAAAGCTGGGTCCGATGATCACGTCAACCTGTGAGAAGAACTCCTGAGTTTCCTGCATAACCGATCGCCGCAATCTATCGGCCTGCACATAATCTACAGCAGAGAAATAGCGGGCCTGGCGGAAACTGTTGGGCCAGGCGTTATCAATTTGGCGTCGCAACTCATCATCCCGATTCGATAAAGTCAGCTCTTCAAATGCTGCAGCAGACTCTGCGCTGAGTGGCGCCATAATTTCATCGACGGGCAGATCGGGTAAGGAAATTTCCTGAAGCTTGACGCCGATATTGGCGATCGCTTCGAGAGCGGCATGGTCAGTCGATCTTACATCCTCACCTGCAAACCAATCGGGATCATAGCCAACAGTAAGATTAGTAATGGACTGGCGTCCATCATATGCGAAGCCCATGTCAATCGATGATGCGTCATTGACGTCAAAACCATTTAAGACGCCGAGAACCATTGCTGTATCTTCGACGTAACGACACAGTGGCCCGATCTTGTCCAGCGACCAGCAAAGCGCCATCGCACCAGCGCGCGATACGCGACCGAAGGTCGGGCGCAGGCCGGCCAGTCCATTCCTGTCGGCCGGCGATACAATCGAACCCAGCGTTTCAGTGCCGATGCCGAATGAACAAAGCCCGGCGGCCGTCGCTGATCCGGAACCGGCCGAGGATCCGGACGCACCTTCTTTCGGGTTCCACGGGTTACGTGTTTCGCCACCGAACCACACGTCACCCCAGGCAAGCGCGCCCAATGTGGTTTTGCCAAGTAAGACAGCACCCGCGTCGCGCAGTATTCGAACCACGGCGCCATCACTGCGGGCCACCCGGTCCTTGTAAGGCGTCGCCCCCCAGGTCGTAAGAATATCCCTGGTATCCAGCAGGTCTTTAACGCCGTAGGGGATACCATGTAACGGACCGCGAACCTGGCCAGTCGCACGTTCGCGATCAGCCTGGTCAGCCTGGGCACGCGCGAGTTCCGGCGTTACGGTTACAAAACATTCCAGCAGGTCCCCATTTTGCTCGATGCGTGCAAGGTAAACCTCGGTGAGCTCACGACTACTGATCTGGCCGGTCGTCATCCAGCGCGCCTGCTGTTTGACCGAGGCAAATGCGATGCTTTCCGCATCAGTCGGAATCGGCGCAATCTCCTCGGCAAATAAGGCGACAGAGTTGGCCTGGTTCGGATAAGAAATACCCGGGAGCCGTGGATCAAATTTCATCGCCGGCGCCAGAGAATTCGGCATGTCCTGATCGCGACGTTTATTCAGGGATTTGACCTGCTCCGCAAAAAAGCCGTCGGCAGCTTCTTCTATTGGCCCACCCAGAATTTGCTGGCGCTCTGCCTCGCTGAACTGCAGACCGAACAGTTTCTCGGCTTCAGCCAACGTGCGTTCTGTGATGCGTTCATCGAATCCGGTCCAGATATCGCCGCCGGCTAAATCTGTCTCTGGCGAGTCGCCGCCCGGAGTACAGGCTGCCAGTGCGGCGCCACTGCCGCCCATCAGGGCCGCGTAGAGAATACGCCGGCGATTAACCAGCAGTGTGTCTTCGTTATTCATCGTGTGCCCTCTATATCAAGTGCTGGTGATGACGTTACGTTCCGACTTTGAATGAGTTTAACACTCCATTACGGGCAACTGACGCAGGGTGGCATAGCCATGTTTGTGAACGCAAAAGAATGTCCTGCAATCGGCAAAGGAAAGCAGGGCATTGTCCTGGTTGTCGTATCGTTAGTAACGCATATCCGCCCGAAAACGTAACATGCGGTTCTCGTTGCTAACGACTATGCCCTCTGTAAGTTCGAAAAGCCTGGTAGGCGATATTGGTTTTGCCAGTCGTTGTTTGAGCCTTTATGCTATGCGTCTCTCAACGCCTGATATTCGCGGGAAAGCTAATGATCACAAACATAAGAGTGGCAACGATTTTGTTGCTGATATCGATCGCCTGGACAGCTCCGGTTACTGTCAATGCACAGGGTGAGGAAGATCTCGGGCCGCAACCGGCGTGGGTTGACCTGTCGGCAAGTGAGCGCAAGGCGGTATTGGCGTTCGCCGAGGATTACAAGGACTTCATGCGTGTCGCGAAGACGGAGGTGAGCTTTGTTAATGAGGCTGTCAAGGTCGCGAGAGATGCGGGATTCAGGGAGCTGACCGGCAACACTGAATTAAAACCAGGTGGCCGGTACTACGATATTAACCGGGGACGTTCGATAACACTGATCGTGCCGGGTGAGAAGGCGTTCGCTGATGGCTTTCGCGTTGTTGGTGCCCATATTGATTCGCCACGTCTGGAACTGAAAGGACGCCCTTTATATGAGCAGGAAGGCTTCGCGCTTTTTCAAACTTACCGGCATGGCGGTATCAAAAATTATCAGTGGGTCAGTTTGCCGCTTGCACTGGTCGGTCATGTTGACAAGAAGGATGGCTCGCGCGTCGAGATATCCGTTGGTCTGGATCCGGACGATCCTGTTCTGATCATTCCGGATTTGTCGCCACATGTGGATCATGACTATCGCGAGCGGATGAACCGGGACGTGATAGAAGGCGAGGAGCTCGATCCGATAATTGCCACACTGCCGGATGAAGCACATTCCGTGTCAGGCGCTGTACTGGCTTTTCTCGCTGCTGAATACGGCATTGAAGAAGAGGATCTCACCTCGGCAGAGTTGGCGCTTGTGCCCGCATTACAGCCCCGGGATGTCGGTTTCGACAGAAGCCTGATGGCCGTCTATGGCCAGGATGACAAGCTGTCATCCTACGTCGCCTTACGCGCAATCATGGAGCAGGGCACGCCGGAGTACACATCCCTCGCGTTTCTCGTGGACAACGAGGAAGTCGGCAATGTGAACAATACGGGCGCCAGCTCAACCTATCTCGTCGATTTAATGAGTGAGCTTATTCATCGTCAACGCGGTGACGCCTATAGCGACTATGATTTGCGTCAGGCATTGCGGAATACCAAAGTTGTATCTTCGGATGTGAATCCCGGGATTCATCCGACCTGGCCGGATGTCTGGGAAGCTGGTAATGCACCACGACTGGGTCATGGTGTGAATTTTAAATTGTATGGTGGCGGCTTCAACGCCAATTCAGAATACATTGCCTGGACCCGCGCTTATCTCGATGCAGAAGGCATCGCGTGGCAGACAGCGACTTACAAGGGCAAGGCATCGGGCGGGACGATCGGTAATTCATTGTCACGAAATAATATGGAAGTGATTGACTATGGTGTGCCGGTGCTATCGATTCACTCAACCTATGCGGTCAGTTCAAAAGTGGATTTGCATATGTTGTATCGGGCGATGAATGCGTTTTATCGGTACGAGCGATAACCTGGCACATACTTGATCCGGACCATTCGGGACCTGGCACATTCGGGGTCTGGCTCATTCGGGACCTGACACATTCGGGGCCTGGCACATTCGGGATATGACACATTCGGGATCTGGCACATTTTGTAGGAGCGGCTTTAGCCGCGAATGCCTGGCCTCTCGCAAAACCTAAGCATTCGCGGCGTCTTCGCTCTCGTGCATTCCTATGCACTGCAACCAAGTACATTAGTTTAGACAGCCGCTCCTGCAGTTTGCTACACAGATTGATCTCAAACTAATGGTCACGAATGTGCCATCGCCTACCAGGGCAAAGTATATCCTTCCGCGTGCCAAAAGCTGCCGCTCGTTTCCATCGTCAGCTCATCCATTCTTGCAATCAATCCTTGCGCTGATTTTTCAGTTGTTACGCCACGGCCACCGGTCATATCGGTTGCGACGAGACCGGGGTGCAGTAGCGCGACAGCGACGCCTTCCGCCGCAAGATCATGGCGCAGGTTCATGCCAACCATGTTGGCCGCTGCCTTCGAACAGCGGTAGCCGTAGTTATTTCCGGAACTGTTGTCCTCGATAGATCCTACGCGACTGCTCAATATGCCGAACTTAGCGCCCTTGCCCAGGTTATTCCTCAGCGCAAGGATGACACGCAGCGGCCCGATTGTATTGACGCGATATTGTTCGAGCATGGCGTCGAAATCGATCGTATCGAGCGTGTCCGAACGTAGTATGCCGGCGTTGTTGACGACGATATCGATCGCAACATCTGCCAACGCGGCCGACATCGTGGCTACGCCTTGCATTGTAGATACGTCCACGTCTTCAATAATGCGTATGCCGAGAGCATTCAGGTCGGCGTTTGATTTTCGACAAACACCAATGACATTGTCACCGCGCACGTGATATTGCCGACACAATTCCAGCCCGATGCCGCGATTACAACCCGTTACCAACACCGTAGCCATGAGCAAGAATCTACTTTGTATCTGAACGCGATAGCGTTTGCGTTAGCTGGTACAGAAATTCCTGCCCTTCGAAGTACGACTCTATGCGAATGCGTTCATTCTGGCCGTGTGCGCGAACATCGTCGATGTCACCGAACAGACCTGAAACGCCGTATACCGGAATACCAACATTGCGCAGGTACAAACCATCGGTCGCGCCGGTGCTCATCATCGGTATCACCGGCACGCCGGGCCACATTGATTCCGTAATTGATTCGATCGCACCGAGTATTTCCGGCGTTAGCGGCGACGGTGGCGAAGGTGTTGCACTATTGACGCGGCTCATCGTTACCTGGTCATCTCCGATCACTGTTTCCAATGTATTTTCCACAGAATCGATCGATTCGCCGGGCAATACCCGACAATTAACAGTCGCGAGAGCGCGTTGCGGCAATGCGTTATCTGCATGTCCTGCATCGAGTCGCGTGGCGACACAAGTGGTACGCAGTCGGGAATTATAAAACGGGGTATTCGAAAAATACGCAATCGCGGCTGGATCGGGTGGGGTCTGCAGCACGCCACGCATCGCGTCGGCCAATTCACCCTCTTCGAGTTCCGCAGATCGTTCAAAGAACAGCTGTGTCACTTCATTGAGGCTTACCGGGAAATCGTGGTTACGAATCCGGACCAGTGCGTCAGCGAGGTGATAAATCGCGTTGTCTTTGAGCGGCAAAGAGCTGTGCCCACCCGGGTTGGTCACTTCCAGCGTGAAGGTCTGGTAGACCTTTTCGCTGGCCTGTACACCGTTGGCGACGTGTCTGCCATCTTTCATCGCACCGCCGCCGCCTTCATTCAATGCATACTCGGCATCGATCAATTCCGCGTGATTTTCCAGGAGCCACTGCACACCGTTGTGATCACCGCCTTCCTCATCTGCGGTTAAGGCAACAATGATGTCGCGATCGGGCTGGAAGCCTTCTTCTTTCATACGGATCAGGTTGGCGATATGAATCGCTGCCTCATCCTTGTTGTCGGTAGTGCCGCGACCGTAGTAGTAACCGTCCTCTTCAATAAAGGTGAACGGTGGCAGGGTCCAGTCCGCCGGATCTGCCTCTACGACGTCGATGTGGGCGAGTAAAAGCAAAGGTTTGCGGCCAGTGTCCCTGCCGCGATATCGCGCCACCAGGTTGCCTTTTTTCTCAGCCGGACCGAGCACCTGCACGTCTTCTTGCGGAAAGCCGGCGGCCAGCAAACGGTCGGCCATGGCCTGGGCTGCAGCTGTATTGTCACCAACGCTGTCGGTCGTATCGATCTCGATTAACTCTCTGAGGATGTCACGTGCCAGCTCCTGGTGTGGCAGCAATCCTGGCGTTGCGGCTGCTGCCGGGGCGGAAACGGCAGGCTCTGTTGCCGGAGGGGCTTCAGTTGCCTGTTCCTGGCCGCAGCTCGCGACGAACAACACTGCGGGAAGGAGGTACAGGGTGGTTCTTGCTAGAGTCATCTTTGCGCTCCGAAACTACTGTTAATTCAAAGAGTTACATATTCGATATGGTTATATGCCGGCGCCTGGATGGGTCGCCGCGGCGTCAAGACTACGGTAATCCCGCGCTGCTGACGACCCGAATTTTTACCCGCATTCGATTGCAGGATTAACAGGTGACGATGCCGGCCGTCATCGGTAGCCTATGCGGCCCCCAAAAGTAAGCAAGCATCATCAGAGGAAGCAGAATGTACCGTTTTTTTATCGCGATTCTCATAATCGCTATACCCACAATTTCAGACGCGCAGATGAACAGGGCACAAACCTGGGAATGGTCAATCGCTGCGCTTTACCAGGACTCGAAGAGCATGGGCAGCGACCAGGGTTCGTCGCTGCGAGTTGATGGTGCCGGAGGTCTTGGCTTCAATATCGGTTACAACTTCACCAACAAATTCGCGGTTGGAGTGGACCTGGATTGGTTACGGCCGGATTACAGTGCTGTGCTCGTCAATGATGAGGTTTTTCCAATCGAAACGACAACCATCAACCACGAGTTTTCGCAATTTAATGGACGCATCAAGGGTACTTTCAACTTCTCCGAAGGTCCTCTTACACCGTATGTGGAAGGCGGCTTTGGCTGGAGCTATTTCGATTCAAATGTAGCGGATGGACCGCCAATTACAGGTTGCTGGTGGCACCCGTACTGGGGTTATATTTGCTCGAATTTCTACAGCACGTTTACTGAAACATCCTTTACCTACGGTGCAGGACTCGGACTTCGCTACCAGATGCGTGGTGGCACCTTTATAAAGGGTAGTTACAACGTATGGGA
>Ga0164315_10001446_pt1 | contig 17861 bp, 16 predicted proteins | sample GuaBasSedimGuay6_FD_113737 | JGI IMG/M metagenome (GOLD analysis project Ga0164315, IMG submission 113737) | Subseafloor sediment microbial communities from Guaymas Basin, Gulf of California, Mexico - Guay6, Core 4569-2, 0-3 cm | ecosystem: Environmental > Aquatic > Marine > Hydrothermal vents...
ATTTTTGATAATTTTTTCCCCCCGAGCCCCAGAATAATGAACTGGGTAGCGTCCATGCCGGCTTCTCTGGCCATTTTGGCAGACTTGATAATAGATTCCGGGGCGATGCCTTTTTTTACCTTTTCAAGCACCTGGGCCGAGCCGGACTCCATACCGCAGTAGAGTTTGTTCAACCCGGCATCAAAGATCTCTTTCATTGCAGCCGGTGTTTTTTTGACCATGGTCTGAGCCCTGCCGTAAGAGCTGATCTGTTTTAAGGACGGAAAAGCTTTTCGAAGTGTTTTTAAAATTTCGATCAGGTCTTTTGTTCTCATGACAAAGCTGTCTCCGTCCTGAAGAAAACAGGTCTCAAAGGGATGACCGTTGAAATACTCTTTAGCCGAAAGGATATCTTTTTTGATCTCAGGCACAGATCTCAGGGAAAATTTCATGTCATCATACAGAGTGCAGAAGGTACACCTGTTCCACGGGCAGCCGCGTGTGGTGCGGATCAAGAGACTGTCTGCTTCATCAACCGGTCTGATAGGCCCCATTTCAAAGGGAATGGAATTCATCTGTTCTCCATAGTGTCTGATATAATATTTTGTAAGTCACTTTAAAGGGTTTGGATTCAAGTTATGAGTTCAAAAAAAGAGATGAAAATGCCTCAGGGGTAGTTGTAATCTTATTTTTGTCATAGTCAAAGAAAACAATGCCGGTTTTTGCAAGGATGACCAGGGTATTGTTTTTCGTGTTTGTAACCCTGTAAAATATATCACAGCCGTGTTTGGTAAAGTCACCGGCTCCTATTTCAAATTTTAATTTATCTCCATAAACCGATTGCGATTTATATAAAACAGCAAGGTCTGAAATAATGATGGCTCTGCTGTCAATATTCTCTTCTGAAAAACCAAAATTATTTAGAAACCTTACCCTGGCCTCATTTATAAGGGTAAGAAATGTATCATTTCCAACATGCTTGGCATAATTGGTGTCTGTAACTCTTACGGCAAGTTCAGTCTCAAAAACAAAATTTTCTATCATTTCAATTTCAACACGTGCCATGACTATCCTTTATGATTGTTTGTATTCAACATCTGCTTGAATCGAGTTGGCATTCGGATTCCTTCCGCTTTTCAGACAATCTCAGCATTTTTCTTGCAAGGGATTCTTTGTGCCGCCTTATGTCCTCTTGTGTCACAAGGTGAATGGGAGGAACTTTCACGGGCTTTTTGTCTTTTCCCAGTGCAACAAAAGTAAGATATGCCGATGCAAGGTGTGTCTTAACACCGGTCAAAAGATCTTCTGTCTCAATCCGTGCCCCGATTTCCATGGACGTTTCACCTGTGTGATTGATGCTGGACTTTATCGTTAAAAGATTGCCGATAAAGGCGGGTTTGTAGAAATCCAACCGGTCTATGGATGCGGTCACGCAGATCTTCCGGGTATGTCTTACGGCAGTGACTCCGGCGGCATTGTCAATTTCCTTCATGATAACACCGCCGTGGACAATTCCCATGGCATTGGCATCGTCGGGCAGCATGATCCTGGAGATAACCACGCTGGAATCCTGGGTACATTTTTTTGTTTTCATTGAATCCGCCTTTGCAGCTTACCATGGCTGCGGGTAAAAGTCTTAAAGCATAGAATTTATAAAATATAATCATTGATCTTGTCAATGCATATCGGTTCAGAGGAAATGGGGTGAAACAATTTTCTATTTACAGATTTCATAAAAAAAATTATCGTGCTAAAGAAAAATACCCGGTGATATAATCAAAATTACTTATACGCAGGAAAAGAGGAACGGATGTGGGAAATCTAAAGAATCAGAACTTGGATGGTAAAACACAATTGCATTACAGCTGGATCATTGCTTTTACAGGCGTGGCGGTTCTTTTCTCCTGTCTTGGTCTGGGGCGGTTTTCCCTGGGTATGCTGCTGCCTTCCATGGGGATATCACTCCATTTGAATTATTCTCAAATGGGTTTAATAGGGACGGGTAACTTTGTGGGATATATGATTTCAGTAGTGCTGGCCGGTATCATTGCAAAGGCCATTGGCGCCCGAAAGACCATTTCCATGGGACTTGTTCTGGTCGGTGTATCCATGGTCCTGATAGGGAGAGCCATGACATTTGTTGAAGTGATGGCGCTTTATGTATTAACCGGTATGGGTTCCGGGATGGCCAATGTTCCCATGATGGGGCTGGTGTCCCACTGGTTTTCAAAAAGCACCAGGGGGAGGGCTGCCGGTACCATGCTTTCGGGAAACGGACTGGCAATTGTTTTTACCGGTTTGTTTATTCCCTGGGTGAATGCCGGTCAGGGTGCGGAAGGCTGGCGTACGGGCTGGCTGACCATTGGCATCATGTCCCTTGTCATCGCTGTTGTTGCTGCACTGTTCCTCAGAAATGATCCCAAAAAGATGGGTCTGGCCCCATTGGGCAAGCCAAATCAGGCCCCATCCTTTTCTTTAGATACTGATTTGCAGCAGAAAAAAAAATCCAACAAATGGACCATGGTTCATCTGGGCTGCATTTATTCACTTTTTGGCGCTACATATGTGGTCTATGCCACCTTTATTGTCACAGCCATGGTTAATGAGCGGGGATTTGGCGAGAGTACAGCCGGTACCTTCTGGGCAGTTGTCGGCGGGCTTTCCATATTTTCAGGCCCGTTGTTCGGATGGCTGTCGGACAGGCTGAGCCGTAAAATCGGTATGATGGTGGTTTACACCTTGTTTACAATTGCATACGTTCTGGTTGCAGCCAATTTGCCTGATCCATTCTTATATGCATCCATTGGAATTTTCGGTCTGGCAGTGTGGAGTATTCCCACCATTATGTCAGCAGCAGTAGGGGATTATATGGGGCCGGCCCAGGCAGTCAAGGCCTTTGGTTTTATCACCCTGTTTTTTGGGGCCGGACAGATTAGCGGGCCTGCTGTGGCTGGTTTTCTGGCAGATGCCACTGGAACGTTCAGTATGGCTTTCTGGTTGTGTGCAATTCTTACAGCAGGTGCTGTTGTTCTGACGTATTTCCTTCGGGAACCGGTTTGAATAACCGTCGGTTGATCTTCAACTGAATATCTCCAGCTAAAGATTCGTATAAAAAACTTTTATTTACCAATCTTCTCAAAGGGTTTTAAAAATTTGATCAAAGGGGATGTTTAACTTTTCAGCAGCCTCTTCACCATAGACTCTGGAATTCGGGTCATGTTCGTATCGATGAATCTGATATTTTATTTTTCCTTTTTTTAAATTGTTTATTGCGGGCGTCATTATCAATGCTATCCATTTTTCGATTCATGGTTGGTGGTGACAATCCCGGAAAAAATAAGGATGATGCTGTAAAAATGAATCATGTTGATGCTTTCATGTAAAAAAAGAAATCCTAAAAAACCGCTGAACAGAGGAAGGGTATAATATATCATGCCTGCCTTGGACGGCCCGAGTATAATAATGGATTTATTCCATAGTACAAAGGCACACAGGGATGCAAAAATACCGACATAAAGAATGGCCGGGATGGTGGTTTGATTTAAAAAAGATTGATGGACACGGGTTTGTTCCCATAAGAAAAATGGGAATAAAAACAGCAACCCTAAGATAAAAGTGGAAAGCTGCAATGCTTTAACGCTCATTCCTTCCGGTTTGTTTCTTAAGAAAAGGCTGTAAACAGCAAATATGATGGATGCGATTAACATCCAGACGTCACCAATTGTAAAAGAAATACTTAAGAGGGTGGAGATTTTTCCTTTTGTAATGAGAAACAGGACACCAATTAAAACCAGTGTGATGCCCAATCCTTTTTTAACGGTTAAAAGTTCTTTGTAGAGAATCCTGGAAAAGAGGATAATAAATATGGGAAATGTGATGGCAATCAGCGACAGATTCATGGCGGTTGTTGTCTGCCCGGCAATATAAATAAAGGTGTTGAAGGTCGTAATACCCAGAAAGGATGTGATAGAAAAGTATGCAACATGTTTTTTGATAATCGGCCATTCCCGGTAAAGACTTTTGATGGCAAAGGGTGTGAAAACAATCACCGCCACTATCCATCTGTAGAAAGCAAGGCTGACGGGCGGGATATTGTCACTGAGTCCCCTTGCAATTATGAAATTTCCTGACCACAGGGCCGTGGCACCAATGGCAAAAAGATAGCCGGTAAAGATTGAGTTTTTTTTAATCATATCGGACATATTTTATTTTCTCCTTTTTGAATATAGCTTAATATGCTCTGGCTGTCTGAAAAAAAAGATACAGATGTGAAGAAAAAAAAAGGGTACAGAAGAAAAAATATAAAAATTGTATTCCCAAAAGGTAAATATTCCTTTAAATTGCAGCCTGTAAAATGAAAGGGTTCAGATTTTTTTTTAAAAGAAGATATTGTATGGCAGATAGAAAAGAGGGAAGTAAAAGGTTTTTATACGAATTTCTGGCTGAGGATATCCGGTTAAAGATTCGTCAGCAGGTGTTTAAGCCCGGTGAAAAACTGCCGTCGGTAAGAGAAATGCACAAAGTGACAAACAAAAGTATTACAACCGTTTCAAAGGCCTATATACTGCTGGAGTCTATGGGGTTGATTTTTGCACGGGATCGTTCCGGATATTATGTCAGAGCCAAAAATCATTACCAAATGGAAAAACCGGAAAAAAGTAAGTTGAACTTAGCACCCAAATTGATCCAGCGATCAGGAATTGTCGAGGAAGTCCTTGACTCCCTTGGTGATGCGTCAAAAGTTCAACTGGGTGTTGCCCATATTTCTTCCAGGCTGTTTCCCTTCAGCCAGTATACGAAAATTTTAAAAAACCTGACCTCAAAAGAGGTGCGCAAGGCCATTGTTTTTGACAAACCAGAGGGGTTGTTAAAGCTCCGGCAGCAGATATCCTTAAAATATATGGGCCTTATGTCCACCATCGGCCCGGAGGATATTATTATTACAAATGGGTGTACGGAAGCCCTGGTCATCTGTCTTATGGTCTTTCTTAAAAGAGGGGACACCGTGGCCATTGAAGTTCCCTCATTTTATGGGATTTTTACCATCCTTGAAAACATGGGGGTTTTTGTCCTGGAAATACCCACATGCCCGGAACAGGGTGTGGATTTTGATGCGTTAAAAAAAGCGGTTGATTCCAAAGAAATCAACTGCTGTATTCTGAACTCAAATTTTCATAATCCTTTAGGATCTTTGATGTCTGATAATAAAAAGAAAAAAATCGTGAGGCTGCTCAATGACCATTGTATTCCCTTAATTGAAGATGATATCTATTCAGAATTGTATTATGAGAAGCAGCGGCCGCTGCCATTGAAATATTTTGATACAAAAGATCTTGTGGTTACCTGTTCATCATTTTCAAAAACACTGGCTCCGGGTTTAAGGGTGGGTTGGGTGATTCCGGGTAAAAAATTTCGAAAAGAGATATTGAAGATCAAATCAGGGATGTCAATCAGCACTTCAACTCTTGATCAATTTGTTCTGGCAAAATTTATTGAAACAGGTCTATATGACAAGCACCTGCGCCGGTTTAGAAATATATTGAGAAAACAGCTTCATCTTGTTGTAAAGGCAATTGACAAATATTTCCCAAAAGGATTTCGAATGGTTATTCCAAAAGGTGGTTTCCTGCTTTGGATTCAACTGCCCAGAGGCGTAAACAGTGTGACGCTTTATCGTGAGTTGCTTTCGGAAAATATTGTTATCCTGCCGGGCCCTGTCTGTTCTTCCTCACAGGGATTTGAAGAATATATACGATTAAGCTGCGGTTCTTTGTTTGATGGTGAAATGGAAAATGCGTTAAAGACAATCGGACAACATATCAAATCTGGCATGAAAAACAGGAGAAATATTAAATTTAATGAAAACAAATAAACTAACCGGGCCGCCCATGACATTGGCCTGGCTTATGTGGGGCCTGGGTGCCCTTTTTTATCTGGCAGGTTTTTTTCAGAGAGTAGCTCCGGCAGTCATGACACGGGAACTGATGCAGGATTTTCATATCTCAGCCGCAGGTCTTGGCCATCTGTCCGGATTCTATTTTTATGCCTATGTGGCCATGCAGATTCCTACGGGGATACTGGCCGATACTCTGGGCCCCAGAAAGCTTTTGACTGCCGGTTGTCTGGTGGCGGGCATGGGCACCTTGCTTTTTGCATTGTCTCCAGGGTTTTTGGGTGCCGGAATCGGTCGATTTCTCATCGGCGGGTCTGTGGCTGTGGCCTTTGTAGGACTGCTCAAGCTATCCTCCTCCTGGTTTCCAAAGAAAATCTATGCGTTTGTCGCAGGCAATGCTTTGTCTATTGGGCTCATTGGAGCCGTAACTGCAGGACCACCTTTACGACTCCTCATGGATACCTTTCATTGGCGGCATGTCATCGGTGCAACAGGTGTGATGACCCTTGGTCTGGGCGGTTTGATCTGGTTTGTGGTCCGGGATTGGCCCCAGGAAAAGGGGTATCCCGGATTTACAAAAAGAATACCGCCGACGGCATCGTTATCTGTGCTTGGGATTTTTCAGGGTCTTTTCAATGTGTTGAAATATCGAAATTCCTGGCTTTTGTTTGTTATCCCCGGAGGGATCGTGGGGTGTATCCTTGCTTTTTCCGGCCTGTGGGGGGTGCCATACCTGGTCTCCCACCACCAGATGAGCCCTGGCAGGGCTTCTGCCATGACATCTGTTCTGCTCATCGCCTGGGCCTTTGGAGCCCCATTTTTCGGGTGGCTGTCGGATCGGCTGGGAAAACGAAAACCCTTGTATATTGCAGGCAGCCTCGTGGTGGCCATGGGGTGGTCATTGATTCTGTTTAGAGAAAGCCTTTCCTTTGTTCAGTTAATTATGGTTTTTAGCGTTACGGGTTTTTTCTCAGGGTGTATGATTATCAGTTTTGCTTTTATCACGGAATCAGTTCCTTCGTTTTTGTCCGGTACGGCCTCGGGCCTGACCAATATGGGAGTTATGATGGGGCCGATGCTGCTCCAGCCCATGGTGGGTAAAATACTGGATTATTACTGGACAGGACAGATGGCAGACGGGGTAAGGACCTATTCCCTTGACGCTTATGAGTACGGGTTTATTCCCATGATGATATGGATTTTATTATCTGTCGTGCTCCTGTTTTTTACCAAAGAGACCCACTGCCGGCAGTTGGCCTGAAGGGAATTAAAATATGTCTAAAAATTATCTCTATCTGTTCATGGCGCTTCATGTGCTTGGTGCCGCCGGTACATTTATTTTCAGCAAGGCGGCAGCTACCAGTTTTGCAAATCCCATGGTCTTAACCGTTATCCGGGGTCTGGGGTCTGCTGTAATTTTCCTTATGTTTACCGGATGGAAAATTCCCAAACCTGATTTTACTTTAAGGGAATGGTTTGGGCTCCTGGGGCTGGGCGTATTGCTGGTCCCTTTAAATCAATATTGTTTTTTAAAAGGTCTTGAGCTTACTGTTCCCGGGCATTCCGCTATTTTTTATGCCATGACCCCCCTTGGCGTGCTCCTGCTTTCAAGTATCCGGGTTGGAAAAATGCCGTCTCTCCGGAAATTTTTTGGAATTTTTATCGCATTCTCAGGGGTAGTGATCATTTTAAAGCCCTGGGGTTCCGGGGCCCAAATCAGCGAGATGAGAACCGGCGATCTCTGGCTGATCAGTGCAGTCTTCTGCTGGGTATTGTACACAGTTCTGGCCAGTGATATCTGTAGGAGAAAAAATGCACTGACTGTCACGGCCTGGAGCCTGATTTTAGGTGTTCTCATCATGCTGCCCATGGCGGCGGGATCAATGATGGCTTTTGATTTTTCCACTGTTTCAACAGCCGGATGGTTTGGGCTCGGATATATGATTGTGATCACAAGCTCTGTGATGATGATATTGTGGAATGTCCTTTTGCATCATCTCACACCGGTTCAGGTGGCCATTACAACCAATGCTCAACCCCCTGCAACCTCCCTTCTTGTGGCAGTAGCGGCAGGAGTGGGAATTCTGCCGGGTCATCAGGATCTGGGTTTTTTGTTTTTTCTGGGAATGGTGCTCTCACTTTCAGGCGTAATAATAATTCAGAAAGCAAGGGATTAAATTTTCTCTATCAATACCACAAATCCTGATCCCCACATATTTTTTTTGGAAGCTGTTCCCATTGAAGAATCCGGTCGTGACGGCAGGACAGCAGCATCTTGCTACGGGGTAAGGTTTGAATTTGAAGGTAAAAAGGTATTGTTCGGCCAAGATCAGCCCTGATTAACGTCAGCTTGATCTTGAGTATAAAATGAAAAAGGATGGCAAATAAATTGATATCAAACCGGCAGTTTGAACAGTTAACCCAGGAAGCAAAAAGGCTTGGAGCGACAGCTTCCGCCATTATATCGTCTAAAGAAATTAAGGTAAAAGATGATTTGGCAGCACTTTGTAATGGGGAATATACCTGTCCGAATTATGGCCTTGCAGCAAGTTGCCCACCCAATGTGGAAGGCCCAGTCGAATTTAGAAAGTGGCAGGCTGGGAGCGAATATTCAATTACCGTGAAAATAGAATTACCGACTTCAGTCATGTTTTCCGATGAACGCAAGAGTGTGATGCAACTGCTTCATCAGATTGTAGCAGCAGTAGAGCAAAAAGCCATAGAAATAGGTTTTGGAAAATCAAAAGCGTTTGCTGGCGGATCATGTAAAAAATTGTTTTGTGACGATCAAGAAAACTGCTGCGTTGTAGCAGAAAATAAACCCTGCCGTCATATAGAGTTTGCCCGCCCATCTATGTCAGGTTTTGGTATTGATGTCACACAATTGTTGAAGTCTTCCGGATGGTCAGCCCAAAAAGTAAAAAATGCAAATTTATCGAATGAAGATGCCATAAGCTGGGTAGCCGGCTTAATCATGCTTGCCTGAAATTTATGAACTTATAGATACTTCTATCTTCAATTGATTGAATTTTGAATTACCCAAAAATTATTTTCCACGGATAAAATTGAGGAAATGACTATTCAGAATGAGCAATGAGAGAAAACAAACCATCAGGCAGGAGATCATAAGTTATCTTGAGAACGGCCCCCTCACTGTACGAGATATTTCTCAGTCGGTTGGTATTATGGAAAAGGATGTGTACCATCATCTGGCATTCATAGAAAAAACAGATAGGTACCAGAAAAAAAGAATACATGTGGAACCCTTAAAAAACAGACCCGGATGAAATCTTCCCTGATTTCTTTTCCTTCCCTCCAAAAATTGGTGATTTCGTCCAATCACAGAGTGGAAGAACCTACAGAATTATATCCATCATGCATACTGCCAAGATCACCAAAGGTAAATATGGGGATGTCCAGTCACCCTAAGCAGTAATTGGTATAGAAAAAGTTTGATCCTGTGAATGAATAGGAGCAGGTCTTGGATTATAACTTTTCCGAGAGGTGTCGTTCACATTTGAAGCAAATATTTAAATTATGCCACTCAATGATAATTATCCTAATCAGAAGCGAAACAATCCCTTTGCCCTGATCCTTCAATTTCTCCTCGTTTTTCAAGAAATCTCAGGTGCGACAAAGCTTCCCCTGTCGCAAACCACTTCTGGACAATTGGGAAATCTTCCCAGGAGGGTGCCTTAATATCCCAGGCTATTTTTTCAGCTGTTTCATATGATGTGCTTCCAATACGGTTTTTATATTTTTTTTAGGAAATCCGTGGTGGTAGGCATTTTCAAGCATTTTATCAAATCCCTGCCAGTTTTCCAGCAACTTTGCCTCAGGTCGGTTGAAATAAATGTTTGTTGTCGGTGTTTTCAACTTAGGGACAAGACCGAAATGGTCTGCATGAAAGTGGGTAACAAAGATATCTGTATTTTTCAGGTCTATACCAAGCTCATTTAAACCGGCCATCATTGCTTCAAAGCATATTTTGTGGTTGAAACCTGTATCAATAATCAAGTTACGTTCAGGTGCCCGCACAACATATGAGTTCAAATATTTTAATGGGCTGTCAGGTAGTGGTACCTTAATGCAGAACAAACCCTGGCGTAATTCTTCCACCATATAGTGTTTACCTTTAAGAGTATTGGTTTATTCTATAAACTCAAGGGTCATGCAATTCTCTATTCTGATACAAAAGGCTCTTATTTTATCACCATCAGGACTTTGCAGTTCCAAACACGGGCTTAAAGAACTCCAGCCTTCTTTATTCAGACGTTTGTGCAATTTATCCAGGTTTTGGACATCAAGGCTTAATCCATTTGTGCCCACATTTCCGAACCGGGCATTTGAACGTTTTATAACAGGATTAATAAGACGGGATAATTCAATGGCCACATCATTATCAGGGCTTGTCAAATACGCAAGTTCACACTCAAGATCCGGTATCCCCAGCAGGGTTGAAAGCTTTTTCCCCTTTGCTTTCGGGATATGCCAGGTAAGTTTGAAATCCAGAATGTCCTGGAAAAGAAATATGGTTCGCTTCATGTCACTTATGAAAATTGAAATATGATGAACTTTTGTACTCATAATCATCTCCTACACTGATAAAATTGCAACAGTGCATGATTTTGTATCTCCTGATTTATCTCCACCCATACAATGAGCCAGACCGACTTTAGCATCTTTCACCTGACGGGGGCCTCCTTCATTGCGCAATTGTGTTACAATTTCATATATCTGGGCAACACCTGTGGCTCCCACTGGATGGCCGCGGCTTAAAAGTCCCCCTGATACATTAACAGGTTTTTTTCCTCCTAATTGGGAATGGCCCTCTTCAAGAAATCTTATACCCTGACCCGGCTCACAAAGGCCAAGGGCCTCATAATGAAGAATTTCCGAGATGGTGAATGCATCGTGACATTCAATAACATCTATATCCTTGGGTCCTATACCAGCTTTTTCATAGGCAAGATTGCAGCCCCTGGTATCAGTTTCCCATAAGACCATATCCTGGTTGTTCCCATAACCGCCCGTGCATAAAACAGCAGAATCTATATTAACTGAACGGCTTATCTGTTTTGCAATATTCTTAGAACATATTATTACTGCTGCTGCGCCATCGGCAATCGGGCAGCATTGGAAGCGGGTCAAAGGGTCCGCAATCATAGGAGAATTCATAACTTCGTCAAGGGAAATCGGAACTTGAAATTGTGCATGAGGATTAAGTTGTGCATGATTTCGGTTTTTAACTGCTATCTGTGCGATTTGTTTAGGTGCGCAGTCAAATTCGTTCATATACCTTATTGCCCGCATGGCAAAACTGGCAGGTGCAATAAGACCAAGTTGGGTATCCAGTTCAGTTTCGCCTGAGTTGATAAGGCCTAATTCCGGTACACACATTTTTTCAGCTCCGATCACCATTGCAATTTCAACCTGATTGGCAGCAACCATGTTGTATGCAAGATAAAAAGCTGATGAGCCTGAAGTACATGCATTTTCTACATTTACAATAGGAATTTTATTGATTCCAAGCTCCCAGAACACATTCTGACCAATGGTATTGTCGCCGAACAATCTTCCTGCCAAACCATTTGCAAAGAATCCCGCTTCAATCTTGGAAGGATCGATACCAGCATCCTTTAATGCCAGATATCCGGCTTTTGCCCCCATATCAATGATGGTTTTTTCACGATGCTTTCCAAAGGGTATGATTCCAACCCCTATAACAGATGCTAAGGCCATGAAGGATTCCTTTTTTAAATTGACCGGTTCAAATTGTCTGGTTCAAGAGTAAAACAGGGTCGAAGTCTTGGTGACCCGTGACGGTCTTTCCCAAGTGATTTAACAGATAATACGACCTTGGCACCTATTTTCAGCTGACCAATCTCTTTTGGATCAAACATGCCAAAAACCCTTAACCCTGTTTCCATAAGATCAATATAACCGATACCATAAGGGCTGGGCAAACCAAAGAGAGTCGGTGTTCTAACCACTGTAAAACTGTAGATTGTTCCTTTGCTTCCTATCGGCCTGTTCTGGATTTTACCCAGACATTCAGGACAATAGCCCGGTTCGGGAAAAAAATAATCATTACAGTCTGAACAAAAACCGCCAAGTAAAGACGGCTGATTGTTCTTATAAGGAGGCTGTGTGAATATATTTTTTGCAAAGGGCAAAATTTCATTATCTGTTTCAAAATCCATTTTTTACAATTCTCCAAGTCAACGAAAAATAATATCATTTGTTAAATTTCAAAAATATTGTCGTATAAACAGATACTAACGTTTTAATTCATAGTTTTGTTTTTCTCTGTCCCAGGTATCAGTGGTTACGCCTTCATCACGCAATCTGGATTTTAAAATTTTTTGTGTTTTTGTTTTTGGCAGTTGATCCAGAATCCTTACAAAACGGGGTATCATAAAATAGGCCATTCGCTTTTGACAATAATCAAGCAAAGATTCCGGTGTGATGTTGGCATCATTTTTGAGTTTAATGCATACCATCACTTCATCTTCCGCCATTTCAGATTTGACACCGATTGCTGCGGATTCCAGCACTGCCGGATTGGCATTAATCACTTTTTCAACTTCATGGGAACTTATGTTTTCACCCCGCCTTCGCAATGCATCTTTTTTCCTGTCTACAAAATTGAAAAAGCCGTCCTTATCTGCAACCAGATAATCTCCCGTGTTAAACCAGAGATCCCTCCAGGCATCTACAGTCTTTTCCGGCATATTGTAATATTCGAGAAGCATGGTAAAAGGCTCTTTATTTCTAAGGAGAAGTTCTCCTGTAACACCTGGTTCCACTTCAATGCCGTAATCGTCCACAAGTTTAATCTGACAGCCGTAAACAGGTTTGCCACAGGTCCCTTTTTTACGTGATTTTATGGTGTTGAGTAACGGTAGTCCTATTTCACTCATTCCATACCCTTCAAGAAGAACTACTTTGAAACGCTTTTCCACTTCATCAAAAAGGTCAGGCGGGCATCCTCCGCCAAACATTACCCGCAAAGGATTATCACCATCATCAGGCTTTGGATCTGCCGAAAGCAGGATGGGCAGTATTCCTCCTATATAGTTAAACTCTGTACAGCCATATTTTTTTATGTCAGGCCAGAACCTGCTTGCTGAAAACCTTGGTGACAGAACGATTTTAGCACCGCTCATTAAGGCAGGCATGGTGGATAAAAATTGTGCATTCCCATGGAAAAGAGGTAAGGCATTGTAAAGACAGTCATTTTCAGTATATTCACAGCACTCCATACAGACCTTGCCCATGAAAAGAGCATAGTTTTGAGGCATTAAAGAACCCTTTGAAGGCCCTGTTGTTCCGGAAGTAAAAATAATTGCAAAGGGATCGGATAAAAGCACTTCAATCTTTTTGAACAAACCGTTGTTATCAATTGCAGTAAGATAATCAAAAGTTGGTTTCTTCAGTTGAGACAACGGTTTATCAGGGACATTGAGAACAACAACTTTTTCAATACCCGGTAAATCTTCTAAAACAGGTTCCACCCTATCCAGATATTTTGATTCTACAACCATCAAACTACATTGGGCAGTATCAATCATATGGATTAAAAGATCGCCTTTATGTGCAGTATTAATAGGCACTTCTATAGCGCCAAGCTTGCTTAAACCAAACCATAGAAAAAGGAATTCAGGCCTGTTATCCATGATGATAGCCACCTTGTCTCCCTTTTTAACTCCAAGGGATTGAAATCCTTTGGCTACCTTATCGGATTCTTTATCCAGATCCGAATATGTAAAGCTTTTATTCTGAAAATAAAAAAACTCACGCCCACCGTATTTTTTGACTTTTTCTTTTAAAACACCATGGATGTTCATTTCAAGGGCGGCATCTTTTGATGTCATTATTCATATCTCCTATAATGCAATTATAAAACTTTTTCAGGGCCTTGTACGTCAAGCTTTTTAACCAGATTTTAAATGCCTGGTTCTACATTCCCGGAGGGCCTGGTGGAGGGCCTTCACTGGGATTGGGATAAGAACCATAGTATTTTAATGCTTCATCAGAGGGTCTAAGTTTTAACCACTCAGTTTCAAACTCTTCGTATGGTTTGCCCAGATTAAGTCTTTCTTTTTTTGCATCTGACCGAACGTCTTCGGTTTTCTTTTTATCCAGTCTTAAGGTTTTTTCATCATAAGCAATTTTATAAATATTTTTAGCAACCCAATGGGTGGTCTTGTTATTTTTTAAATCATCGATGACATCTTTTGGATTACGTTCCAGAGCATCTCCATACCCTGCTCCGCCGCCAACCGGCACATAGAATGTGTCACCGTTCATCATCGGCCTTATGGGCATTGTTATATGGCTATAGTCATCTGCCCCGACCTCGGGGTTCTCGCCGTCATAAAGATCGTCCATGGTATTTGGGAGATCTGAATTGCTTTCTTCCAAAAGTTGTTTCATATTGCTATTTGCCGTGGTTTTTATAAATACTGTTGGCACAGCATATCCTCCGAAAATACCTAAGGTTGAAGGAAAATTTGACCCATACCCAAAACAACCCATTGCAACCCAGGGGACGTGGTGCATCATCATACCAAAGCCCACCCCGGCTCCGCCGCGAAACTTACCGTGGCCATAGGAGTTTTTAAAATAGTTACGAAATAAATAAAGAAACGGGCGGTCTGACTCCGTGGTTTCCACATCAGAGCAATCACTCATGGTGGCAAAATATGCTCCCGCGCCATCCACACCATCCATGTCCGGTCTTGCACCGGCGCCCGTGGCATTAATTTCCGGTGTGATATCGGCTATCGGCTCATTCCACTGGTTCATGCCACCGTAAATGGGGACGCCAAAGCCCTGATACCATGCTGCAACCGAACGAAGGGAATCCAGGTGGTAACTCATACGGGCGCCAGCAAGAAACATACCGTGGGCAAAGCAAGTCTGGGTAAATGGCGACATGGAGGTGGGTACATCTCCTTTGGCATTAACCAGAGAATTTTCAGGAAATTCCCAGTCCAACACTTCTAAAAGTCCGTTGTTTGCAGGCAGGTCATGTAAAAACCCTCCGGAAAAATATACCATGGAAAGCCCTATAATTCCTTGAAAAAACGTATTTAAAGGCTTATCCGGAAGCATTGGGGTTGTATCATCAAAAGTGAATTTAATCTTATCTTTCTTTTTGGTCATGGTAATATTGATTTTGGTAAGTGCTGTTTCAGTCCCCACTGTATCCATGAATCTAGGTTGACGAAACACACCATCATTGAGTTTGCTGACTTTCTTTTTAGCAGCTTCGGCAGTAACCAGTAATATTTTCCTTAATGCACCTGTAAAAAATGCAACGCCTTTCTGATCAATCAGCTCCACTATTCTTCTTTGGGCGATACGACAGGCAGCAAGTCGGGCTTTTATGTCCAGAATCATTGTTCGGGAGTCGCGGTTCATGGCTGAAAACATGGTTAAAATATCTTCTTTTAGAGCATAATTCTCACCCACTTTAATTGGTGGTGCTAATAATCCTTCATCATATTTTGACTTGGCACTGCCAACGATACCACCTGGTTCACTCCCACCACATTCTCCCGTATGCACCACGGCACCAGTGAAACAAACCAGTTTATCTTTGTAAAACACAGGTACGCAAAGCCCCATATCCGCACCATGTACGCCACCATAAAAAGGGTCATTCCAGAAAAAGGCATCCCCTTCTTTAACGCCTACTGAAGGTTCATCCATCCAGTGTTTGACAATATACTTTACAGGAATTTGACCAAGAACTGCATGGAACCAGATGCCGGTTGCAACAACAGACAGATCTCCAAGGCCTGTATAAACACCAAAGGCCACATCACCCCAGCGCATTCCGGAAGAGGCCCCAAGCTTCATGGTTGTCTCTTTGCCTTCCTGGGCAATCATGTTCATTTTATGCTGAAATATCTCAAAATCCACATCATCGATTTTATCTTGTACATCTGATTCAAAAGCCGTCATTGGTTCTGGTTTGAGCCGTTGAACAACCTCTTCATCTCTACCGTATGTCATTAAACTCATGATATATCTCCTAAATTTATAAACGTCGTATCTAATTTAAATTCGGTCCAGAATTGTGTTGTTGAAACCATCCAGGCTAAATTGCCAGTCAGGTTCAATCACATATGTTGTATCCTCAGCCTCAATTAAAGCCGGGCCGATTATCTTGTTGCCGACTTCAAGTTTTGAAAAGGCTAATACAGGGGTGTCTTCAAAGTCTGAATGGGAACGCCAATATGCAGGTCTTGTTGAAATTAATGCAGTGTCAGAAGGTTTTTCACTGCCGATCTCAAATTGTGGGATTTTTTGATTTGTTGTTTCCACATAGGCTGTAAGAAAGAAACATTCGACATTAATTCCGCCCATGGGGAAAGTTGCTTCCGGTGTGTAAATCTCGGCATATTGTTCGGTAAATTTATCACAAATATCTTTGAAGTCCTGATCTGATTTTATATTGATATAGGGGGATACAATTCTGGTTAAATTGTATTGCATACCAAACCGCATATCCAGTTCAAGGCGAAGTTTAATTTGATCTTTTTCAAATCCTTCAAGCGTTAGATCCTTGATGGCATTGTCACGAAGCGTATTGACAAGATCATTAAAGCTGTCAAAATCCTGGGAATAGGATTGAGTGTTCCATTGAAAAATTTTCATACTCCTTGATTTTTCCCATACCTGCTGGCAATTGACAGTTGATGCGCCATAGGCACCGAAAACCGGCGAATTTGCGGGAACAATAACCCTGTCAACCTGCAGATAAGGAGCGAATCCGCATACATGGGTTGCACCGGCGCCGCCACAGGCAAAAAGAATAAATCCCCTCGGATCGTGCCCCTTAAGTGCTACTTCATTAAAAACTTCCTGGCCCATTTTAGCATCCACAATCTGTCTTATGCGAACGGCAGCCTCAATGGTATCAATACCTAAAGGATCAGCAATATGTTTTTTAATGGCCTGGTGACTTAAGTCAGGATCAAGAAGCATCTTGCCGCCAAGATAGTTGTCTGGATTCAAATATCCCAGAACCATATCAGCATCAGTTACAGTGGGTTTTGTCCCGCCCTGATCATAACAGGCAGGGCCGGGCATCGATCCGGCAGACTGGGGTCCGACCTCAAGACTATTATTCATAAGTTCATTCACCCAGGCAATGGAACCGCCGCCTGCACCAATGGATTTTATTTCAATGGCCGGTATATTTGTTCTCCATCGGTCAATTACCGGTATAAAGTCATAGGTCTTTAATCTGCCCCCTGTAATAACACCGATATCAAAAGAAGTACCGCCCATATCAGTGAAAATAATATTATCAGCCTTATATTTCCGTCCTATGGTAAGTGCTCCGTGAAGGCCTGCGACAGGTCCTGCATTATGGGTTAAAACAGCCCTTGTTCGAGATACTTTTTTCATACCTCCTGTATTATGTACCAACACCAAAGGCTTTTTGTATCCCCCATCCCTTAACTCAACTCCTAATTTATTAAGTTCATCAGCCATTACACCATGGATATAGGCATTGACCGTTGTGGTGATAAAACGGGTATATTCAGCAGATTTTGGAGATACGTCACTTGACAGGGTCACTGGCATGGAGCCCAGGAAATCCTCCGGGTATTCTTCTTCAATGACCTCTTTAATCATTCTTTCATGATCAGGATTCATAAAGGACCATAAAAGACAGACAACAAAACCCATGGCTCCGCGGTCAACAAGAATTTGAAGTTTTTTAAGGATCTCTTCTTTATTAAGGGGAGCCACCACATTGCCGAAGGAGTCAACTCTTTCTCTGACACCAACAATCATGTCCCTGGAGATTAATGATTGGGGTTTTTGTATTCTGGCCATATCCTTATTTTCACTTGGGGACCGGCCGTCTGCCCAGCTTCTGCCACGGCCGAGAAAAATGGTGTCTTCGAAGCCTGCTGTGGTAATCATGCCCAGTTTTGGTCCTGTTCTTTCGATAAGGGCATTG
>Ga0164315_10001447_pt1 | contig 17861 bp, 10 predicted proteins | sample GuaBasSedimGuay6_FD_113737 | JGI IMG/M metagenome (GOLD analysis project Ga0164315, IMG submission 113737) | Subseafloor sediment microbial communities from Guaymas Basin, Gulf of California, Mexico - Guay6, Core 4569-2, 0-3 cm | ecosystem: Environmental > Aquatic > Marine > Hydrothermal vents...
CAGGATTGTGGAAGTGGTTCTGGGGCTTCCTATTAAGGTGCACCTGCTAATTGTGGATGATAGTTCGCCCGATGGCACAGGGGCGCGGATCAAAGAGCTGCAGTCAAAGCATACCAGGTCGCTACACCTCGTTGAGCGCTCAGGGAAGTTAGGACTGGGAACTGCCTATATTAAAGGCTTTCAATGGGCTCTGGACCGGGAATACAAATATATATGTGAAATGGATGCCGACTTCTCCCACAATCCCAATGACCTGCCCCTCTTGTTTGATGCCTGTGAAAACAGCTCGACCGATGTGGCTATCGGATCCAGGTACATATCCGGCGTAAATGTGGTGAACTGGCCCATGAGCCGTGTGCTGATCTCCTATTTTGCATCGGTTTATGTGAGACTGATCACCCGTATGAAGGTGCGGGATGCTACTGCAGGTTTTGTCTGTTACCGCCGGAAGGTATTGGAGGTGATCAACCTGGATAAGATAAGATTTAAAGGATACGCCTTTCAGATCGAGATGAAATTCAAAGCATGGAAATATGGTTTCCATATCATGGAGATCCCCATTATCTTCACAGATCGTAAAGAGGGCACCTCTAAAATGTCAGGTAGAATTGTGGGCGAAGCCATATTCGGTGTCATCGGATTAAAAATGCGAAGCTGGTTTAAAAAGTATAAGAAAGTTCAAGCATGAATAACTACCTTATAAAAAATGCGAAGATTGTAAATGATGGGATCATTAGTTTCGGTTTTGTGCTGGTTCGGGGGGGGATCATTCGTGCGGTAGGTACAGGAGAGCCCGGTGCGGAACAGGAACTGGCCGAGGTGGTCGATGCCGGCGGAAAGTACCTGCTGCCAGGCGTGATTGATGACCAGGTTCATTTCAGGGAACCAGGACTGACCCATAAAGCTGAGATCGCCACAGAATCAAAAGCTGCTGTGGCCGGGGGGATCACCTCTTTTATGGAGATGCCCAATACCAAACCACAGGCCACCACCATTGAGGAGCTGGAGAAGAAATATCAGCGAGCTTCAGAGGTCTCCATGGCTAATTTTTCTTTCTACCTGGGGGCAACCAACGACAATATGGAAGAGATCCGAAAACTCGATCCTGCAAGGAATTGCGGACTTAAAGTCTTTATGGGCTCCTCCACCGGAAATATGCTGGTAGATAAGCGGGAAGCACTTGAAAAGATCTTTGCCGGATCACCAACACTAATTGCCACACACTGTGAAGATGAGGCTACTATAGTTAAGAACACCGAACTTGCCCGGGAAACTTATGGCGAAAATGTCCCTGTAAGTCAGCACCCATTGATTCGAAGTGAGGAAGCCTGTTACCTCTCTTCTTCGCTGGCCGTGGAATTGGCTAAAAAACACAAGGCCCGCCTGCATGTACTTCATATCTCCACCGCGAAAGAGCTGGATCTGTTTCAACAGGGAACTGATTTTGAAAAGAAGCAGATCACTGCAGAGGTTTGCATTCACCACCTCTGGTTCCATGATGGTGACTATGAACGGAAGGGGCCGCTGATCAAGTGGAACCCTGCCGTAAAAACAATACATGACCGAGATTCCCTCCTTGCTGCTGTATTGAACGATAAGCTGGACGTGATTGCCACCGATCATGCCCCTCATACCATCGAGGAGAAACAGAGCAAGTATTTCCAGTCGCCTTCGGGCGGACCCATGGTACAACATGCTCTTCCCGCCATGCTTGAACTGGTTCACCAGGGAAAAATAAGCATTGAAAAGGTGGTAGAGAAGATGTGTCATGCCCCCGCCAGGTTGTTTGGGGTGAAGGATCGAGGGTTTATTGAACCCGGGTTAAAAGCTGATCTGGTCCTGGTGGATATGGAGCAGGAATGGACAGTGGCCCATAAGAATATCCATTACAAATGCGGCTGGTCCCCTTTCGAAGGACTTACCTTCCACTCTAAGGTGAGCCATACCTGGGTGAACGGAAAGCTGGCCTATAAGGAGGGCCTCTTCAATGAGATGATACGTGGCGAGAGGCTGGAGTTCGTAAGAAGTTAATATGTTAATCAGTTATTAGCTTAATCCAATAAGCTGCTAACCCAATAACCTTCATGCAATGAATACAAGAATTTATGAGCTTTCGAAATACCCCCATATTACGGGACTTTCAGTGATGGTTGCACTTATTCTGATTCTGGTCGGGTGTAATTCAGGTAAAAAAGGAGAGGCCGCTGCGGAACAGAAGAATCCAAAGTGCAAGGTAGAGACCTCACTTTTTGGCATGACCCCCGAAGGGGACTCTGTCATGCTCTATACCCTTAAAAATGAACAGGATATTACTGTTACTATTACCAACTACGGAGGAATTATCACTGGAATATACATCCCCGACAAGAATGGGAAGACAACAAATATTACCCTGGGTTTTGACAATCTGGAGCAGTACCTGGCAGGGCACCCCAATTTTGGGGCCCTTATTGGACGGTATGGAAACCGGATTGCAAATGCCCGCTTTTCACTGGATGGCGAAACCTATACGCTGGCTGCCAATAATGGCAACAACTCTCTGCATGGAGGAGTGAAAGGCTTTGATGATGTAACATGGGTTCCTGAAGTAATCTCCTGTGATGAAAGGGCTGCATTGCGGCTCAGCTACCTAAGTGTGGATGGCGAGGAGGGCTATCCTGGCAATCTGAGTGTCACAGTGACCTATGAACTGTTGATGGATCAGCTTTTTATCACCTATGAAGCCGAATGCGATAAAGCCACGGTGCTGAATCTGACCAATCATGCCTATTTCAATCTGGCAGGTGAAGGAAGTATCAGGGACCATATATTATATATAAATGCATCGAAATACACTCCGGTGAATGCTGAATTGATTCCCACAGGCGAAATTGCTAATGTGGAAGGCACTCCATTCGATTTCAGAAAACCAAAGGAAATCGGAGAACGGTTCGACCAGCTGGGTAACGATCCGGTGGGTTATGACCATAATTTTGTTCTTGATGGATCTGCCAATGAAAAAAGACTGGCTGCCAAGGTGCTGGATCCAAAGACAGGACGCTTTGTGGAGGTGTCTACTACCGAACCCGGGGTGCAATTCTATACAGGGAACTTCCTGGATGGATCACTGTCGTCCGGTAAAACCACCTTTGATCAGCATTCCGGTTTTTGTCTGGAGACCCAGCACTTCCCCGATTCTCCGAACCAGACCGATTTCCCCAGCACCGTGCTTCGACCTGGGGAACAGTTTGTCTCACAGACCATATTCAGATTCGGGGTTGAGGAATAGATGGCTGTTTTCCACTCCAAATTATAAACCCGGGGAGAGCCATACATCCATCTGAACGATCTCACCGCTCCTGTTAAAAACCCTGGCACTATGTAAGGGATCCATGTTGTGACCTCTTAACAGCACCTCCTTACCATCGTGGAAGTGCAATACAATTTTTTGTTCCTCGGACAGGTGGTACTTCACCGGAAGCTGGCAATAGGTAAAGGCTAAGGTATCCTTCTCAAGGAGCATGCTCTTTTGAACACCTGAGACATCCTGATAGAAGAATTCCTGAGGACTTGTAAGAAATTCCTCTCTTCTAAGCAAAACAGGGTGGAAGCGGATGCACCCTTCCCGTACCAGCAAACCCAGCTCTCCCCATCTGGCAATAATATCCTCCTTCACCTGGCCGGTCATCCCGGGCTGCTGAGCCCCCTTGTTTCCCGGGGTGTGTGAATAGGGATCGGTGGGGAATGCCCCATATACTCCAGCGTCCTTATTCAATCCGATTCCGGCCCTGACTTCGTAATAGTGCGCAGCAAGCCTGCCCAGAAGCTCCGCATTGCTTCCAGTGTCACCTGCCCTGTAATAGGTTTCGCACACTGCCAGAAGGAGTTTGGAGACCATATGCCAATAGATACTACCCAGACCCTCATAGCCATAAAAGGTGCCTGAACGTCCCGTAAAGGATTGATGATCGAAAATCTTCTCATAGATATCCAGGATTAGCTCTCTCTCCTTTTCAATAAGTGAGGTGTACGTTTCCGGAAGGGTGTCCAATGCCTTCTGTAAGAGACCGGCATTTCTGAAGCTTGCATTAAAGTGATATACATCATTAATATCCTTCACCACGATCCGACCATCGGCCTGGTCTATCAGTGTTTGAAGTAAAATGGAGCGCTTCAATTCCCCGGCCGGGATGATGTTCATTTCCATAAAGGATGGCAGTGTACGATTGGGATAGAGGATGTAAGAGTACTGATCCTCCCGGAAAAGCTTGCTTTGCTTTAGCGCATCCAGCAAAACGACTGCCTCATCAACATTTAAAAAGCCGGAACTAAGCACGGCCACCTGGCCCTCAAGCATTTCATAAAGCCGCCGCAGATAGAGCTTATCCCCGTCTACCCGAATCAGGTTGTAGGCATGATAGAGCCGGTCCTCACGCCTGTTGGATGAAATGGTGTGATCGACTGCCTCCAGGGCTCTGTCAAAGAAATTCAGCAGCTGGTCAATACCCAGCTCTGTTCTTTTACCGGAAAAACCATCCTGGTAGATGGCCTGCCGGTATTCACTACCTGCTTCACCAAAGAGATCCATACACGCCTTCATACCTCTTTCGCTTAACATCCTTTCCGGCTCTGGTATCTGGGTCTCCAGGGCATGATTCAATCGGGCGAAAAAACCGGCCACCTCTTCAGAAAGCCTTACAGATTCCAGCGATGAACTTCCAAACAGTTCCCTGCAAAACTTTATGAATGCACGTAGGTAATAGGTGGTGACCATGGAAACACCATAACCCACCAGGGCATTGTTGGCATCGTTCCACTCGGGCCGCTGGGTATTCATCCAGATCCCGGCTCCGGGAATGAAATTTGATAGCTTACTTAGCAGGGTGACAAGAAGTTTTTCTGCCAGGTTTACAAGTAAGACCTGCTCCTTTTGATCCCAGACCAATCTTCCATCCGAACCCACTGCATTCAGCCTGGTATGGATGAGTTCTTCAAGTTCCACATCAAAGAGAATGGTATCGTGCGGATTGTTGAGCAGTTCCACGTAGGGCTTAATCCGGTAAGGAACGTTTGCGTAAGAAAACAGTTCCCGGGAGAGAAGTTCCTGAAGTTGACCCGGATGATGGTTTGCAGAAATCTCAAGGAACTTAAGCAGATAGATGATCTGGTGATCCCCCCAGTAACCAATATTTGACCAGGGATCTGAAGGATCCGGGACCTCCCAGTCTATTCCATCCCGGGTGATCCGGTAGGGATTGTAGCCGTCGGCAGTGGATGCATTTACAAATTTGCTGATCATGCTCTCCAAATAGCCAGGAAATGACAGGCCCAGGGCCTCCCAATTCTGGAAAATATCCCGCCAGTTTCCCTCGTAATCAAGTTTCCTGCTGCCATCCTCTTGCCTGTTTTCGATGGAAAACTTATTCCATGGACGACTGGGATCCCCGTGTCTCCGGCTAAAGCTTAGTGCCAGGTATTCGTAACACAACCTGATCAGGTTGGAATTGGTTCCGGCATGAGCCTGTTCCAGCATTTGCCTGTACTGGATCTGCACATCGCATCTCTCCAGGAGTCCCTTGGCCTCGCGAACAAGGGCAACATTTGCATGAGAAACAAAGTCAAGAAAATCATCTTCCGGAATCGTATAATTCTCCGTAAAAATACCTCCCCGCATCACATTGAACAGGACATTGCTGAGGTGCCTGGTGGTACTTAACTCATCTGCCGTACACTGCAGTGCGTCTGAGGATGCAAGCAGAGAAACCAGGGCCGCACTGCTTTTTCGAATATCATTATTGACCAGCTCTCCAGGCTGTTTCTCTGACCTGAGCAAGTCCTCCAGGGCAGCAAGTCCGGCCGCATCCTGGTTCAGCTCTGCAACAATATTCCATTGATGCTGGGATGCTGCTGGCAGTTCCAGTGTAGCATGGATAAAGTATGCTCCCCTGGTGGCTTTAATATCGTACTCTTGTTCCAGCGGGTATCCCGACCGAAATGCATCAAGCTGCAGACTGGAAAGCAGAATGGAAGTAGGCTTCAGGCCCTCGGACCATACAGTATTAACTTTCAGAGCCTCACTGGGTTCAGCAGCATCTGAAGGCACAGAACTCAGGCGATAGATCGCCAGGGTGCTTTCTGAAACCAGCTCCTGCCTCTTATAGGCATCAAGTAAATTGCTGGAACTCAACTGAAGTCCGGAGTTCACACTGCTCGGGAGTATGTTCTGTAAACCATCCAGAAGCTCCACCTGTCGCTGTCCGGATCCATTATTTATAAGAACGGAATGCTTCACAAAACCATAGAGCTCGCTGTTGTACCAGCCATAACGGAAGCTAAGCTTCAGATCCTCGTTGATCTCTTCAAAAACCAGTTTGTTACTGAACTGGTTCTTGTAAATGTTTCGTTTTACAGAATAGGTGCCAGTGGGTTCAGTAAAGGGCTCCCATAGCTTCATCTTTTCTCCCTCCCGAACCAGTATTAGAGTCCTGCTGCCAGTTATTCCGCGGTAGTCATGTATCTTATCTTCTGAATAGTAGGGAAACAGCGCACCCTCCGGATTTTTCCGGCCTGAAGTAAGGGAACCGTTACTGGAGATAAACATCCACTGGTCGGATGCACTTACCAAGGAGATGAAAAAATCGGGCATCCGGTCCACATTAGAGATTCTATAAAACCGTTCTCCATCCAGCTCAACAAATGCCCCACCGACAGGTGCCTCATTTACCTTCACAGATGTGTCACCCATGAAAACATTACGCCTATTCATATTGATATATGTTTATTTAACCAGAATCTTTTCCAACTCTTCAAGAGATTTCCCCTTTGTTTCAGGCACCATAATCAGCACAAAGACAAGTCCCAATGCCCCGAAAATTCCATAGATAAGGAAGGTCCCCGCAGTGCCCAGAGTAGCCAGTTCCCATGGGAATATAAGCTGTACAGAGAAAGAGACCGCGGAGTTGACAAAGCCCACAAAGGAGATGGCCAGTCCACGGATCCAGTTGGGAAACAACTCCGAGAAAAGTACCCACATCACCGGACCAATGGAAACAGCGAAGGAGGCCACAAATCCAAGGATCCCAATAAGGATCAGCCATGGATTACTGTCAATGGCCCCGGCGATAAGTTCTGATTGATGGGCCTTCATGGTGGAGGGTCCAAGAATTTCGTTCAGTTTATCTTTGAATTTCACATCGCTCTTGAATACCTCTCCCTGAATCTGGGAGAGCTTCTCCTTATCAATCTCGCTCGAAAAAGATTCAATCGCTTCACCTGAAAGGGTGTAGGTGGCCGAATTAAATCCTGCTGCAAGCACAAACATAAATATGGCAATCCCGGCCATACCAATGCCCAGGAGGAACTTTCTCCCAAAGCGGTCAATAAAGAGAATGGCAACGATGGTAAATACCAGGTTGGTCAAACCCACCAGTATGGCCTGGGAAAAGGCAGCATCGGTACCTATACCCGATTGTTCAAATATCATCGGGGCATAAAAGAAGACCGAATTGATACCCGTAATCTGTTGCAATACAGCCACACCCAGTCCAATGATAAGTACAAGCCTGAGCGCTGGTTTAAACAATTCCCTGATGGGGATCCTCTTTTTATCCGATCCACCCTCTATACTCTGCTTGATATTCCGGAACTCCAGCTCCGCAGCTTCATTGTCATTGGCCCTTTTGAGTACCACCATGGCCTCATCCGTTTTCCCCTTCATCATCAGCCAGCGTGGACTTCGGGGGACAAAAAAGAGAGCGAAGAAATAGAATACAGCAGGAATGGTTTCCAGTCCCAGCATCCAGCGCCAGTTGTGTTCGGCGATCCCCAGGGTCTGTACCCAGGCTTCCTCAGAGGAGCCCAGCCTGACGATCAGGTAGTTGGTAAAGAAAGCCACAGAGATACCAAGTACAATATTCAGCTGGTTGAATGATACCAGCTGTCCTCTTCGCTCCGGTGGAGAGATCTCCGCTATAAAAACCGGGGCAATGATCAGGGAGGCCCCTACTCCGATGCCACCCAGCATCCTTGCAAGCACCAGCATAACAAAATTTGGTGCCAGGGCAGACCCCACCGCTGATATGGCAAAAAGAATCGCTGCATATTTGAGAACCGTCCTTCGACCCAGGCGGTCGCTGATGGGACCCGAGACCAGCATGGCCAGTGTGGCCATCAGGGTCAGACTGCTTACCGACCATCCCAGCTGAATCTTTGTCAGATCAAACTGGGGTTCAATAAATTGTACGACGCCGGATATTACGGAGGCATCAAAGCCCATAAGGAATCCCCCCAGGGCCACCGTAAGCGCTACCCGGATGGTAAATAACTGGTTCTTTTTCATAGTTGTGGAAAGTAGCTTAGCTAATATTTATACCAATATATAGATTATATCCTGGGTTCCCATCCCGGCTCATACTCCCGGGTCCAGTAAAGCTTCATAAGCTCATCATCCAGGATATGTCCGTTTGTGGGATCCACCTTCAGATTAAGGCCTGTCTTGTATGCAATATTAGCCAGGTGATTCAGGTGAGAGCTTTCTGCAGCCTCTTTTAGCACCGAGTTGGGTTTGGCTTCTCCCCTTACCGTCTGGAAGAAATTCTGAATATGCTTGGTGGTTATATCACCTCCACCACCCATGCCCGTGGTTACACTCTGGGTGGCTTCATTCTCTTCCTTCAATAGTTTTCCACGCAGATCATATACTTTATATCCGTTCCTGCTGATTGTGACGGTCCCTTCTGATCCATAGACTACATTGCCACGTCCCTCACCCAATATACTGTGTCCCGTCCGGCTCCTGCCGTCCCATCGAATTCTTTTTCCTCCGGGATAGATCATGTTTACGTCCATGGTATCATACATGGTCCAGTCGTCGTCTCTGTGGTAATATTTCCCTGCATTGCATTGTACTTCCTCGGGATGATCCACCTGCAGGATCCACCTGGCCACATCAAATTCATGGGTGGCATTGTTCCCGGTTTCGCCGGTACCCCAGGGCCAGAACCAGTGCCAGTTATAATCATGAAGGATATCCATATACTCCTGCCGTGGAGCGGGACCCTGAAAGAGGTCCCAGTCAAAGCCTTCAGGTGGTGCCATCACCTTCCCATTTCCTATGGAGGTCCGCCCGTTGGTATAGTGGGCCAGCACCTCGTAGATATCCCCAATCAAGCCCTCCTGCAATTCTTTGACCACCTTGCGCGCGGTGGCCTGGGACCTCTGTTGCGTACCCATAAATACTACCTTTTCGTACTTCTTCTCAAATTCCAGGAAGAGCTCCCCTTCTCTGGGATTATGGGTCAGGGGCTTCTCCACGTACACATGCTTCCCAGCCTCCAGGGCAAGGAAGGAACCTGGTGCATGCCAGTGGTCCGGTGTGAGATTAAAGACTGCGTCGACCTTGTTGTCGGCCAGAATTTCCCTGAAATCATTGACAGCAGGGGGAACATAGCCCAGGGGCTCATTAAGGGAAGCTGCGTACTTATCTCTACGTTCTTTTACCACATCACAGACATAAGCCACATGTACCTGATCCTGCAAATCCGTAAAGGAGGAACGAACGGCCCCTGCTCTTCTCAGACAACCTATGATGCCCACATTCAAGCGCTCATTAGCTCCCATAATCCGGCGATAACTCTTCGCTGATATGGCAGGTCCTCCCAGCGTAATCCCGGCGGCCACAGCACCAGTCTTCTTGATAAAATCTCTTCTGTTCTCTTTCTTCATTTGAATATTTATTTTGTCAGGAATATCGTCTTTTTCGTTTACTACATACGATGGTATATTTTGGCCACAATCCTCCAGCCCTCCTCAAATTTGTAGAGGCTTAAATAATCCGTAAAGATCATTTTTCCCTCCTTGTAGAGCTCAACTTTTACAAGGGCAGCAGAGCCGGTGATATCAACCAGGGGGAACTTGGCTGTAGTCTCTATTTCAGGCTTCTCCCCGGCGGCTTCCCGGATTTTAACTATATCGTACCAGGTATAGATGGGAAACTTGGTCAGGTGATTATTCTGATCCACTCCAAGCAGGTTAAAGCCGGGATGAAATCCCTTCTCGATGTTAGCAATATCTTTGACATTCTGAAGGCCCTGAACATATGCCTTATCAATGGTCTTCAAAATCATTTCCTTATCACTGGCTTTCTCCTGTGCCATGAGGGCAACGGAAAGGAGAGCAAGGACGAACAATGTGATGCTTCTTTTCATGGGATCTGGTTTTTGAATGAAGCTCCAATTTCGCAAGCCCCGACTACATATCAAAATATAAGAGATAGTTTTTGCATCCACATAGGGTAAAACCGGATCATTGCATCTGATAATATATATAAGGCACCTAAAACATACAGAATGAAAAATTCCATGCTGTTCCTATTTGCTGTCCTTGCTACACTCACTCATTTCTCATGCAGCAATCCACCTGAACCAAGCGAAACACTCAAGCCCTTTCCTAATCTCTCCGGGCCTTTCCTGGGACAAATGCTGCCCGATTCTGTTCCGGAGCTTTTTGCTCCTGGCGTGGTCTCCACCGGAATGTTTACGCGTGATGTGGCCATAAGTCCCGATGGAAAAGAGATATATTTCTGTGTGGCCATCGGCAACTACACCTATTCAACTATTCTTTATACAAAAGAGGAAAATGGACTTTGGCTCCCACCGGAGATCGTCCCCTTCTCGGGCGGACCCGGAGTGATGGATTTTGAACCTGCCCTGTCTGCAGATGGTAAAAGACTCTATTTTCTCTCCAACCGTCCCGATGGTGAGGAGCCAGTGGGTGATCAAGATATCTGGGTGGTGGAACGGAACGCCGAAGGTTGGGGACTTCCCCAAAACCTGGGAGAACCAGTCAATACGGATGGCGGAGAATTTTTCCCTTCTCTTACAAGCGATGGAACACTCTACTTCACCCGCAATGAAAAGGGTAGTGCCCTAAATCACGTCTTTCGGTCCAGGTGGGTGGATGGCAAGTTCCAGGAACCGGAACTCCTGCCAGAACAGGTCAACTGTGGCACCAATCGTTTTAATGCCTTTGTTGCTCCGGATGAAAGCTACATGATTGTCCCGGCTGTTGGCATGCCGGATGCATTCGATGGAGTGGACTATTATATCGTCTTCAGGGATGAAAACGATCGCTGGTCAGAACCTACTAATATGGGGGAGCTGGTGAACCAGGACAATGCCCGGGGCTGGTCACCCTATGTTTCACCCGGAGGAGAAGCGCTGTTCTTTATGGCCACAAGGACCAATGAAGTGGAAGAAGCTGACTGGAACTATGAAAACTTGAAGGCGCTGAACGACTCTCCCGGAAATGGAAATGCCGACATCTACTGGGTAAATGCCGGCTTTTTCCGTATTCTGAAAGATAAGGCACAGTTCTAAGCACTCATGCCAATACTGTTCATTTACTCATAGTGTAAGGCAAGGGCCGGGTTGATCCGTGCTGCCTTTAGCGAGGTAAAGGTTACAGTGACCATGGCAATAATGATGGCCAGCAATGCTGCCATGATGAACAACACCGGCTGGAATCCCACATTATAGGGGAAGTCCCTCAACCAGTCCTGCATCATAAAGTAAGCCACAGGCATGGCAATCAGAATGGAAATTCCCACTGCATAAACAACACTCTTTGAAATCACAGCGATCACATTGTTTTCGGTAGCTCCCATCACCTTGCGGATGCCTATCTCCCTGATCCGTTTCTGGGAATTATAGAGGGTAAGCCCGAACAGTCCCAGCGAGGCAATGAAAATGGCCAGGATGGAGAAGACCATGGTTACTGCCCCGGTCTTTTTTTCCTCGGCATAATAGGAATCCAGCTTTTCATCCAGAAAGAAGTATTGGAAGGGCTGGTCACTGGTGAACTCCTGCCACTTGTCTTCCATATGTGCCAGACCGGCTTCAATGTTCTCCTTCCCTCCTGCCAGACGCACAGTAAGATAACCCGACCAGTCCCAGTTCCTGTCCTTTAAAATCGCAATCTGGGCACCCACCTCATGTTTCAGGGTCAGGAAATGGTAGTCCTCCATCACCCCAATAATCCTCAATTCCTGGGCATTTTCGGGATCATCCATTCCCAACATGATCGACTGATTTAGTGGATCCTCCAGGTTGTACTTTCTAACTGCTGCCACGTTTACCAGGCAGGCCGATGAATCGGTGGAGAACTCTTCAGAAAAATAACGACTCTCGGGAGTGGCCAATCCAAAACGGTAGGTCTCCATAAAATCCTCATCGGTCCAGAAGGTATGGAAAAGTACGGCTTCCTCCGGTGGTCTGCCCTTTATTGCATAGCCATTGTTATTATTCGGTGCGCCCAAATATGCGGTTGAGTTGGTCGCCGAAAGGATTGCTGAATGGGTCAGCAACTCCTTCTTAAAGGTCTGTATTTCGTTCCCGGCACCCAGGGGATGTAGCCGCTCCAACACCACCAGCTGCTCCTTATCGAAGCCCAGATCCTTGTTGGTCATGTACCTGAACTGCCAGTATATGACAAGGGTTCCGGCAATAATGATAATTGAGATGGAAAACTGGATGATCACCAGCGCATTCCTAAGCACGGTGGTGCCATTTTTTGCACTTGCATTTCCCTTCAGGGCAAAGATCGGTTTAAAGGAGGCCAGCACAAAGGCGGGATAGCTGCCACTGAGCAATCCCACCAGTACGGCCAGTACAATAAAGGATGGAATCATATACCAGCGGAAGATATCGCCATACGACAGGTTCAATCCAACCAGGTTATTAAAAGGGGTCAGCAGCACACTTACCAGGGCAATGGCTATCACCAGCGAGACCAGGCTCAGAAAAACACTCTCAAAAAGGAATTGCTGAACCAGTTGCTTGCGGTCCGAACCCACCACTTTTCTAAGACTCACCTCTTTGGCCCGGCTCAGCGATCGAGCCGTACTCAGGTTCATAAAGTTGATGGAGGCAATGATCAGCACAAAGGCAGCAATGACCCCAAAAATAATCAGATAGGTACGGTTGCCATTGGGACGGTAGCCAATATCGCTTGGCACCTCAATGAAGGAATTCAGATGGATATCCAACAAGGCTTGCGGATGGTATCCATACTTTGCCCCCGAGGCAAGGAACTCCTCGGGTGAGATCCCCATGAACTGCTCCAGTTCGCTTCCAATGTTTGCCATAGTTGTTGCCTGCAACTTCTCATCAAGCAATTCCGGATCGGCTCCCGGGCTCACCATCAGGTAGGCCTGCATGTGGTTGTTGAACCAGGTGGTTCGGTCGCTCGATTCATAGGTGGAATAGGAGCAGATGAAATCGTAATCGAAGTGGGAGGTTCGGGGAGCCTCCTCCACCACACCTGTCACCCTGTAGAGGGTGGAATCGTCGTTCATGGCAATGGACTTCCCAATGGGATCCCCCTCAGGGAAATACTGCTCAGCTTTTGATTCGCTAAGCACAATGGTATTGGGTTCGTCCAGACAGGTATGCGGATCTCCCTGCAAGAGCTTAATGGTAAAGAACTCAAAAAACGTAGAGTCTGCATACAGTAGTTGATTCTCCAGGTACTTATTGGCCGGATCGACCCACATCAGGCGGTTGTTGGCCCAGTCGAAGCGACAAAAATTTTCAACTTCCGGGATCTCTTCATGGAATGCCGGTGCGCATATGGGACTGACCCATGCGCCGGTAAATTCCTCCCCGGCCATCTTACCTTCCAGGTAGAGTCTGTAAATATCTGACGAGCGCTCATTAAAGCGATCGTAGCTGGTTTCACTGATAATATATAATATGATAAAAATAGCACTGGCCAATCCAATTGCCAATCCAGCAATATTAATGGCATTAAATGCCTTGTTCTTGTTGATGCTTCGGATAGTAACCCGAATGAAATTTCTCCACATAATCTTCTTTTTTTAATTGAGTTTTACTTATTCGTAGTGCAGACATATGGCTGGATTGGTACGTGCTGCTTTTAATGATGTAATTGTGACTGTTACCATGGCAATGATGATGGCTAAGAGTGCAGATATCACAAATAACAAAGGCTGAAATCCCACATTGTAGGGGAAGTCTCTGAGCCAGTCCTGCATCATAAAATAGGCCACAGGCATGGCAATCAGGATGGATATCCCCACGGCATATATGACACTCTTAGTAACTATGGCAATAATATTATTCTCTGTGGCACCCATAACCTTACGGATACCGATTTCCCGGATTCTTTTCTGAGAATTATAGAGTGTTAGTCCAAATAGCCCAAGGGATGCGATAAAGATCGTGAGGATGGAAAAAATCATGGTAACTGCGCCTGTTCTTTTCTCCTCTGCATAGTAAGTTTTCAGACTTTCATCCAGGAAGAAATATTGCAGTGGTTCATCATTGGTAAATTCTTTCCATTTTTCATCGATGTGTTTTAATCCGGCATCTATATTATCCTGACCCCCTGCCAACCTGACCGTAATATATCCCCCCGATTCATAATTCTTATGGGTAATAACCTGGGCTGCTATTTCTTGTTTCAGGTTTAAGAAATGGTGGTCTTTAACAACTCCGATAATCCTTAACTCCTTGTTAAAACCATCGAAACTGGGCTCCAACAATACCTGGTTTAACGGATCTTCCAGCTTATACTTTCTAACGGCTGCTTCATTGACCAGGCAGGCCGATGAATCTGATGCAAATTCTTCAGAGAAGAATCGGCTCTCGGGAGTGGCAAGTTCAAATCGAAAGGTCTCCATAAAATCCTCATCGGTAGCATAGACAAAGAATGGAGAGATTTCTTCAATGGGTCTTCCTTTGATGCCATAGGAACTATTGTTGTTGTAAGCTCCAAGATAGGCTGTTGAATTGGTGGCGGTATGAATAGAACTGTGATTTGTAAGTTCGTCTTTGAAAACCTGGACCTGGTTCTCAAGTGGGAATAAGCGTTCAATAACGACAAGCTGCTCTTTATCAAAACCCAGTTCTTTGCTGGTCATATATCTGAATTGCCAGTAGATAACCAATGTTCCGGCGATAATTATCATGGAGATGGAAAATTGGATAATGACCAGGGCATTTCTGAGTACGGTGGTCCCATTTTTAACAGATGCATTCCCTTTCAGGGCAAATATGGGTTTAAAGGAAGCCATGACAAATGAAGGATAACTTCCGCTGAGTAGTCCCACCAGGATCGCCAGTAAGATGAAGGAAGGGATCATATACCAGCTGAAAATATCCCCAAATACCAGGTTCAGTCCCACCAGATTGTTGAAAGGATTGAGCAGAACGATGACCAGTACAAGAGCAATCACCAAGGACATCAGGCTCAGAAAAACACTCTCAAAAAGGAATTGCCTGATTAGCTGTTTGCGGTCCGAACCCACCACTTTTCGCAGACTTACCTCTTTAGCACGGCTCAATGACCTGGCCGTACTGAGATTCATAAAATTGATTGCCGCAATAAGCAATACAAAAAAGGCGATGACACCGAAAATAACCAGGTAGGTACGATTTCCAATGGGACGGAATCCGATGTCAGAGGGCAAGTCGATCTCCTTATCCAGGTGAATATCCAAAAGTGGCTGGGCGAAAATACCATATCTGGCTCCCGATGCAAAAAATTCTTCAGGAGAAATTCCCATAAATTGTTTCAGCTGGGCACGAATATTCTCAATCAAGGATGCATTTATTTTCGTATCCAGTTGTTCCTTGTTTGTACCCGGCCTTACCAGAATGTATGTTTCCATCCAGTTGCTGAACCAGAAAGTAGACTTGCTCCTTGGATCTGTGGAATAGGAACAGATGAAATCATAATAGAAATGAGAGGTCCTGGGAGCATCCTCCACAACTCCTGTCACCCTGAAAAGGGTGGAATCATTATTCATGGCAATGGATTTCCCGATGGGATCGCCTTCAGGAAAATATTGGATCACTTTTGATTCTGATATAACAATGGTGTTGGGTTCATCCAGGCAGGTAGAAGGATTCCCCTCCAAGAGATCAATAGTAAATATCTCAAAAAAGGAGGAATCGGCATACATGATGCTTCCCTCCAGATATTTATTGGCCGGGTTAACCCACATAAGACGGTTATTTGCGAAATCAAACCTGCAATAATTCTCGATTTCGGGGATCTCTGTATGCATGGTAGGACCCAGGATGGGGGCGTTCCAGGCACCTTTCATTTCCTCTTCACCCATTTTACCATCTATATAGAGCCTATAAATATCGGCCGATCGCTCATGGAAGCGGTCATAGCTGGTCTCGCTGATAATGTAAAGTATAATAAAGATGGCACTGGCCAGTCCAATGGCCAATCCCGCTATATTGATCACATTAAACGCTTTGTTTTTGCTGATGCTTCGGATGGTAACCTTGATGAAATTTTTCCACATTAGTATTAGGTTTGTTTTAATTTATCAGAAACTATGCCATTCACTATATATTCCTTTATGTGTGCTGTTTACACAGATATTGCAAGCCTTGTATAGCACGTAATCGTACATGCCTGTACGTAATCGTACATTAGATTTTTCAACACTTTTGCCCTATCTTGTGTTATTAGTAGGACGAACACCCATAATAAATGTTACTATGAAGAATCAAACAGTTTCCCGCCGTCAATTTGTAAAGCTCTCTGCCGCTGCAGCTGCAGGCCTCACCATATTGCCAGGTTTCCGTTTTGGACTTGACCAATTGCCGGCGCCCATGACCCGCACCTTAGGAAAAACAGGGTTTGAAGTGACCACCCTGGGGCTGGGGGGACAAGCATCGTTACAATGGACCCCACCTGATGTGGACCCGGTTACAATCATCCTGAAAGCATTCAAGATGGGTATCAATTACTATGATACCTCAAACCTCTACCAGGGGAGCCAGCTGAATTACGGAAAAGCATTCCGTCATCTGAACCTGATCCCCGGAGAGCCTGGGTATGACAAAAAACTGCGCGAATCGATTTTCTTAACCACCAAAACCCATATCCGATGGGCCAAACCGGGTGTGGAAGATACAGATGAGGTCCGGGACCGGACCCAGGGGGATCATGGTGAAGGTACCGTGGGTGACCTGAAACGCTCTCTATCTCAGATGTTTGGTGATGGACAAGGGAGCTACCCTGAAGGAGCCTACGTCGATATGGTGTTGATGCATGCACTAAACAACATCGCCGAAGTAGATGTCCTTTATAAGGGTCTGGAGACTCCCATCGATCCTGAGGGGAACTTCGGAACCATGGTAGTTTTGAAGGATTATAGGGATGGCACCAACCTAACAGGACTCAATCCGAAAAAAGAAAAGCTGATCAGGCATATCGGTTTTTCCGGTCACCTGAACTCACCAGCAATGATCAATATGATTCAGCGCGACAAGTGGGATCTCCTTGATGGTATGCTGGTGGCTATCAATTCTAACGACAAACTCTACTTGAATCACCAATACAACGTGATTCCGGTAGCAGAGGCAAAAAACATTGGAATCATCGCCATGAAGGTATTTTCCGATGGGGCCATGTATTCCAAATATGCCGCCTGGACCAGGGACCACAACGGGGTGGTAAGAACCGTGGGAACAAGGGAAATTCCAAGCAAACCTCTGATAGAGTACGCCCTCTCCACCCCAGGGATCCATACCGCCATTATCGGAATCGGACAGATCTCAGATGACAACCTGAAATGCCAGCTGGTGCAAAATTACTATGCAGCACAGATCAAATCCGGCTCGCTCACCGAAGAGAGACGACTGGAGATTGAAAAGAGCACTGCCCATGTGAAAGAGGGAAAGACCAACTATTTCCAATCCCCTTATGAAGGACTTACTCCCCCTCAGAATATCCAGGTCATGGGAGATAAAGAGCTGGAAATTACCTGGAACACAGCATATGCTGTGTTCCAGGTAATTTCCAGCTCTTTATCTCCCATGACCTGGATATTCTGAGGGGGA
>Ga0164315_10001448_pt1 | contig 17857 bp, 17 predicted proteins | sample GuaBasSedimGuay6_FD_113737 | JGI IMG/M metagenome (GOLD analysis project Ga0164315, IMG submission 113737) | Subseafloor sediment microbial communities from Guaymas Basin, Gulf of California, Mexico - Guay6, Core 4569-2, 0-3 cm | ecosystem: Environmental > Aquatic > Marine > Hydrothermal vents...
GGAAACGGCTTTGTTTCCCAGGGTTGATTCTGTTCTAATCCGGGACACAACGTCTTTATCAAGAAGCTTTCTATCTTCCCGTTTGCCATAAGCGGCATAAGGGGTGCCGATGCAGTTGAACTCAAAGTTATAAAACCGGTTATCACCGGTGGAAATAAAAAATTCAACACAGCTGTCTTTATAGACCTCTGCATTAACCCCATTGTTTAGAGCCCGTACATGGCTTTCTTTCACACGGTACTTCAGAAGAATCCCATCAGATGTATACCCGCAGAATAGAACCACCTCAGGCTGATAGCTGTAATCCGGCCAGTTCACTTCATTTATCTCAGCCATCACTCCCTGTTTTTCAAGCACCCCGGCTACACCGGGGAACTCAATATACGGAATCTGAAGTTTTTTCCCCGGCATCAATGCATTTCCGCTTCACAACTGCCCAAGCCGCCCCGGTAGAAATGAAAATGAACATTGGGATGATCGGCCAGCAGAGACATGGGAACAGAGGAATCAGGAATGTTCTTCGAAATCATCAGGGTGGTGAGCCTCATACCGAAAGGATTATCATGCCAGCCGGGGTGCCAGATTGAAATCTTTTCAGATTTCCAGGTTTCAACAGGACCTACGGTAAACGCTTTCGGGGGGATGTTTGTAACCACCCCGCCGCCGGAGGTTCTGGCATTCTGAATGATGGTCATCGGGTGAAGATCAACAGCTCTTGCACTTTGTTTTCTAAACTCTTCGGGGGACGGCGGGTTGTCCATGTATGCACCTTCCCGCTTTGGCGGATCGTTAAAAGCCCAGTGTTTAACTTCTCCCTGTCCTCCCTGCATTACCAGGCAGTTAAACTCATCGTAGGATTCTGTATATTCTTTCAGATTATCATGATTTAGAAAATGAATATTTTCATCGGGCATTCGAAATCGTTTATCGATCCTGGAAAAGCACAAATCCATATCGGCTTTTGCAAAACTCAAAGGGTTATCAGGTGACATGGCCTTCCCGTCCACATACCATTCATCCATTCCCCAGAAATGACCGTTTTTGATATCAAGTTCGAGATCATTTACCATTTGAGCCACTAAAGGCAGCTGTTCAGTCGGCCCGATGGGACCGCAGATACCGGTTGGGTTATCAGCAGTGGCCTTCATCCACGAACTGATGTATTCAAGGGCCTCGGCGTTAAAGAAAGACTCAACAGTATCGTAAAACGACACCTTGAACCCCGGTCTGGCCAGTCCTGCAAGATCATCCGGGGTCAGTTTGGCTGCATCATTCAGTATTTCATTATCCAAAGTGGTATAGTCCCACCAACCAGCGGCAACTTTGCTTTCTTTTCTCATTATAATCTTCCTTGGTTAAGGATAATATCACTGTGTAATCCGGAAGGATTTGCTTGTTTCTACATAATATTTATTTGTTTATTCCAGAAGATCCGGAATGCAGCACCTCCCAGGCCTGGAAGAGCGGCGATTTAATATGAGAATTAATACTCGCTCAGCTCTTCCTCTCCGAAGAGATATCGGGCGGCAGCCCGGGCCAGGGCGAGCATTTCCCGCTCTCCGGCATGAATTGTTACCGGGGCAATCCATTCTGTCCGTTCTTTTATCCAGTCAGAGAGAGGCGGGTGGGGTAACCCTCCGGTAAGAATAACAGCGTCCACCCGGCCGTTTAAAACTGTAGCCATGGCGCCGATTTCCTTGCTTATCTGGTAGGCCAGTGCCTGATATACTTCAAGCCAGGGCTGTTTTCCTGCAAGAGCATTCTGCTCAATTTCTTTACCATCGGCACTGCCCAGGTAGGCCAGCAGACCCGACTGACTGGTAAGTTCCTTAAAGGCCTCTTTTGCACTCTTCCAGCGTCCGGAAAAACACATTTCCACCAGGGGCATCAGGGGCAGGCCGCCGCTGCGCTGGGGAGAAAACGGTCCATCGTCCATGGCGTGGTTCACATCGATCAGCCGGCCGTTTTCCATCGGGCTTACAGATATGCCCCCGCCCAGATGGGCGATGATGAAGCGGAAATCCTCCATGCGGCCACCCATGTCCCTTGCCGCTTCCCGGGCAACTGCCCTCATATTCAAGGCGTGGAGCTGGCAGCGTCTGGGCAGTTCGGGATGTCCGGAGTACCGGGCCAGGGGTTGGAACTGGTCTACTCCCACTGGATCGGTAATCATGCATGGGATACCTCTGGAGGATGCCAGATTATCGGCAATCAGAGCTCCCAGGTTGGATGCGTGGATTCCATAACGGGAGGAGAGTAAATCGTCCTTCATTGTATCACTGATGCGGTAGGAACCGGCTTCGATGGGACGGGTAAGGCCGCCACGGCCGGCTATGGCGTTAAGTTCGGGATTCCCCGCATCCAGGAGAAAATCCTCTACGGCCTGGCTTCTCAGTTTGAGCTGATCGGCAGACTCGGGATTCCCTTCAAGTTCTTCGGGGCTGTGTTTAACATTTGAATTATGAATCTCCCGGACATTCCAGGAATCATCTGCCTCATAGATTGCTGCTTTGGTGCTGGTGGAACCGGGATTTATTGTGAGAATGGTTTTCATAACAGTTCTCCCGGGGCAGTTCGTGGTTTAAGGACCGGTGTGTTGTTGAACAGCCCGCCACTTTCATCCGGTAATACAGAATGGAATGGTTTTGCATTGATATCCGGGTGATACTCGTTAAGAAAATATTTCAACAGATACGCGGCAGCCTCAGCATCCGCCAGAGCATTATGAGCTCCATCATCGGCTAATCCCAGAAACTCTCTGCAGGCTCCAAGAGATCTGGAGGGCAGAGTTTTTAAGTATTTTCTGGCCATTATCAGGGTACACACAGGTGTAATAAACGGCAGTTTCGTCCCGGATCGCCGGAATTCCTCCCGGAGAAAACTGAGGTCGAAGGATGCGTTATGGGCAGCGATAACCGTTCCGTCGAGGATTGCAGACAAATGATGGACAATATCCCGGAATGAGGGTGCACTACTTACCATATCATCGGTGATACCGTGCACCCTGGTGGCCCTCACCGGGGATCCCGGATTGATTAATGTGTCAAGAACTGCCTTGATTTCTCCGGCGGAATCAAGCTGGACAACGCCGATTTCCAGAACCCTGTCCCCGCGTTTTGCCGACAGCCCGGTGGTTTCCACATCAAGAACTGAAAAAATCATGCGGAACTGGTTCCCGCCGGAGTCGGATCCTGAAGGTTTGGAATATCTTCAATTATGTATGCATTGATTAAAAACGGATCGGATTTTCGATTTCTGGAGAGCATAAGGGTTTCTCTGGTTTCCCCGGTTTCTCCAATCACTTCAAAAATATAGGTAACACTTTCTTTTCGTCCATTTCCTTCTATGGATACGCGGCGGTTAGTTCCGGTTCGCTTGTGTGAGAGATAAGAGCCGTAAGCCATTTCTCTTCGGGATATAAGGGATTCAGCCTGGGCGGCAACTTTCCTGTCGGCGAAGTATTCCAATGGAAAAGCTTCATCTGTGCTGAGAAGCTGGGAGTGATAAAATGCGTCTGCAACGCTTGAAGCGCTGCTTTGTCCGGGAATAAATCCACAGCCGCTTATCAGAACAGTCAGTACAAACAGGCTGGGAACAGTCCACCGCATGAATCGGAACATAAACAAAGAATAAACCAATTTCAGGCGGATGGGGATATCAAGCGTATTAAAAAAATGTAATAGAAGGCAACCACATCATCGTGATCGCCCTCTTCATAGGTTCTGATTATTTATCGTGATAGCTTCCGGCAATGGCTTTCATGTCCACCGCTTGGCCTGAATCATCTTTAAGCCGGTTCTGCACCATAGCGGTAACCCCGGTTGCCAGGCCGTAAAGGGTGATAAACCCTTCAGCATCCGAATGATCGTAACTGCTCTCACCGAAGCTCGCCAGATCTTCCAGGTACAGGGCATAGGGCGATTTCCGGCCGACAACCGCTGCATTTCCCTTGTAAAGGGATAATCTGACAGACCCGCTGGTAAACTTTGTTGTTTCCACCATAAATGCTTCAAGGCCGTTCCTGGCGGTGGTAAACCACTTCCCGGAATAGACTAGATCCGAATAGTACTGAGCCAGCTTATTCTTCAGGCTCAGGGCATCGTAGTTAATGGTGAACATTTCCAGATCCCGCAGGGCCTTGTAAAGCAGGGTTCCGCCTGGAGTTTCGTACACACCGCGGCTTTTCATCCCTACCATACGGGTTTCCACAATATCCACCCGGCCGATACCATTTTCAGAAGCCATTTCATTCAGCTTTGACAGCAGGGCCATGGGTTTCATCTTTTTCCCGTCGATACCCACGGGAATCCCGGCTTCAAAATCGATGGTGACTTCACTGGCCTTATCCGGTGCTTCCTGCGGGCTTTTTGTGAGACGGAACATGGACTCATCCGGCTTATTCCATGGATCTTCCAGCCTTCCGCCCTCGTGGCTCATATGCCACACATTCCAGTCCCGGCTGTAGATATTCTCCCGACTTATCTCACCGAGATCGAGTTTGTGCTCTTCAGCATAGGCGATGGCCTGCTCCCGGCTGTTGATATCCCAAACCCGCCAGGGGGCGATTACTTTCAGCTGCGGGGCCAGGGCCTTGTATGTGAGCTCAAATCTCACCTGATCGTTACCTTTCCCGGTACAGCCGTGGGCCAGGGCGTCACATCCTTCGGCCAGGGCAATTTCAACCTGTTTGCGGGCCTGCATGGGCCGGGCAATGGATGTTCCCAGCATGTACTGGCCTTCATATATCGCTCCGGCTCTGGCCATGGGAAAAAGATAATCGGTGACAAATTCATCCCGGCAGTCCACCAGAAAGTACTTTGTAGCCCCTGATGCGTAGGCTTTGCGCTCTACGGATTCCCAGTCTTCCTCCTGACCCACATTGGTGCAAACCGCGATGATTTCCGGGTTGTCGTAGTTTTCCTTGAGCCAGGGCATGATGATGGAGGTATCCAGTCCCCCGGAGTAGGCCAGGCAGATTTTTTTTGCTTTTCCGTCGTTTTTCATTTTTATATCCTTTTGGTATGCATTTTTTACAGATTTTTTTTGATGACCTTGAACAGAAGGTTTACACCCTCTTTCAATTCTTTATCACTGATTACCAGAGGAGGTGCCAGGCGAAGTACATCGGCACCGGTCTTCAGAATAATCAAACCTTCGTTTCTGGCCTCTCCGATAATCCGGGAGCACCAGGCGCCGTCATATTTATCATCCTGAAACCGGAATCCCCTGAGCAGGCCTGCTCCGAGAACTTCGCCTTTCATCCCCGTCTTTTTTATTTCTGCGGCTAATAGGGATTCAAGCAGTTCTCCTTTACGGCAGGTTTCCGCCATAAAGGCCGGTTCGCTCAGGATGTCCCAGACCGCCGATGCCACAGCTGTTGTAACAGGGCCGCCGCCGAAGGTGGTGGCATGATGCCCGGGTTTGAGAAGGGCATTCACCTTCGCCGGCACCAGAACCGCCGAGAGGGGAAGTCCCCCGGCCATCGGTTTTGCCAGGGTAATCATATCCGGTTCCAGGCCGACAATCCCGCTGGCATACAAACTGCCGCAGCGTCCAAGTCCGGTTTGCACCTCATCTGAAATGAGGAGCACATCGTACCTCCGGCAGAGGGTATTCAGGGTCCGGGCAAAATCCCTGTTTACAATATGCAGGCCGCCTTCTCCCTGAATCGGCTCAATCATTACGGCGGCAACGGTCCCGTCCAGGGCTTTTTCAAGGGATTTGATATCATTGAATGGTAGTATTTCCGAACCCGGTATCAGAGGTGTGAAGGGCTCTCTGTAGGCCGGGTTTGCTGTGAGGCTCAAAGATCCCATTGTTCGTCCGTGAAAGCTGTTTGAGAAGGCTATCAGCCGGTGATGCCCTTCCCCCCGGCGGGTTTTCGCATAGAGCCTGGCGTATTTAATGGCGGTTTCATTTGCCTCAGATCCTGAATTCCCGAAATGAACCGCTTCATAAGAGGCCTGAGAACCGCCGGGTGCGGCAGCAGCGATAATTTTACCAGCCAATTCAAGTTCAGGCTCTGTGGCAAAGAGGTTGGAAACATGGATGAGTTTCCGCATCTGCGCCGCCGCTATATCGGCCAGGTCCGAGCGTCCGTATCCAAGGGCATTCACCGCAATTCCTGAACCCATATCGAGGTATCGTTTTCCGGAACGGTCAAAGAGGTAGCATCCCTCACCGTAATCGAAAACAAGAAGTTCTTCTCCGTACTGCTTCGGTAATGGCGGATGCTTTACAATTGCATCAGCTGTCATTTATTTCCTCCAGAATCTATTAAATTTCCCTGCAGACCCGAGAGGATTTTCCCGAGGTTGCCGGTTTCTGTATATTCACCAATAAATACCCCACCGACACCCCTCTTCAGGGCTTCGACAGCGGATTTAACCTTCGGAATCATCCCCCCGGTAATCACAGCAGAACTGATTTTCTCCTCGGCAGTTTCCGGGGTGAGATGTCTGATTACTTTCTGTGTCTCAAGTACACCTGGAACATCGGAAATAAAAACCAGCTGATCGGCTTTTAGAGCGGTGGAAAGTGCCAGGGCGGCTTCATCGGCGTTGATATTCATCCCCAGTCCCAGACTGTTTGTAGCCGGTGGTGCTAAAACCGGAACATAGCCACCGCTCCAGAGGAGCTTAAGCGGCCGGATATCAACAGAAGTTACCCGTCCGGTTCTATTTTCTGCAGCCGAGTCTGAAATACTTTCAGCCAGCAGTATCCCTGCATCGGCACCGCAAAGTCCCCAGGAATTCAGTCCACCCTGCTTGAGTATTCTTACCAGACGCTTGTTTACAGCTCCGGCCAGAGCCATATCCACCAGAGGCATTTCTGCAGGTTCTGTCTGTCTTAAACCGTCGATGAACCGGGGGGTGATACCGTATTTTTTCTGAATCTCACTGATTGTTATTCCGCCGCCGTGTACCATGAGTATTCTACAGCCCTGAGCCTGCAGTTTTTTCAATTCTCCGGTGAGGGCCATGACAAGGGCATCGTCCTCAGCGGATTTCCCACCGATCTTAACAACCAGCAGAGCTGAAGATTTCATCAGACTTCCCCCCTTAGAGGCAGACCTGTCTCCTGAGGAAAGCCGAAACGGATATTAAAGTCCTGAACAGCCTGTCCCGAGGCTCCTTTTACCAGATTGTCGATGGTGCTGAAAAGGTAGAGCATGGAGTTCCCGTTAATCGGTCCTTCCACAGTCCAGCCGATATCACAGCGGTTTGAATCCACAACATCTCTGGTTGATGGAATCCGGCTCCCGGTCAGGTTGATAAAGGGCTGTCCCAGATAAGCCGCCGTTAATGCATCCTCAACCCTGTTGGAGACAGCATCCGGTTCTCCTTTGACAGGAGTACTGATTGTAGAGAGCATCCCCCGGCGCATGGGGACAAGATGCGGAGTGAAAAAGATAGGGGCGCTTCCACCGGCAGCATTGAACTCCTGAATTATCTCAGGATGATGCCGGTGTCTCAGCCCCGGGTTGTAGGCTACAGAATTCTCCGAGCGTTCCACGAACAGGGAGGCTTCTTTTGCCGATCGCCCGGCACCGGAAATCCCGCTGAGTGAATTAATCGTAATGATTGAAGTTATCAGTCCCTCTTCAGCCAGGGGTATCAGCGGCAGCAGGCAGCAGGTGGGGTAGCAACCGGGGACGGCAATCAGATCGGATTTACGGATTTGGTCCCCATAAATCTCAGAGAGTCCATAAACTGCAGAAGAACGCCGCTCCGGGTAGGGTGCTGGAGCATCGTAAGCTGTTTTATGAACTTCGGTATCCCTGAGGCGGAAATCCGCCGAAAGATCGAATACCACCGATTTCCCAAAAAACGGCTCGCAGAACGATGCCGAGGCACCATGGGGAAGAGCCGAAAAAACGGCATCAGGTTTTTCAGCAAGGGCTTCCTCCCTGCTTAGAAAAGTCCGGCGTTCAGGAAGTTTCCCTTTTAAATCCGGCCCCAGTCCGCTGTCCCTGCTATCCACCGGCTTACCGGCGCTCGTGGAAGAGACCGGCAGCACTTTGTCTACTTCCGGATGATCCAGCAGCAGGCGCATAAGGCTTTGTCCCCCGTAACCCGAGGCACCGAAAACAACAACTTTCATAATAACAGCTCCAATGGACCCATCAGGTCCTGGAGCCGGGAAGTCAGATCTTCACGACTCTCATCTTCTTTCAGAATGATAAGTATCGTATCGTCCCCGGCTATGGTACCGAGTATCTCAGGAAGTTCCAGCCTATCCAGGGCTATTGCAACTGTATCCGCATGACCGGTGAGAGTTTTTATTACACCGAGATTCCGGCTGAATGTCAGTGAAAGGCAGCCCCGTTTGAAATCGTCGACAAACCCCTGAAGGGACTCGCCTTCTGTTTCTGATAAAACATAGAAGTAGCCCCCGCCGTCGTCGGGTACTTTCCCAACCTTCAGAACTTTGAGATCCCTGGACAAAGTAGCCTGAGTTACAGTTACCCCTTCTTCTTCCAGCTTATGGAGTAATTTATCCTGAGAGGAGATTCTTGAGGCGGCAATAATAGTCCTGATGGCTTTAAGTCTGTTTTCTCTTCCGTTCATTATGTATAAATATGCATAAAAACAGTATAAAAATGCAAGCCCTGAGTTCTGACTTCGGCATTCTTCAGAAAAAATACCTGCAGACCGATAATATACATAGAAATATGAGCCCAAACATCAGTGAAAATATAAATGGTTATATCAAGATCCATATATCGGAAGATAAGATGACTGCCGAGGTAGACCTTTATCCTCCCGGTGAAGGTGGATCCCGTTTCACTACCATCAGTGTTGAGGCCGATCTAAACGCTGAAGGTGTTATTTTTGGAGTGGATAAAAAGGGCCTTGAGAAGGGAATCCTTCGATGCCTTACCGAGGGTAATAATGTTAAAGGTCTCGTGGCAGCCCGGGGCTTAAAGGCCGTGAAAGCGGTTCCTTCATACTGGCATTTAAAAAAAAGATTGTTATCTCTCCCCGAAGCGGATATTAATTCTCCCAATGTGGATTATAGGGAAACCAGTCCCTTTTTTCTGGTAAAGAAAGGAGAAGCATTGGCTAAAAGAGTTCCCGAAAATCCGGGAACACCGGGGAAGAATATTCTTGGAGAGATTCTACCGGCTGGGGTTAAAGATATCAGACAGTTCAAACCCGGTGAGAGCATCATTGAGAAAGAAGGAACTCTTTACGCTGCATCTCTAGGCCGGTTTGAGATTCGTGAGAAAGTAATGTCTGTGAATGAAACCCTGGAAATTGCGGGGAATGTGGATTATTCCACCGGCCATATCGCATTTCCCGGTGATGTTATTATCCATGGTTCTGTAAGTGATGGTTTTCGGGTTGCCGCGGGTAAATCAATATTTGTTAAACAGACTATGGATGTTTCCCAGGTTCTTTCCCATGGCGATCTGGTTGTGGAAGGGGGAATCAAGGGCCGTGGTGAGGCACTTATCCGCGTTTCAGGCCGTATATCCGCAAAGTTCATCGAAAATGCCTCTGTAGAGGCTCATGGTGGAATAAGGATAGAGAAATCTGGTATTCACTCAAAATTCTTTTCTCTGGGTTTAATTGACCTTGGAGATGCCGGTGTGCTGGTCGGCGGCGAAGTCTGGGCACTGGGAGGGGTTAAGGCGGGATCCATCGGACGCCCGGGAAGCCCTTCATGCAATCTGCGTGCAGGCTGTGATTATCTTGTGGAAAGGAAATACAAGGGGCTTCAGGAACATATAGACCGCCTTGAAACGAAACTTGAGAAACTGAAAAGCCGGCCGAATCTGAAAACCGGCCATCATGAAATGATCAGTCAGGTGGAAGAGGTTCTTGTAAAGATGAATAAATCCTCAAAAGAGCTACTGGATCAGCGATACCCGAATAAGGAAGCAGTTGTTACGGTGATTGGGAAAATTGCCGAAGGAACAGAAATCCATATCTGTGAATTATCCATGCACCTGAGTTCCTCTATGGAGGCTGTCACCTTCTTCTATGATGAAGAGGGTCCGAGAATCTCCAGCCGCAGTCTCACAAGCTCTGAGAAGACAACTTCCGGGGATTCTCAAACTAAAGCTGAAGATGAAGCTGATGCTGCCGGCTGACCGGTCGGCCTGATACAGCCAGTGTTTCCTTCCCGTATTTTTAATAAAGAGATTACCGAATCAACAATGCTTGATGCCCGTGAAGCTTTAAATTCCGGTTTCGGCCATGGAACTCTCTGTACGGCTTGCAGACAAACCCGGGGCCGGGGAAGAGTTTCCGGACGCCGGTGGATTGATGATGGCCGGGGAGCGCTGCTCTTTACCATAATTCTGGAGAAACGCAGTATAACCACTTCATTTCCTCTTACGCAGCTCCTGGCCCTGGCTCTCTGCCGGCGGCTGGAACATGGATACGGACTGACACCCCGGATTAAATGGCCCAATGATGTTCTTGTCAACGGAGAAAAGATTGCAGGAATCCTTGTTGAGATGGAAGGGGATTATCTTCTGGGAGGTATGGGTGTGAACGTACTTCAGGAGGAGTTTCCTGCAAACCTCCGCCGCCCGGCGGTCAGCCTGAAGCAGGCTCTTCAACAGAAAGGTGCAGGCAGTATGGATTCTCTTTCGCCGGATAAAGAACTGTACCCTCTCCTTCTGGAACTTGAATCTCTTATTAAGGAATCTCCCGGGATTGCGGAAATTGAGTCTCGGCTTATGGGATTGAACGAACCGGTAGCTGTCAAACTCGGGGATCCTTCCCGAAACGAGGTTTTAAAAGGAATCCTGACTGGGCTCAATAATGACGGTGCCTTACTGATAAGCTCCCCTGATGGAGAACAAAGAGCTGTTTACAGTGGTGAAATCGAGCAGCTGCAGCCCCCTGTTGAAGACAGTTATCAATTATAATAAAAAAAGCCTTGATGGTAGGGATTATTTTTTAGTATTTTTCCAGAGGGAAAATCGCCGCACAGGCGTGAACACACCCGAAATATATCCAATACACCTTTTTAAAGGGGAGTTACCAGAAATGGCCAAACAATTAATGTTTAATGAGGATGCTCGCAAGAGCCTTCTCTCCGGTGTACAGAAATTATCCGACGCCGTCAAAGTTACCCTCGGTCCCAAGGGCCGCAATGTTTTACTCGACAAGAAATTCGGTGCACCCACCGTCACGAAAGACGGCGTTTCCGTTGCCCGAGAAGTCGAACTAGAGGACCCCTATGAGAACATGGGAGCCCAGCTTCTCAAGGAAGTCGCCACAAAAACCAATGATGTTGCCGGAGACGGTACCACCACTGCAACAGTGCTTGCCTACTCCATCGTCAAAGAAGGTCTGAAGTCTGTTGCCGCAGGGTTTAATCCCATGGGAATCAAACGCGGTATCGACAAGGCTGTTATCGTTGCAATTGATGATGTTCGCAAGAACAAGAAGGAAATCAAAGATAAAGAAGAGATTTCCCAGGTTGCATCCATCTCTGCCAACAACGACCGTGAAATTGGTGATGAGATTGCCAATGCAATGGAAAAAGTCGGTAAAGACGGTGTCATCACCGTGGAAGAGTCCAAAACCATCGATACAACTACCGAGTTTGTTGAAGGGATGCAGTTTGACCGTGGTTACCTGTCTCCTTATTTCGCCACCAATCGGGATAACATGACCACTGTCATGGAAAATCCCTACATCCTGATTTTTGACAAGAAGATCAGCAATATGAAGGATCTTCTTCCCCTGCTTGAGAAAGTTGCCCAGTCCGGCAAACCTCTTCTGATTATTGCTGAGGATGTTGAAGGCGAAGCTCTGGCAACCCTGGTGGTGAATACCATCCGTGGTGCTCTGAATGTCTGTGCTGTTAAGGCACCGGGATTCGGCGATCGCCGAAAAGCCATGCTTGAAGATCTTGCCATTCTTACAGGTGGTCAGGTGATTTCTGAGGAAGTTGGTCTGAAACTGGAAAATACCGAGATGGATCAGCTTGGGCAGGCAAAGAATATCAAAGTTGAGAAAGAGAACACAACCATTATAAACGGTGCCGGAACCGAAGCGGATATCAAAGGCCGTATCTCTCAAATTAAGGCCCAGATTGAAGATACCACTTCCGATTATGATAAAGAAAAGCTTCAGGAACGTCTGGCTAAGCTTGCCGGTGGTGTTGCTGTTATCAATGTCGGTGCGGCAACTGAGGTTGAACTCAAAGAGAAAAAGCACCGTGTTGAAGATGCTCTTTCCGCTACCCGGGCTGCAGTTGATGAAGGAATTGTTTCCGGTGGTGGTCTTACCCTGGTTCAGGCCAGTAATGCCCTTGATAAAGTTGATATGAAGTCCTTTTCTGAAGAAGAAAAAGTCGGTTTCAAGATTGTCAAACGTGCACTTGAAGAGCCTATCCGGCAGATCGCCGAGAATGCCGGTATTGATGGTGCTATCATCGCCGACAAGGCAAAAAGTGAGAAGAAAGGAATTGGTTTTGACGCCGAGGCCATGGTTTGGACTGATATGATTGCTGCGGGAATCATCGATCCTGCCAAAGTAACCCGCAGTGCATTGCAGAATGCTGCTTCCATTGCCGGACTGCTTCTCACCACCGAATGTGCTATCACCGATCTTCCCGAGAAGGAAGCTCCCATGCCTCCCGCCGGCGGCGGTGGAATGGGTGGAATGGGCGGTATGGGCGGCATGATGTAAAACCGGTTTTCCGGTTAGCATCGTCAGTCCATAACTGACTGTTACAGGTCGGCCGGTTTTCCGGTCGGCCTTTTTCTGTAAAATATGTATTATTTGAGGGGAGATAATATGAAACGTGAAGATTTTATTTTTGCCATTGGATTTGATGGGAATAAAGCTATCGTTGATAAACGTTCCCGCTCCAGGTACGCTAAGCTGGATACCCGCAGTCTGGCGGATAAAGGCTTTTTCCGGGCTGCATACCGCAGCTCTGTTTATGAATCTGATACAGCTTCCGCTGAATATGTTCTTGAAAAATTCAACTATGTTTCACCGGTTAAATATGAGAAGAGTTCGGATCTGGATAAAGTATTCGGGGTACAGCCCCCTTCGGATGATATCACAAGTGTCCGGGCTGTCTGACTCAATCCGGGTTCTCATTGACGATCTAATGACTCCGTGTTACGGTGTCTCGATTTTATTTTATATCTGAAGGCACTTCCAGAATGTGTTTTTTCGGTCTGCAGGGCTGAAGGGATATTCTTGAGGTGCCTTTCAAGGCAGGCTATTAATTATGTTAAACAACCTCCCCTTATTATTAGGTGCTCCCGCTACCGGCGGAGGAGCAGCAGGTTCCTCAGGCAGTTACATCCAGATCTTAATGATCGTCGGTGTTTTCGCAGTTTTTTATCTTCTGATAATCCGCCCTCAGCGGAAGAAGCAGAAAGATACAAAGAAAATGCTGGAAGCTGTTAAAAAAGGTGACAAGATAACCAGTATCGGCGGAATCCGCGGTTCTGTGAAGAACGTTACAGACAATTCCATTATTGTTGAAGTTGACAACAAGGGCACTACCCTTGAGTTTTCCAAATCAGCCATCGGATCAGTTGATACTGTTTCCGCCCAGACAAAAGCATCCAAAGATGACGAATCAAAAGATCCGTCCGAAAAGAAATAATCAGCCCCATCCGGAGATGAATCGATGACGAAAATGATGCGCACACTTTTAATCCTGCTGATGGTAGGATTAGGGGTTGTTTTTCTTTACCCCACAATCACCTGGTATTTTTTTACAAGCAAGGAGATGAAAGCCCTTGCGAACGGCTCTCTTCCCGAGATTCGAAACTGGGCGGAAAATGAAGCTCAGTCAGCTTCTGAGGAACTCAAGCGGCTCAGCCAGGATTCGGAAGCTGTTTCGGCATCCCTGCCCGCTGAGTACAGTTTCCTCAAAGATGCGGCTAAAATAAATTACCGTTTTACCAAAGAGAACATACCCAGGGACTGGACTCTTGGTGCCACGCTCAACGGTTTTCGTGATTTCAATGAAGTTAATGCTGCAATTGAAGACTACTACCGGCAGAGCATCCTGGATCTGAAGGATATGAAAGGTAAGATCCTGGCCCTGGGGCTCGATCTTTCCGGTGGTCTGAGTGTTGTACTCGAGCCTGATTTCACAGCGCTTGAAGAGGCCAGTACTGAGGTTCTATCAGCTGAAGACCGCTCTGCAGCTCTGGAAGCGGCATTGGAAGTAATCAACAATAGAATTGATACTTTCGGTGTAACCGAACCTCAGATAAGACGGCAGCTGGATGATTCTATTCTGATTGATATTCCCGGTGAAGCCGATCCTGAGAGGGTTAACTCTTTCCTAATGGGTCGTGGATCTCTCGGTTTCTTTATAGTTGATGATACCGGAACCGAAACTATCCGCAATTACATGGCTTCCGGCGGTAAAATTGTCGATCGCAAACCTGTTGAAGAGGGACTTCTTGCCGAAGGGTTGATGGTGCTTGGTTTTTATACCAAGGACAGCTACGGGATGGATCAGTTTAAAGGCTGGATTGTTGTTCCCGAAACTCCGGGACTTGACGGCTCTCATATCCGGGAAGCCAACCCGGGAACCGACCAGAACACATTACAGCCCATTGTAACCTTCCGTCTCGACCCGGAAGGTGCGACAATCTTCCAGAGGCTCACATCTGAGAATACCCAGAAATACATGGCGGTAGTTCTTGACGGCAAGGTGAAAGCCAACGCCCTGATTACCGAAACCATTCCCGGAGGCAGTGTCCGGGTTACCGGTTTCAATTATCAGGAAGCCAACGATCTTGCTGTTGTACTCCGGACAGGTTCTCTCCCTGTTCAGCTGAATATCCGGTCACTTCAGTCTGTGGGTGCTTCTCTGGGAGAAGATACTATTCAGATGGGGCTGCGAGCTATTCTCATCGGCATTGCACTGGTTTTTGTGTTTATGGCGTTCTGGTACAAAGGCGCCGGATTGATAGCTGATATCGCATTGGCCCTGAACCTGTTCCTGCTTACCGCTCTTCTCTCCAGTTTCAACTTTACCTTAACCATGACCAGTATCGCCGGACTTATTCTTACTGTCGGTATGTCGGTGGACGCTAACGTTATTATCTTTGAGCGTATCAAGGAAGAACTCAGACTCGGCAAAGGCCGGGCTGCGGCTGTTGAAACGGGATTTAAAAAAGCTTTCTGGACCATCATGGATGCCCAGATTACAACTCTGATTGCCGCTTTATTCCTTTCCCAGCTGGGTAAGGGGCCGGTTCAGGGATTCGCCGTTACCCTAGCATGGGGAATTGGATGTTCTCTCTTTACCGCATTATTTGTTTCCAGACTGATGTTTGATCTGGGAACAGAGGGATTTAAGCGTCAGAAAATCAGTATTGCGTGGGGAATCAAGTAAGATGAAACTATTTAATGTCACACGCTATCGCGTTCCGGCCCTTATAACATCAGGCATACTGATTGTTATTTTCTGGGTCTATACTATGTTTTTTGCCGGTGGATTTAATTTTGGAATTGACTTTCAGGCCGGTATCAATTTCACCGTTGAAGTACCTGCAGCACCTGATGAACAGGCTGTACGGGATGCTCTGAGCGATTATAACCCTCAGGTTCAAACTGCAGGTGATAAGGGCGGCAAATTTGTAATCCGTATCGCTGATGATGCACAGAATGATAATTTCCAACAGACTGTATCCAAAGCAGTATCAAACAATCTGAAAGAAAAATTCGGAAATGTAAGTATTCTCAGTGAGGAGTATATCGGTTCCAGTTTTGCCTCAAACCTGGCAACACAGACCATCTGGCTCACTCTGATAGCATTGAGTTTGATACTTTTCTACATCTGGATACGGTTTAAACTGAACTATGCCGTATCGGCAATTACAGCTGTATTTCATGATGTGTTGTTTCTGCTGGGTTTTATCGGTGCATTTCAGTTAGAGTTTTCAACGGCAACCATTGCTGCGGTTCTCACAATCATCGGTTATTCACTGAATGATACCATTGTTATATTTGACCGTATCAGGGAAAATTCCCGTATTGTAAAGGATAAGGACTTTAACGAAGTAATCAATCTGTCGGTTTCCCAGTCTATGAGCCGAACCTTGATAACATCCTTTACCACTCTCCTCGCTGTTGTGTCGATATTGGTTTTTGCTACTGGAACTATAAAGACATTTGCATTGAGTCTGGTAGTTGGTATCGTTGTGGGTACTTACTCATCAATTTTTGTTGCATCGCCGATCCTTCTGGCATGGCATAACAGGGAACTTAAAAAAGTTCATGAAGCCGTGAGCCATACCGGTCATGGTGCATTATCAAGTTCCGCGAAAGCTTCTTCAGGGAGTAACTCTGCAGCCAATGTGCCGGAACCTGTAAAACAGACTGCTGAAGAGATTGCTGAAGCCACGGAAAAAAAATCCAAAAAGAAAAAGAAAAAAAAGAAATAGCAGCCTTTAAAACTGCGAGTTAAGAAAACCGGCCCTTGCAGGCCGGTTTTTTTTGCTGTTAGTTTACATTGTGAATCAAATAATTTTTCGAATACTGCCAATCCTGCTGCTTTTCAGTGCTTTTCCCGGGTTCTCCGCTGCCGGGGATACTCAGGATGTTTTTTGGGTTTATACCAGGGACCGGTATAATAGAGCTGTCCTTGCAGAGCCCCTTGAAGTTCCTGATGGGGAAAATCCATACCAATTTATAGCTGAATACAAGGGTTACCCTGACTATTTCATCCGGAGAGAGGATGATGTTACCTTTCTTGCCGAAAAAGCCGATGCAGGTGTGGTACCGATACTTTGCCTGCATAAGATAAGCAGGGAAGAAGACTACGCCCTGACACCTGATAGATTCCGCAATCTGTTGCGGTATGTTGATAGAAATGGCTGGTACCTGGTATCAGACCTGCAATACCTTCAGGGTGATTTCTCCCGGGTTCCTACCGGGTTAAAACCTATTGTTATGGGGTCTGATGATGCCTCTCATGGTACTTTGACATATCAAACTCGGGGAGACCGTCAATACGGCAGGGTTAAACGATTGTTCGGTAAGCCCCTGATTGATAAAGACTCGATGGTCGCAATTCTTGAGAAGTATGTAAAAAGAGAGGAAGGGAGAATTAACTTCACCTTCTACGTTTCTTTTGATGGTATACCATTTCGTCAGCTTGACGGGTATGAAAACCCGGGTTTTCCGTATCGAGGCATTCCGGTTATTGCGGAAAAGATAAAATACCTTGATGAGAATTTTTTTATCGGGATTCATTCTCAAAGCCATCCGTATGTCTGGGATTTAGGGATAAACGGTTTTGCCGAGGATATCATGAAAGGCTGGGAGCAGCTGGATGAATATGCCGGCGGCGAGGCAAAGAGCCTTCATACAATGGCATACCCTTATGGTGTTCGTTCCTTCAACCTTGATTTAAGGAATGCCCTATCATCTTTGAACCGGAGTGGTAAATATCTGGATGGTGCCTTTGATTTTGATAACAAGCTGGCACCGCCTCCGGGGAATCCGGGTGATAATTTTGATGTATCCCGGTTTAATGTAGATAACAAACACTGGGATCGTCTGATACGGACACTGGATGGAGCGGATGCCGTTACTGCCCGGCGGGAGATTATCTGGGAAGTGGATTCAAAACGGTTGCCGCGAAGCCGTTACTCCCTGGGAGCCTCTCCAACGGATGAAATACTGGTTCTTGTCAGAAGGGATTCCGGGAGTTCTGAGTAATTTCCGCTCCCGATGGCCCGTTATCTGCTGAAGGCATCAGTCTGATATGTCTGGTAATTGATTCCCAAGCGAATGTCGGGATCGTTCCTCGGCTCTCGCCTCCGGTACGACCCTTGATCCGAATGAGTTGTCATGATTACTTACTGAACGCAATAGGGGGTATCCTAGATCTGACGGGA
>Ga0164315_10001449_pt1 | contig 17857 bp, 18 predicted proteins | sample GuaBasSedimGuay6_FD_113737 | JGI IMG/M metagenome (GOLD analysis project Ga0164315, IMG submission 113737) | Subseafloor sediment microbial communities from Guaymas Basin, Gulf of California, Mexico - Guay6, Core 4569-2, 0-3 cm | ecosystem: Environmental > Aquatic > Marine > Hydrothermal vents...
CCTGGATATTGGTACTGGCGCTGGCTTGCCCGGGATTATCCTGGCCCTGGCAAGGCCGGACACACATTGGACTTTGCTGGACGGAAATAATAAGAAAACACGGTTTGTACAGCAGGCATTCATGACATTAAATTTAAAAAACGTGGAAGTCATTTGTTCACGCATTGAGAAATTTCAGCCAGAACAGAGATTCTCGACGATTGTTTCGCGGGCCTTTGGTTCACTGGATGATTTTTATGCCTGTAGTCATCATCTGCTTGCTCCGGGAGGGAGATTGTTGGCGATGAAAGGTCCTGATCCAGAAAACGAAATATCGGATCTGTCTACAGAAGAAGTTACTGCAACTATTATCCCATTGTCTGTTCCCGGAGTGACGGCAGGCAGAACCCTGGTGCAGATTGTGCCCGGGTAATTTGGCTATGAAACTTTCAGGCTGTCTGTGCCATAATGCTTGGCCGAATTAAAGGCCTGTGATAAGGCCAAAGTATAAGGATACGGAAGAAAGAATAATAAAATCCATGACCAAGATTATAGCCATAGCAAATCAGAAAGGCGGTGTCGGTAAAACCACGACCAGCGTCAATATTGCCGCATCATTAGCTGCAACCAAACGCCGGGTACTACTTGTGGATCTTGATCCACAGGGCAATGCCACCATGGGCAGTGGTGTAAACAAGATGGAACTTGAGCTTTCTTCTTTTGATGTTTTGATGGGCGAGAAATCCATTACCGAAGTGCTGACGAAATCTGGTGAAGGAGATTTTGATTTACTGCCGGCAAATGCTGATTTAACCGGGGCCGAGGTAGGGCTGCTTGATGAATTGGCCAGGGAAATACGCTTGCGCAATGCCCTCGATGAAGTTAAGGAAAACTACGATTTTATTTTTATAGATTGTCCGCCTTCCCTGAACATGCTGACAGTCAATGCATTAGTGGCAGCAACCTCGGTGATTATCCCCATGCAGTGTGAGTATTATGCACTTGAGGGTTTATCGGCCCTGCTTGGCAGTATTGAAAAGATCCGTAAATATTTAAACCCTGAACTCAAGATTGAAGGCCTGTTGCGTACCATGTACGACCCACGCAACAATCTGGCGACTCAGGTTTCCGCCCAGTTATTGGAACATTTTGGTGATAAAGTTTATCGCACCATTATCCCCAGGAATGTCAGGTTGGCTGAGGCACCGAGCCATGGTTTGCCTATTATAAAATATGACAAGGCTTCGCGTGGCGCACTGGCTTATCTGGCATTGGCCGGTGAAATGCTTAGACGTGAGAGTGCTGCTGCCTGAGGGCCGGTTTTCGTGTTCGATCTAAAAGGTAATCATTAGTCAGATGAAAAAACGGGGTCTCGGAAAAGGGTTAGATGCATTGCTGTCTCCAAGAAGCGGCGTCGAAGATGCTGATTCTAATCTCGATGGACCGTTGCAGATGCTTCCCGTCGATATTGTGACCCGTGGCCGTTATCAGCCGCGCATGGAAATGGACTCTGAAGCGCTTGAAGAGCTCGCCAACTCAATAAAATCACAAGGTGTAGTCCAACCGATTGTTGTCAGGCCCTTAAAGGGCACTGATACCTACGAGATCATTGCCGGGGAACGCCGCTGGCGGGCCACACAGTTGGCGGGATTGCACGAAATACCCGCCATTATTAAAGATGTCACGGATCAGACTGCGATGTGCCTGGGCCTGATCGAGAACATTCAGCGTGAAGATCTGAACCCAATGGACGAAGCGCGTGGACTCTCACGTCTGTTGCAGGAATTCAATATGACCCATGATGCTACGGCCGAAGCGGTCGGCAGGTCGCGTTCATCAGTTTCCAACCTGCTGCGACTACTGGATCTGCATGTGGATGTACAACATTTGCTCGAATCCGGAATGATTGAGATGGGCCACGGCAGGGCGATTCTGGCACTGGATGTCGCTAATCAGACAAAAGTTGCGAGCAAGGTTGTAAAGCAGGGCTTGTCAGTCAGGGCAACAGAACAATTGGTGAAGGGACTGAAAGACAAGGGGGCAAAGTCAAAAGGCAGTAAAAAAACCTCAAGCTCATTCAGGCTGGATCCAAACCTGAGAAGCTTGCAGGAAGACCTGTCCGAGCGCCTGGGAGCTGCAGTGTCTATCAAGCAAGGCAAGGGTGGTAAGGGTAAACTGGAGATAAATTATAATTCACTGGACGAATTAGACGGGATCCTGAGCAAAATAAAGTAATCACTTGCTTGTGGGTGAGTGGCAACGGCATTTATCAAAAAAATTGTACTTTATTTACAATCGCCGTTGATCACACAGGCTTAGCTGACTATAATCAGCCGTCTTACGCTGGGGGGATTCCAGCATTTCAGCTTCAATTTAGGGGCATAGGGTAATTCCGAAGACCAGCATCGATTTTGCTGATTACTCGGAGAAGCAGTGGTTGAGCAGTAATACAGAAATAATAAAAAACAGAACCGCTGCATTTAGATTGGTTTATGTTCAGCTAATCGTTACTGTTGTGATAGTGCTCCTGTCATATACATTTTTCGGGTTAGTCATCGCATATTCTGTCTTATCGGGCAGCACTGTTTATATTTTGCCGAATGTTTATTTCGTCAGAAGTGCCCTGAAAAGTGAGGGGTCGCAGACACCACAGACGATATTGAGTCGTTTTTATATCGGCGAAGGTCAGAAGTTTTTATTAACAATGGCAATGTTTGTAATCTGCTTTACATTAATAAAGCCATTGCACGCGGTTTCATTTTTCGCTGCGTACATACTAATAATGATTATAAATTTGGCTGGATTGGCCATATCTAGTAAAAACTAGAAAAAATTAATTAATAATATTTTGAGATAAATTGAATGTCTTCTGAAGGCTTAACTTCAACTGCATATATAAAGCATCATTTAACCAACCTGACCTATGGCCAGCATGCGGATGGTCATTGGGGTTTTGCACACAGTGCTGAAGAGATCAAGGAAATGGGCTTCTGGGCCTTGCAGGTTGATTCTCTGGGCTGGTCTACTTTTCTTGGTTTGGTCTTTTTCTATTTCTTCCATAAGGCTGCCAGGCAGGCGACTTCGGGTGTCCCTGGGGGATTACAAAATTTTGTTGAATGGATTATTGAATTTATTGATGACAGTGTTCGAGGTTCATTCAGTGCGAAAAATGATTTAGTTGCACCAATGGCTCTGACCATCTTTTGTTGGGTCTTCCTGATGAACCTGATGGATCTGTTGCCGGTTGATTGGCTGCCATGGGTAGCACAGCAGTTTGGTCACTATGCTCTTGGTATGGATCCACATCATGTTTATTTCAAGGTGGTCCCGACCACTGATCCAAACATCACCTTTGGTATGGCCTTCGCCGTGTTCTTTCTGATGATTTATTACAGTATCAAGATCAAAGGTATTGGTGGATTCCTTGGTGAATTGGCATTTCAGCCGTTCGGTAAGGTGGGGATGCCCGTTAATCTGGTACTGGAAGGTGTATCCCTGATAGCCAAGCCACTCTCATTATCATTACGGTTGTTCGGTAATATGTATGCAGGTGAAACCATCTTTATTTTGATTGCCCTGATGTATAGCGGTGGATTGGGTATGGGAATATTTGGTGGGATATTACAATTAGGCTGGGCAATTTTTCATATCTTGATTATTACCTTACAGGCGTTCATTTTTATGACGTTGACAATTGTTTATATGGAGATGGCACATCAGGAGCATTAAAAATTTAGTACTGGGAATTTGGTCGGAAATTTAGTAAGTATTTTTAACAGTTACGTTTTACAAAGTTACAGGAGATAGAAATGGAACAAGCATTATTATTTATCGCAGGCGCTTTAATGATGGGTCTAGGTGCCCTGGGTGCAGCTGTTGGTATTGGTATTCTCGGTGGTCGTTTTCTGGAAGGCGCTGCTCGTCAGCCCGAACTGATTCCGATGTTACGTACCCAGTTTTTTATCGTTATGGGTCTGGTTGATGCTGTACCGATGATCGCAGTGGGTATCGCATTGTACGTACTGTTCGCAGTAGCTGCTTAACTACCGGTTAGTAACAAGCAACTGGATACAGAGGTACAAACATGAATATTACAGTCACATTAGTCGCTCAATCACTTTCATTCTTCATGCTTGTGGTTTTTACCATGAAGTATGTTTGGCCACCCATCATGAACGCGCTGAGTGAACGTACCAAGAAAATTGCAGACGGTCTGGCTGAAGCAGAAAAGGGTCATCATGAACTTGAGCTTGCAGAGAAAAGATCAGCTGAAATTTTGCGTGAAGGCAAAGAAAAATCCAAGGAGTTCATCGATCTCGGACAAAAACGCCATGATGAGATTGTTGATGAAGCCAAGGATAATGCCCGTATTGAAGGTGAACGTATTATCACAGCTGCCCGGGGTGCGATTGATCAGGAACGTCAGCAGGCTAAAGATGCATTGCGAGCTGAAGTCTCTGCCCTGGCAATTGCCGGTGCTGAGCAAATATTGATGAGAGAAGTCGATAAAAATGCACATAACGAAGTACTCGATAAAATCAGTGCTGGCTTATAAGTCGATTTAGGATAAGACGAGACTAATGCAGGAAAAGACAACAATAGCCAGACCCTACGCTCAAGCCGTATTCGAAACGGCAAGTGAAGAAAGCAAGTTGAGCGAGTGGTCAGAGATGTTAGGACTGCTTGATTCAGTTGTGAGCGATGCTCAAATGCAGGCAGTACTAAGCAACCCGAAACTGGATGCTGCGGCAATATCTGAATTTGTTCTGGGTGTGTGTGGCGAGTCATTGAATGAGACTGGCAGTAATCTGGTGAACGTACTTGCAGATGCCAGACGACTGGCAATTGTCCCTGAAATAAATAATTTGTTTGAACAACTTCGAGCTGAAGCTGAAGGCGTGATTGAAGTTTCTGTGACATCTGCCTATGAACTGGCAGCAGATCAGCAGGCCGCAATCTCGGAAGCCATGGCAAAGCGTCTGGGTAGAAAAGTAGAAATCACCAGCGATGTTGATGATTCATTAATCGGTGGTGTGGTAATCCGGGCAGGTGACTCAGTCATTGATGCCTCGGTAAAAGGTCGTTTGAAGGCATTGGCCACGCAGATGACTAGTTAATATATTTTTTAAAGATAATTTTGGAATTGAATAGCGGTATAACCGAATAAAAATGGTAGATGAGGAATAAGCATGTCCATCAGTGCAACAGAAATCAGTGATCTGATTAAGAAAAAAATTCAGGGTCTGGATCTTGAAACCGAAGCCCGTACCGAAGGTACCGTGGTTAGTTTGAAGGACGGGATTGCAACTATTTATGGCTTAAGTGATGCCATGCAGGGTGAAATGATAGAGTTCCCTGGCAATACCTACGGCCTGGCGTTAAACCTTGAACGCGATTCAGTTGGCGTCGTTATCATGGGCCCATACGAGCATATCTCTGAAGGTGATACGGCCAAATGTACTCAACGTATTCTTGAAGTTCCTGTCGGTAGGGAATTACTGGGTCGTGTTGTCGATGCATTGGGTAACCCGATTGATGGCAAGGGTGATATTGGTGCTACAGAAACCTCCCCGGTTGAAAAAATTGCCCCCGGGGTTATTGCCAGAAAGTCTGTTGATCAACCTGTTCAAACCGGACTGAAATCAATTGACTCCATGGTGCCAATTGGACGTGGACAACGTGAACTTATTATTGGTGATCGCCAGACAGGTAAAACGGCTGTCGCGGTAGATACCATCATCAATCAGAAAGGCACCGGTGTTAAGTGTGTCTATGTTGCGATTGGTCAAAAGGCCTCTTCGGTGGCAGCGGTTATTCGCAAGCTGGAAGAACATGGTGCGTTGGAACACACCATCGTGGTTTCAGCAAGTGCTTCTGATTCAGCTGCACTACAATATATTGCACCTTATTCCGGTTGCACCATGGGTGAATATTTCCGTGATCTGGGTGAAGACGCACTGATTATTTATGATGATTTAACCAAGCAAGCCTGGGCTTATCGTCAGATTTCATTATTGTTGAAACGCCCACCAGGCCGTGAAGCCTATCCTGGTGATGTGTTCTATCTGCATTCACGTTTGTTAGAACGTGCATCACGTGTGAGTGTTGAATACATTGAAAAAATTACTAACGGTAAGGTCAAAGGCCAAACTGGTTCACTGACAGCTTTACCTATTATTGAAACACAGGCGGGTGACGTATCTGCATTCGTGCCGACCAACGTCATATCTATTACCGATGGCCAGATATTCCTGGAAACTGACTTATTTAACTCTGGTTTCCGCCCTGCGATTAACGCGGGCCTGTCAGTATCTCGTGTGGGCGGTGCTGCACAAACCAAGATTATTAAAAAACTGGGTGGTGGTATTCGCCTGGCACTTGCCCAGTATCGTGAGTTGGCAGCTTTTGCCCAGTTTGCATCGGATCTTGATGATGCGACACTTGCGCAGCTGGAACGTGGTCAGCGTGTGATGGAGCTGATGAAGCAGAAACAATATTCTCCACTGAGTATTTCTGAAATGGGTGTCACTCTATACGCGGCTGATGGTGGTTTTCTGGATGATATTGAACTTGCAAAGGTTGATGCCTTCGAGAATGCATTACACACCTTTATGCATAGCGATCGCGCAGATCTAATGAAGCAGATTGATGATACTGGTGACTATAGTGATGAGATTGAAGCTTCACTCAAGGAAAGCATTGAACACTTCAAGAAAAATCATACATGGTAAATACCGGTATCAATTGAACTGATAATTAAATTAATTAAAGTTGAGACATAGATAGATGGCTTCCGCAAAAGAAGTAAGAACCAAAATTGCTAGTATTAAAAATACGCAAAAGATTACCAAGGCAATGGAAATGGTTGCTGCCAGCAAGATGCGCAAGGTCCAGGAGCGAATGAAAGCAGCCAGGCCTTATGCAGCAAAGATGCGTAATGTTATTGCTCACATGGGGAATGCCAGTCCCGAGTATAAGCACTCCTATCTGGGCGAACGTGATGAGGTTAAACGGATTGGCATCATTATTGTCTCCAGTGATCGAGGTCTTTGTGGTGGTCTAAATTCAAATCTGTTTCGTGAAACGATCAGCCACATGAAACAGTGGAAAGATAAAGACATAGACATAGACATGTGTTTGATTGGTACTAAAGCAGTTAGTTTTTTTACTCGTGTTGGTGGATCGATTGTTGGCCAGGCAACCCACATTGGTGACAAACCGGCGATTGATGAATTGATCGGTACAGTAAAGATCATGCTGGACTCTTTTAATGAAGAAAAGATCGATCAGCTATACCTGATCTCCAACAAATTTATTAATTCGATGACACAAGAGCCAACGGCCGAACAGCTCTTGCCGGTTCAGGCAAGCGATGAAGAAGAATTGAAACATCACTGGGATTATATTTATGAGCCAGACGCAAAGGAAGTTGTTGATCACTTATTAACCCGGTTTATCGAGTCATTGGTGTATCAGGGAGTCATTGAAAATATTGCCTGTGAACAGGCAGCACGCATGATCGCCATGAAGAGTGCTTCGGATAATGCGGGCACATTGATCGATGATTTGCAGTTGGTCTATAACAAGGCACGACAAGCAGCGATTACTCAGGAATTATCTGAAATCGTCAGCGGTGCGGCAGCAGTTTAAGTTAAACGTATTTATTAAAGATATTAATTGAGGAACAGAAGAAATGAGTTCTGGAAAAATCGTACAAATTATCGGCGCTGTGGTCGATGTGGAATTTCCAACCGAGTCAATCCCCAAGATATATGACGCCTTGCTGGTAAAAGGTGAGGGGATCAATACCACCCTGGAAGTGCAGCAGCAAATAGGTGATGGCGTGGTGAGAACAATCGCGCTTGGGTCCACAGATGGATTGAGACGAGGTCTGGAAGTGGATAATACGGAGGCACCGATTTCTGTTCCCGTTGGTGAAGCCACATTGGGGCGCATCATGAATGTGCTGGGTGAGCCCATTGATGAGAAAGGTGATATCTAAACGGATGAAAGATGGAGTATTCACCGTGAGGCACCGAAATTTACAGAATTAAGCCCGGCCGTCGAGCTACTGGAGACAGGCATCAAGGTGATTGACCTGTGTTGCCCATTTGCAAAGGGTGGCAAGGTTGGACTGTTTGGTGGTGCTGGTGTTGGCAAGACCGTCAACATGATGGAATTGATTAACAATATCGCCACAGAGCATTCTGGTTTGTCAGTTTTTGCTGGTGTCGGTGAGCGTACTCGTGAAGGTAATGACTTTTACTTTGAAATGCAGGAATCCGGTGTTGTTAATGTAGAGACCCCCAGCGAGTCGAAAGTGTCTATGGTCTACGGTCAGATGAATGAGCCACCTGGTAACCGTTTACGCGTTGCCTTGACCGGTCTGACTATGGCAGAAAAATTCCGTGAAGAAGGACGAGATGTGTTGTTCTTCGTGGATAACATCTACCGTTTTACCCTGGCGGGAACAGAATGTTCAGCACTGTTAGGCCGTATGCCATCTGCTGTGGGCTATCAGCCAACGTTGGCAGAAGAAATGGGGCGTTTGCAGGAACGTATTACCTCAACCAAGAAGGGTTCGATTACTTCAATTCAGGCGGTTTATGTGCCTGCCGATGACTTGACGGATCCATCGCCTGCTACAACGTTTGCTCATCTGGATGCAACGGTTGTGTTGTCACGTCAAATTGCAGAATTGGGTATTTATCCTGCTGTTGATCCACTGGACTCTACCAGTCGCCAACTGGATCCATTAGCGGTTGGACAGGAACATTACGATACAACCCGTGCAGTACAGAATACATTGCAGCGTTATAAGGAACTGCGTGACATTATCGCAATTCTGGGTATGGATGAGCTTTCTGAAGAGGATAAGCTGGCGGTTACGCGGGCACGTAAGATTCAACGTTTTCTCTCACAGCCTTTCACAGTGGCCCAGGTTTTCACTGGCACACCAGGTAAATACGTACCACTGAAAGATACAATTAAGGGCTTCCAGGGTATTGTTGATGGTGAATACGATCATATGCCTGAACAGGCTTTCTATATGGTAGGGACTATCGAAGAAGCCGTTGAGAAAGCGGAATCTATGAAGGCCGAAGCCTGAAATTAATACGGCCCTCTAAGGATTAACAAATAATGACTATGACAATCCATGTTGACATTGTAAGTGCTGAAACAGAACTTTATTCTGGTGTGGCCGAGATGGTGTTTGTTCCAGGAAAAATGGGTGAACTGGGTATTGCCCCCAGACATACTCCCCTGGTAACGACCTTAAAACCGGGTTTAGTCAGGTTAGAATTGCCTGAAAATAAAGAAGAATCATTCTTTGTATCTGGCGGCATACTTGAAATACAACCACACGTGGTTACGATTTTGTCTGACAGTGCCGCGAGGACAGAAGACATGGATGAAGCTGCAGTTCTGAAGGCAAAAGAAGAGGCCGAGCACGCATTTGAAAACCGTGGCGATGATATTGATTTCGAGCACGTACAACAGCAAATGGTCGAAGCCCGGGCGAAGTATGAGGCCCTGCAAAAATTACGTGGTCGCTAAGGCCGTTCCTAAGCTTTACCTTAAGATATACAATCTGTAGCCATTAACAATCTTGTGCCATCATGCTAATTTCATTATTAGCATGGTGGTTTAATTCTTGTTGACCATCCGGTAGACTCAGTTTCATCATGTCACTAAGTATTATTATTCTAGCAGCGGGCCAGGGCACCCGGATGTATTCCGAGTTGCCAAAGGTATTACATCAGCTTGCTGGTAAATCACTTCTGGAACATGTCCATCATACTGCATCGATGTTGGAGACGCGTGGCATCCATGTCATCTACGGCTATGGTGGTGATCAGCTTATTGAAGAACACTCTCACCTTGATGTCGACTGGGTTGAACAAAAAGAACAGCTAGGTACCGGTCATGCGGTCAAGCAGGCCTTGCCAAATATTCCAGACAAGGATCTTGTGTTGGTCCTTTATGGTGATGTGCCGTTGATTACCAATGAAACCCTTACAGATCTGGTAAATGCTGCAGAAGAAACCACGTTTTCACTGTTAACTACCTTTGTTGAAGATCCGCGCGGTTACGGTCGTATAGTACGCAATGGAAATGATGAAGTTTCTCGAATTGTTGAAGACAAAGATGCATCAAACGACGAAAAAAGAATTAGTGAAATAAATACCGGGATGATGGTTGTCAATGGTAAGGCACTAAAACAATGGGTAGAAAAACTTGAAGACAATAATGCACAGGGTGAATTATATTTAACCGATATTATTGAGATGGCGGTCAATGATGGGATAAAAGTCAATGCCGTTCAGCCATATTCTGAAGTTGAGATTCGAGGTGTCAATGATCGTGCACAATTGGCAGAGCTGGAACGCTATTATCAACTGATACAGGCACATCAGTTAATGCGTAGGGGCATCACCATTATGGATCCAGGTCGTTTTGATCTCAGAGGTGATCTGGAGATTGATTCTGATTGTTATATTGATATCAACGTTATATTAGAAGGTCGCTTAAAAATTGGCAGCGGTGTTCGCATCGGTGCAAATTGCATTATCAAAGATACTGTCATTGATGATGGTGTTGAGATATTGCCTAATTCAGTCATAGAAAATGCCGTAATAGGAAAGGCCTGCCGCATAGGCCCTTTTGCCCGAATCAGGCCTGAGACAGTACTCAATGAAAACGTACATATCGGAAACTTTGTTGAGATTAAAAAATCTGTCGTAGGTAGTGGCTCGAAGGTTAATCATCTAAGCTATATTGGTGATAGCGAAGTCGGAACAAATACTAATATTGGTGCGGGTGTGATTACCTGTAATTATGATGGTGCCAATAAACATAAAACCATTATTGGTGATAATGTTTTTATTGGCTCAGATGTTCAATTAGTTGCGCCTGTCTCCGTCAGTTCTGGAGCAACCATAGCGGCAGGAACCACGATTACAAAGGATGTCGCCGAGAATGAATTGGCGCTAAGCCGTACACCACAGAAATCCATGTCAGACTGGAAGCGACCTGAGAAAAAGTGAAGTGTTAAGAGTGAAATGTGAAGCGTCCCAATTCGGATATTTTACATTACTTATCCGTATGCTTTTCACCTGCTTATGAAAGTTGGTTATTACCAGTTCCGTCCATTGTTTGGCAAGATCCGCCACAATACAAATAAAGTAGTGAATGCATTACAGGATGTTAAGGCCGATCTTATAGTCCTTCCTGAGCTTGCTTTCACCGGATATTATTTCCAGAACAAAAACGAATTAAAATCACTGGCCGAAGATCCCGCAAAGTCATCAACGGTCGAGGCATTGGTGAAATTATGTCGGAAAAATTACTTTCATCTGGTTACGGGTTTTGCTGAAAAAAGCAGAGATAAAATATTTAACAGTGCATTACTGATTGGTCCAGATGGAATTGAGCATACCTACAGAAAGTTACATCTATTCAATGAAGAAAAAAAATATTTTGATGCCGGAGATATACCTCTTCAGGTTAATACTGTTAAAGAAGTCAAAGTGGGGATGTTGGTGTGTTTTGACTGGGTCTTTCCGGAGGCTATGCGTAGTCTGACATTGCAGGGTGCCGAAGTGATTGCCCACCCATCTAATCTGGTTCTGACATTCTGTCAGGAGGCGATGATTACGCGCTGTCTGGAAAACAGGGTGTTTGCGATTACGACAAATCGATTTGGTACAGATAAGCGACCACATGGTGAGCTAAAATTTACCGGGAAGAGTCAGATCGTTGCACCTGGTGGTGTGTTAGTTCAACGCGCGGTTTCACAAAGAGAAGCATTATTTATCACCGAGATTGATCCTGCAGAAAGCCATCAGAAGAACATCACCCCGATGAATGACTTGATTGAAGATAGAAGACCTGAGTATTATCAGAACCTGATAAATTAATTTTTGAAGGAAATAAATATGACTTTTGCCACCGCTGATCTATACGATGAATATGAAGAAAAGCTGCAGATAGCAACCCCCATGTTTAACGATTATGGTGGCAATCTGAAATTTTGTGGGCCAGCATCAACGGTCAGGGTATTTGAAGATAACTCATTGGTCAGGGCGGCGCTTGAAGAGCCTGGTGAGGGTCGGGTATTGGTTGTCGATGGTGATGCATCATTAAAATGTGCCCTGCTGGGTGATATGTTGGCAGAGCTAGGCAAAGACAATGATTGGGCGGGGATTATCGTCTACGGCTGTATTCGTGATTCTGCCGTGATTGCCAGGATTGCCATTGGGGTAAAAGCCCTGAATACCAATCCTCGTAAAAGCGTTAAAAAAGGAATTGGTGAACGTGATGTCGCTGTTAATTTTGCTGATGTCATTATTAGTCCAGGTGATTATATCTATGCCGATGAAGATGGAATTGTTATCGCAGAGGACAGTTTTTTTTAATATAAATATTTTTTGATTAAGACCGGGGTAGATTAACCATGCAACAGTTCTATAAAAAGATTTATGACGATCCAAAATTTCATGAACTAGAAGGAAAGCGTGGGAAATTCAGCTGGTGTTTGGCACTCGCAGTTCTTGTTATCTACTATGCCTTTATATTAATCATTGCATTTCGTCCCGAAATATTTGCAATTCCTTTATCTGATAACAGTGTTATCACCTGGGGTATTCCTGTGGGTGTGTTCGTAATTATCATAAGTTTTTTATTGACGGGCATATATGTATGGCGAGCAAATAATGAATTCGATCAAATAGGACAGGATTTAATTGAGCATCATGTTAAAAAATCAGGAACTGAATAACATGGCCAAATCATGTTTTCTACTGCTGATATCTCTATTTGCCCCCGGAATATTATTCGCTGCTGACAGTATCAGTGGCAATGTTGTAAAACAATCCGTTAACAGTACAGCAATCATCATGTTCCTCGTATTTGTGTGTGCGACATTAGGCATCACCTACTGGGCAGCGAGGCGTACTCGTTCGAGAAAAGATTTTTATGCGGCAGGAGGGAATATTACAGGGTTCCAGAATGGTCTGGCAATTGCCGGTGACTATATGTCTGCAGCTTCCTTCCTGGGCATATCGGGGCTGGTATTTGCTTCAGGTTTTGATGGCCTGATTTATTCAATCGGGTTTTTGGTAGGTTGGCCAATTATTCTGTTTCTATTAGCAGAAAGACTGAGGAATCTGGGCAAATATACATTCGCCGATGCAGTATCCTATCGGTTACATCCTGTGCGGATAAGAAGCCTTGCAGCATGCGGGACTTTGGTTGTGGTATTACTGTATCTCGTTGCGCAAATGGTGGGTGCTGGAAAGCTCATTCAGTTACTATTTGGTCTTGAATATCATTATGCGGTCGTGATTGTAGGTGTATTGATGATTTTATATGTTACTTTCGGTGGCATGTTAGCCACAACCTGGGTGCAAATAATTAAAGCAGTGTTATTGTTATTTGGTGCCAGTTTTATGGCATTAATGGTCATGGAAAAAATGGATTTTTCCTTCGAAATGCTTTTTACAAGGGCGATTAATTTACATGATAAAGGTTTGGCGATCATGTCACCTGGAGGTCTGGTGTCAGATCCAGTGTCTGCAATATCTCTGGGTCTCGCATTAATGTTTGGTACTGCGGGTTTGCCACATATTTTAATGCGTTTTTTCACTGTACCTAATGCAAAAGAAGCCCGTAAATCAATTTTTTATGCTACCGGATTTATCGGCTATTTTTATATTCTCACTTTCATCATTGGCTTTGGTGCAATTGTAATGCTGGTCAATAATCCGGAATATATTGACCCAGAAGGTGGAGGTATTATGGGTGGCAATAATATGGCTGCAATTCATTTAGCCAAGGCCGTGGGTGGTGAGATGTTTCTGGGTTTTATTTCAGCAGTCGCTTTTGCAACAATTCTTGCAGTGGTATCTGGTCTGACATTGTCCGGTGCATCTGCTATTTCTCACGATCTTTATGCCAGTGTTATCAAGCATGGCAAAGTACACGAAGGTGAGGAAATAAAAGTATCTCGAATTGCGACAATCTGTTTAGGTATCGCGGCCATTTATCTGGGAATTGTCTTTGAACAACAAAATGTTGCCTATATGGTAGGACTTGCTTTTGCCATTGCTGCCAGTGTTAATTTTCCGATATTGTTTCTATCTATGTATTGGAAAAAGCTGACTACAAAAGGTGCATTTATCGGAGGCAGTCTTGGGCTTGTTACCGCAGTGACATGTATGATACTCGGGCCAACTATCTGGGTAGATATTCTGGGTAATCCAGAAGCGATATTTCCCTATAAACATCCAGCATTATTTTCAATGACGGCTGCATTTGCTGGTATTTATATTTTCTCGGTAACTGATAGCCGCCAAGAAATTTCTGATATGGAGACGGCATTTAAAGATCAATATGTACGTTCTCAAACCGGGCTTGGTGCTGAAGGCTCGACACAACACTGACTATAAGGAGTCTCGCATGATTTTTTCGTTAAGGGTATTTCTTCTGTTGTATTTACTCTGTTTTTCATTAATGAGTAACGCACATGATCAAGAGCAACTTTTTAATCAGGTTAATATACAGGCACAAGTTGAGCGAGAAGTTCCTAACGATCAAATGATTGTTTTACTAGCTACTGAACACGAAGGCTCAGATACAACAGATCTTGCTGCAAAGATAAATATAGATATGCAGTGGGCACTTGCAGTCATTAAAAAATATTCAGCCGTTGAGAGTCAGACTAAAAATTATCAGACCTATCCCACATACAGGAAACAGATAATTATTGGTTGGCGCGCGAGTCAACAAGTAGAGATCAAGAGTATAAATATTGCTGAGTTGACAGAGCTGACAGGAAAGCTTCAGGAAAAACTACAGGTTAAACAAATGAGTTTTGTTCCGACTACAGAAACACGGGTCACAATTGAGAATGAATTGATCGAGGAAGCCATGCAGGCATTTCTGGCACGTGTTGAGATTGTTAAGAAAAATATGCCTGATAAGAATCATAGAATTATTAAGCTGAACATCAACACTGGCGGTCATCGCCCCCCGGTTGTACGTGCACAAAGGGCAATGATGCAATCAATGGAAATGGCAAGTGGACCGGCAGTGGAGGCGGGAACCAGTAAGGTCACTGTTACTGTTTCCGGTAGTGTCCAATATTTTTGAATGTTAACAGGCTTGCTAATATTTCGTTTATGAAAGGCTAAACATTGCTCATTCACTAACAGTAAACTCTGCTTTTTTATCTCTATATTTCTTTCATCACTTCACGTGCAGCGCTAATGGTTCTGTCAATATCTTCATCAGTGTGCGCCTTTGAAACAAAGCCTGCTTCGAAGGAAGAGGGCGCCAGGTAGATGCCTTGCTCTAGCATACCGTGGAAGAAGGTGTTGAAGCGTTCCTGATTGCAGCTCATGACTTGATCAAACGAAGAAACAGAATCTGCTTCGCTGAAGAATAATCCGAACATGCCACCGACTGCATTGGTGGTAAAAGGAATGCCTGCTGCATCTGCTACTTCCTGCAATCCATTAACCAGGGTATTGGTTGTCTCTGTCAATTCTTCAAAGAAGTCTGGTGCAGTGATGAGGTTTAATGTAGTAAGTCCTGCACTCATCGCTACCGGGTTTCCAGATAGTGTGCCTGCCTGGTAAACTGGGCCATCAGGTGCGATGTGGTTCATGATATCTTCACGACCACCAAAGGCACCGACCGGCATGCCACCACCGATGACTTTACCTAATACAGTCAGGTCAGGGGTGATGTCATAGATTGATTGCGCACCACCAAGGGCAACACGGAAACCAGACATGACTTCATCAAAGATGAGCACACTCTGATGTTGATCACAGACACGGCGTAATGTTTCAAGAAATTCCTGTGTGCCAGGGATGCAATTCATATTGCCAGCAATCGGCTCCACGATAATGGCCGCAATTTGATCACCGATTTCTTTAAACAGTTCTTCAATCTGTTCTGGATTGTTATAACTCGATGTGAGTGTATGTTGGGCGAGATCTGCAGGTACGCCAGGTGATGTTGGCACACCCAGTGTCAATGCACCTGAGCCGGCTTTAACCAGTAATGAATCTGCATGACCGTGATAACAGCCTTCGAATTTAACGATTTTGTCTCTACCGGTGAAACCGCGCGCGAGTCGGATCGCACTCATGGCAGCCTCTGTACCTGAGCTAACCATGCGTACCTTTTTAATATTTGGCATGATTTCACAAATCTTGTTGGCCATTTGTGTCTCAAGTTCTGTCGGTGCACCAAAACTGAGTCCATTGGCTGCAGTTTCCTGTACTGCCTTGATGACATCGGGGTGAGCGTGACCAAGGACCATGGGGCCCCATGAACCTACGTAATCAATATATTGTTTGCCATTACTGTCAAAAACATATGCCCCCCTGGCTTTGGCCAGGAATACCGGATCACCACCCACCGATTTGAATGCGCGAACTGGCGAGTTAACACCACCGGGGATGTGTTCTTGTGCTGCTTTAAATAAATTCTTTGTCATGATTCAGTCTTAAACATATTTATGTATTTTGTTGTTGTATTAAACGGGGTTTCTGACGCATATAGTCCGCTAATAACAGCCAGCATATCGGCCCCCGCCTCAATTAAAGACTGTCCATTTTCCGGTGTAATGCCGCCAATGGCAACCACAGGGAGCTTAAATCTTTGTTTGGCTGTTTGAATTATCTCAGGTGTCGCATGGGCTGCATCAGGTTTGCTGGGTGAGGAGAAGAATGCACCGAAAGCGATATAGTCAGCGCCGGACTTTGAGGCTTGTTGTGCACGATCCAGATCGTTATAACAGGAATAACCAATTATCGCCTTATTGCCCAGTCGTTCTCTTGCGTCAGCAATAGTCGAATCAGTCTTGCCCAAATGGACGCCATCGGCACCTGTTTGAACTGCGAGGGCAATATCATCATTAATAATCAGAGGCACTGAATATTGTCGGCATAATGTGTAGAGTTCTTCGGCTTCGGCAATCCGTGTGTTTTCATCTGCCTGTTTATTTCTATATTGCAGAAGTCTTGCACCTGCGCGCAGGATTTCCTCAGTCCTGGCAAGCATTGTTTCTGTGCTGAGGTTAGCCGTATCAGTAATGGCATAAAGCCCTTTCATTTCGAATCTCAAAACTATTTAATTTCTGACTGTTGAAAAAAGCGATTCGGGTGTATTTGTCCCTTGCCCAGCGTTAGACCGTGCTTGAGACTGGCCCAGGTGAATTCCTGTGCTTGTTCAACTGCTGTGGTGAGTTCAATATTTTTTGCAAGATTTGCACTGATCGCAGAGGCCAGTGTGCAACCTGATCCATGAAAACTCCCAGGTAAACGCTCATAGGTAAATGTTTGAGTCTGTCCATCTTCTTGATAAAGATGATTAATGATTTCTATGTCAGATGTCTCTGCAGATGTTATTAATATATTCTTACAGCCCATCTCAAGAAATCTTTCAGCGGCGGCTTGTGGTGTCGGTGCCCCGGTTAGTTGCAATGCTTCATCGAGATTGGGGGTGATCACCGTAGTAACAGGCAATAGCAGCTCGGAGATTAAAGAACACATCTGTTCATTCGAAAAATCATGGCCTGTTGTTGATTGCAGAACCGGATCAAATATTACCGGAAAAGTTACATCTGCGATCAATTCATGAATCGCGTGTATCAGTTCCTGAGAACCAATCGCGCCGATTTTACAGGCATCGATCCTTATATCCTTAAGTACCAGCTTGCCCTGAGTGAGAAAATCTTCCGCAACTTGAGGAAGATGGTAAGAAAATGATTGTGTATTTTGAGCTGTTAGTGAGGTGATAACCGAAGTCGCAATACATCCATGTGCTGCCAGCGTTTCAATGTCGGCTTGAATACCCGCACCAC
>Ga0164315_10001450_pt1 | contig 17845 bp, 19 predicted proteins | sample GuaBasSedimGuay6_FD_113737 | JGI IMG/M metagenome (GOLD analysis project Ga0164315, IMG submission 113737) | Subseafloor sediment microbial communities from Guaymas Basin, Gulf of California, Mexico - Guay6, Core 4569-2, 0-3 cm | ecosystem: Environmental > Aquatic > Marine > Hydrothermal vents...
AACCCCCTTGGGGTGCAGGTTTTGTTTGGGAATCAACAACAGGCGGCGATGATTGGATAGGTGTAGCTTGTGAATTTGAAGGAGCTGATCTCTGGTGGCCTTGTAAGGATCATCCATCCGACGAACCGGATTCAATGTCGATGAGTTTTACGGTTCCTAATCCTCTGGTTTGTGTATCTAATGGTCGATATTTGGGTAGCATATCCAATGGGAATAATACAACAACTTATAGCTGGTTCATCTCTACACCAATTAATAATTACAATGTTACAATTTATGCTGCTGATTATTCATTAATTGAAGACGAATATCAAAGTATCAGTGGAGAAACAATTCCGTTTTACTTTTGGGTGCTTCCTGAAGATTATGAAACTGCGGTAAATTATATGAATGTATTTTTAGCAGAGTTCAACTTTCTTGAGACAATTTGTGGACCATTTCCTTTTGGTAATGATAAACACGGTTGGGCTCATGCTCCTTATTGGGGGATGGAACATCAAACAATAATAGCTTATGGGCACGATTTTACAACAGGTTATTGGGGATATGATTATATACATTATCACGAATTGGCTCACGAATGGTGGGGCAACCATATTACAGCAAAAGATTGGTCAGATGTATGGATACATGAGGGTATGGCCACATATACAGAAGCATTATACGTAGAACATTTATCCGGAATTGATAGCTATCATCAGTTTATGGATGAACATCGACCCCCAGATTTTCATCCAAACCCATTAGCTCCTTATGGAGAATTAACGGCAGCAGAAGGTTTTAATTTAAACCCATATAACCGAGGTGCTTCGGTGATGCACACGCTGCGTTATCATTTAGGGGATGATGCTTTTTTTAATTTGTGGAAACGATGGATTTATCCTGATTCGACAGATTATGACAATACAAATGGAAGACAATGCCGGGTATTGTCGACAGATGATATGAAAATCCAGGCAGAAGAGGTTACAGGCCTGGAACTGGATCCTTTTTTTGATGTTTTTTTCAGAGAAGCTTCTTATCCTGAGTTGCTTGTTGTTAAGGAATATAACGTGACAACATTTACATGGGAGACTGAAAACAATATTTTGCTGGATGTAGATATTCCGGTTCTTGTGAATGGAGAGGAACAAACAGTTGCCATGACGAATGGACAGGGAATTTTAGACATTGTTCCAAACGATGTATTGGAAATTGATCCCTTACAATGGATATTAATGGCTGAACCAACAATAATTACCTCCATTGATGATGACTTTACACGACTTGCTGACTATAGATTGGATCAAAACTATCCAAACCCTTTTAGTGTTTCAACAACGATTAAATTCTCAATACCCAATTCGCAGTTTATTACTCTTGATGTTTTTGATATGCTCGGAAATTTAATTGTTAGGCTTGTTAACGAAGAAAAAGATCCTGGTATTCATGAAGTTATTTTTGATGCAAGTAATCTTAAAAGTGGAACCTATTTTTACCGAATGCAAACGGATAACTATACTGAAACGAGAAGAATTATGTTTATGAAATAGAACATCATATCTCATCCCACGGCACCCGTAAGTCTGTGACTTGCGGGGCGATTAAAAGTAGAATTCTATTAAAAATCTTTTTACAAAAATTTTAATTTTACCTAACGACCCTTCTTTACTAAAGCGGGGCCAATCATACAGATTATTCATTACAATAGGATAATTTGGAAGGAAGAGTTATAAGATATACCATCCTTAATAATTTGTTCGCAATTTAATTAATGAATTATTTTTTATAAAGAGATTAAATCTCACAAGTCGCGCCATCGCTATGGCTATTGCGGGAAGACTTGTGGGTGTTTGAGGAATTCTCGGGAAAGACATTTTTTTTTGTCGGGGTGAGGCCCCGCTCAGCGGGGGAACCTCCGGCCTCGTCGTCCCGAACGACGCGTCCCGCTTAGCGGGTCTACACCCCTTGAAGTAATTTGCGGAATGAGTTGCCCCCTTTATAACCCTTAATCTCACTTTCTCTTTTTAATGCTTCAAACTTTGTTTTATATTCCTCAGAATAAACTAATACAAAAGGAATTCGATGTTTTGTTGATCGTTGCTTGCCAGCATTATGATAGTCAATTCTAGCCTCCAAATCACTTGTATATCCAATATAATATTTCCCATCCTTCTTACTTTGAAGGATATAGACATAATACATAATGAAATATTTCAGGATTTGACCTGACTAATTTGTCGGGGTGAGGAGACTCGAACTCCTGACCTCGTCGTCCCGAACGACGCGCGCTACCGGGCTGCGCTACACCCCGTGATAAAAGCTGCAAAACTACAGAATTAGTATTTAATTATAAAACTAAAGATGACCTATTTTGTTTCCTCTTCCACCTCCCAGCCATAATCAACATATTCCCATTCAAAATCGTCGCCCTTGACTTTGATCAATAAAAATCCTTCTTCCATCCCATTGTAGGCCCCACTCCACCATGCTGAAGATACTGCTCCTCCCGTTATAAAATGAGTCCCTTTGGCGTAAATATCTTCCAGAAAATGTAAATGGCCCTGTAAGACAAGTTTCAGGTTGTAGGGATCAAAGAGTTCCAGAACTTCTTTTGAATTTGTTACGACGGTTGTTTTTTTATTGGGTTCAAGAGAGCCCTTTTCCAATTGCGTAACGGCAGTAATAAAAGGGATGTGGACACTTACCACTATCGGAGTTTCCACGTTTAGCTTTTCCAAATCAGATTTGATCCAGTTCATCTGCACCGAATCAATTTTTCCGATATAACTACTTTCTCCCGTATCCTCAATGCCATCCAGTATAATAAAATGCCACCCTTTATGATCGAAGGAATAGTATCTTTTGCCAATCCTGTTTTCAAACATTTTTTCACCATATTCCGGGTGATCTTTTTCAATACCACTTTCTTCATAAATACCAAATATTTCATGATTACCCATGGAATTGTAAACAGGCATATTAAAACGCTCCTGGCTTTTTTGATATAAATCAAACAACATATCTGAACGTTCAAAACTCTGACCTAAAACATCCATCACCAGGTCTCCGCCTGTAATTACAAAATCAGGATTGATTTTATTTACCGTATCAATGGCCTGGTTAAATCCTTCTACAGCATTTTTTTCGGGTTGCAAATGAATATCTGTCATAAATACAAAATCAAATTCTACCTCATCTTTCGTAACAACCTTACGCTGAGGACTATTACAAGCAGAAATAAACAAAATGCTGATTAAAAAACTTAAACATTGAATACCCCGGATTTTTTTCATGTTGCAAGAATTTAATGTATCAGTCAAAAATAAACAATTCAAACAATTAATTCTTCGTTCTTCTATAATACGGCTTAGAACTTAATTATTAGTTTTTTTGTTTAAAAATTGAATCAAATATCCATTAAAAAATAGTTTGATTTAAAATTATTCCTAAATTTGTGCTTGGTAAAAAATTATACATCATGGTAAACAACATCGTTAAAGTCGGCCTGCTGGTAGTAATTATTGTTTTGGCCTATTTCGTTTATGAAAGTGTTATGGTTCCTGTTCGGTTTGATAAAAGTGTAGATCAAAGGAGCAAAGCCGTTATCCAAAATCTGGTTGATATACGTTCAGCCCAGATGATCTTTAAAAATATTCATGGAAAATACACAGCAAGCTTCGATACATTGATTGATTTCCTTGTTGTGGGTGAGATACCTGTTGTAAAAATAGTACCAGATCCAAATGATACTACTTTTACAAAAACAATTCGAGATACAATTGGATACATTCCGGTTAAAGATTCGTTGTTTAGTAAGCGGGCAAATTATATGGTTGAAAACTTGAAATACATTCCTTTTACAGATAATGAACTTTTTAAGTTGGATGCAGGTTTAATTGAAAAAGGTGGTGTTGATGTAAATGTATTTGAAGCTTCGGCACATTATAAGGTTATTTTGAATGGGCTGGATGAACAAATGGTTATTAACCTGATTGCTGCCAAAGAGCAAATTGAAAGATATCCTGGTATTAAAGTAGGATCAATGACAGAGGCTTCCACCGACGGGAATTGGGAATAACCTGAGAGGTGTGATGCCTGGGCATATTACAAAAACTATATTTAAATACGATGAAGCTTTACACAAAGCAGATTCGAAAAATTATAAATTATCCATCCAGTTATCGTTAGATGGAGTTACATTTTGTATTTTCAACGAGACTCAAAATAAATTCCTTTCCATTGAATCTCATACATTATACAATGTAAAAAACATTGATGTCTTCTGTAATTTGTTTGAAGATTTTGTTCAAAATCATCCCTGGCTAAACCTTCCATATAAGGCGGTTAATATCCTGTTTGAAAGCCAGAAATCAACCTTAATCCCAACTCCTTTATACGATAAAAACGAACAGGAGAATTATACAAAGCTAAACTTCAAATTGTCGAATGATCAGCTAATTAAAACTGATAAGCTGGTAAATGTTGATGCGTTTCAACTTTATATTGTACCAAAGCAAATCATTGATCTATTAAACAGCTTATTTCCTGGTAATCGTTTATCCAGTCATGCTAGTGTTCTGATCGAAAGCTTACTGGTTTCAAATAAAAACCAGCCGGCTCACAAACGTTGTTATGTTAATGCCCGAAACTCCTATCTTGATATTATCATCATTGAAGGAAGCAAATTAGTGTATTACAATGCATTTAATTACAAAACAAAGGAAGATTTTATTTACTATTTAATTTTTGTGTTCGATCAGCTGAAATTAAATCCTGAAGAAATTGATTTGGTTCTCTCTGGCAATATGGATAAAAATTCGAACTTATTTGAGATGGTATATAAATATGTGAGAAACATAACTTTTGCACCATCAAATGATGCCTTTAGTTACAGTTATATATTCAATGCTATTCCGGTTCATAAATATACTAACCTGCTAAACTACTACCTGTGCGAATTATAAGTGGAAAAAATAAAGGACGGCAGATCATAGCTCCAAAAAACCTACCCGTTAGGCCAACAACCGATTTTGCCAAGGAGAGTTTGTTTAATATTCTAAATAATCTGGTTGTACTAGCTGATACAGATGTTTTGGACTTATTTGCCGGAACAGGTAATATTTCTTATGAATTTGCATCGCGTGAAGGCAAAACAATTACGGCCATAGATAATAACCGAAACTGTGTTCAATTTATCAAACAAACAGCAGCAAGATTGAATTATGAGAACATAGATACGATTCAGTCAGACTATATGTCCTTTATAAATAATGTACATGAAAAGTGGGATGTTATATACGCTGATCCGCCTTATAACATGGAGGGAATTGAAAATATCCCACAACTTATATTCGACAACGAGGTGTTAAATGCTGATGGATTTTTCATCCTTGAACATAATAAGAGTATTGATTTTTTGGAGCATCCAAACTTTTACGATCACCGGCACTATGGGAAAGTAAATTTTACTTTTTTTAGAAACCGCCAGTAAAATATCAAAACTGATCGTATTGTTTTGATTTATTAGAAATTATATCTACTTTTGCCCTCCTTTTTAAAAACAGTAATTAACAATTAAAATTAAAGTAAAGTTATGTTGAACCAGTATGAAACCGTTTTCATTATGACTCCCGTTTTATCTGAAGAACAGATGAAGGAAACGGTACAAAAGTTTAAAGACTATTTAATTAATAAGGGGGCTGAAATAGTTCTTGAGGATAATTGGGGTATGCGTAAACTGGCCTATCCAATCCAAAAAAAATCTACAGGATTTTATTTTCTAATCGAATATAAAGCAGAAGGCTCCATCATCAGAGATATGGAAGTGGCTTTTAAACGCGATGAACGTATTATGCGATTCTTAACAGTAAAGCTTGATAAGCATGCAATTACTTATAACGAGAAGAAACGCAGACTGGCAAAAGAAAAAAAAGCTGAAGCTTAATTATTAATTTTAATTATAAAAAAAATGGCTCAATCAAATTCAGACATAAAATATCTAACGCCGATTGCGGTAGATACCAAAAAGAAAAAATACTGCCGATTCAAAAAGAGCAGAATTAAATACATCGATTATAAAGATCCTAACTTTTTGTTAAAATTTGTAAATGAACAGGGAAGGATTTTACCTCGCCGTATTACAGGCACATCTACAAAATATCAGAAAAAAGTAGCTCAGGCGATAAAACGTGCAAGACATCTTGCCATCATGCCATACGTTGCAGATTTATTAAAATAAGGAGGAAATAATCATGGATGTAATATTAAAACAAGATATTCAAGGACTTGGATACAGTAACGATATCGTGAAGGTAAAATCAGGTTATGCCAGAAATTATCTTATTCCAAAAGGAATGGCAATAGCAGCTACTGAAACCAATAGAAAAGTTCAGGCTGAAAACCTGAAACAGAAATCTTTTAAAGAAGAAAAAGTACGCAAAGAAGCTGAAACACTGGCTAAAGCATTGGATGGCATCACTGTAAAAATTGGAGCCAAAGCTGCTGAATCAGGAAAAATATTTGGGTCTGTAAATAATATCCAAATAGCTGAAGCAATAAAAGATCAGTTTAAATATGATCTCGACCGCAAAAAAATTATTGTGGATGGTGATCAGATTAAAGAACTTGGAACTTATACAGCCGAAGTTGGCCTACATAAAGAAATAAAAGCTATTATAAATTTTGAAGTGTTTGCTGAATAGTAGAATATAATAGAACATTTCAAAAAGATAAATAATTAGAAAAACCCGGAAGATTTCCGGGTTTTTCGTTTCAGGTCGATTTTGTGTGGAGGGAGATTGTAAATTGCTTTATTCAGCTTTGTTAAGAGCTATCTTCACTATCCTTAAAACTTTTATGTTGTATTTGGTTGATGGATATTAATTTCTTTTTTCATAGGATTATTTTCATTTTTTTCGGCATTTACTACAGTTGTTAATATACTTATGAGCAATAGTAACATTACCAGGTAAAAAATAATATACAGTAGCGGTTTTAGTATTTGATTTAATGTTATGGTATTCCTTTTCATGTTTTTCAGCCAATAAATTAATAGATTTATTGATATTCTATAGCTTCATTTTCTGATGTGAAAATTACTACTTCACATTATTCTATCTATAGCAGAAAACCACTAGAAAAAAAATTAGCAGAAAACCATGAACTATTCCAAAAAATCATTTTCCACTGCCCAACGAACCAATCCAGCTGTATTTTTCACACCTGCCTTCGACATAAGGTTTGCCCTATGACTTTCAACTGTATGAAAACTGATGAAGAGTTTATCTGCAATTTCATAACTGGAATGTTCTTTACAAATCAGGTTCAGGATTTCGGCCTCACGATCAGTCAATTTAGGGAATAATGATTTGGTATTTTCTAGTTTCAATTCCATATTGGCCAACCGCAATGACAAACGATCGCAGAAATATTTCTCCCCAGCATTTACTTTTTGAATGGCTGTTACAAGGATGTCCTTATCAGAATCCTTTAATAGATATCCTGAAGCACCATTTTTAATCATCCGTTTTACAAAACGTTTCTCATCATATTGCGAAAGTGCAATGATCTTAATATCAGGATATTTTTTACTCACCTGGCGGGTACAATCCAAACCATCAAGTTTGGGCATATTAATATCCATTAGGATTACTGCAATATCATCACGGGACTCCAAAATTTTTAAGACTTGAAAACCATCTTTTGCTTCTGCAATAATTTGAATTTCCGGAACATCTTCCAGGGTTGTTTTAATTCCATCGATCAATAACTGATGATCGTCAGCGATGAGTACATTGATCATGACTTGATTTTTGATTGGTTTATGTTACAAATATAATGAAAATAAAAGTAAAGTATCCAACTGTTTATATTTACATGATATTCATCAAATTTGGTTCTTATAGCACTGGTACCCGTATTACACAATTCACACCCTTTCCAGATTCTGATTGAATTGAGAGATTCCCACCTAAAAAATCTATCCTGGATTGAATACTGTTGAGCCCAATAGATTTTAATTGTAGTTTTTCTGACACATTAAACCCTTTTCCATCATCTGTATATAAAATGTCAAGTTCACCAGAAAGAACATTTAGATGTAATCTAATATTTTTTGCTTCAGCATGCTTCAAGGAATTATTTATCAATTCCTGGATAACCCTGTATAGCATGATCTCAGTATTTTCGGGTAATCTTTTCGTATCACCTGTAATTTCACAAATTGCAGTCAAACCTTCCGTTTCATTAAGGTTATCTACCAGGTCTTCAGTTGCCTCATACAATCCAAATCTGGTTAATAATCCTGGCATCATGTTGTGTGATATCTTTCGAACATCGCCTGTTGCCTGCTCCAACATTTTTGTAGCCTTATCTATGATTTCTTTATTTCCCGGACTTTTATCTTTAATACTTGTAAACTGCATTTTGGTGGTTGATAATAGCACTCCCAATCCATCATGCAAATCTTTGGCAATCCGCTTCCGCTCCTTTTCCTGTCCTTCTACCAGGAATTTGGCAGCCAACAATTTTTTCTCCTCTTCTAGTTGTTTTATTTTTTGGGACGCAATGATTTTATCTTTCCTGGCTTTTTGCCTAAAGTAAAATAACAAGAACAAAATCAAAGCAATCATTCCCGAGCCAGTAAATAGATAAATATTCCGTTGGTTTGTTCGTTTTCCAAGACTCAGATCTTTTGCAAGATTTTCATTTTCCAAAGCCAGAATCTGCGCCTGGTCCTTTTCTTTTTCATACTTAAGTTCAACATCAGCCATTACTTTTGCTTTGTCAAGCTTAAAAATGGAATCATTAATTTGTATGTATTTGGTTTGGTATTCAAATGCTTTTTTATAATTTCCAGACGCTTTATAAATATCAAAAATATTCCGATAAACATCCTTTAAGGAGATGGGATCTACCTGGGAAGCAATCTTCTGGCATTGATCATAAACTTCAAGTGCATTATTCACCTGCCCCCTTTTCGTATACACCACAGCTTTTCCTATTAAAGCATTCAAATATCCCCTTTTAAAGTCCATTTGTTTGAATGTATCCATTGCTTTGTCAAAATAATAGTTAGCAGAGTCATATTTTCCCCAATTTAAATAAAGATTGCCCATGTTGATGTTGAGGTGTCCCAGGCCTGAATTGTTGTTTATACTATCATAGTATATTTTGCATACCCGGTAATGAACCAACGCAGAATCATATTTTCCGGTTTCTTCATAGACAATGCCAATTTTATTATTCGATAGTCCGATATGTCTCAAATCCTCCTCCTGTTTAAATAAAATCAAGCCCTTTCTAAAGTTTTCATTTGCTTTTTTATATTCATACAGTCGAGTATACAAATTTCCTATATTGAGTAACGCAATTCCAATATTTCGTTTATTACCAAGTTCCTCGTACATCCTCATGCTCTTGTAATAATAATTGATAGCAGTATCATACTTCAATTGAAACTCATTTATCATCGCGATATAGATATATGCATTTGCGATTCCCAGTGTATCATTGATCTGTTCACTTAGCATCAATGCTTTTTGATGATATTCCATAGCTGAGAAATAATAACCTTTTCTTCTTAACAGGCTTCCATATACATTGTAATTTTTGGCTTGTTGTATGGTGTCACCTGTCAGTTTAGCCAGGGAAATAGCTTTCCCGACAAAATAAAAAGCTGAATCAAATACACCAATATTTCTATAGATGGCACCTAATTTTTCACAAGCCAATAGTTCACCACGATTATAATTAAGCTTGTCAGATAAAGCCAAACCCGATCTATAATAAGCTATGGCTTTCTCATATTCCGTTTGCGCATAAGCATTACTCAATTGAAAAATAAGATTTACTTTATTCGTGTCATCTTTGGCCTCGGAAAGCTGGATTGAAAGGCTGTCAGAATAATTATCAGCTTTCGTTTGCCCCTGAAATACAAACAAACAAAGCACGATAAACAAGGGAATAATTATTCCGTTCCCCCTAACAGATATTAACAGGTTGATATTCATAGTATATAAATGTTAAATTAATGATCAGCACTAACCATAGGGTTCGGCCGTATCTGAAGAGTTTACTGCCTGTCCCACATGCTCAATATAAGTTTCTACATCATGACGTGCCCCGTCCCAATTCATTTCCTCTTCAATAAGTTGATGATATTCTGCTGTTTGGGTTCCATCATCATCTTTTGTATATCTCAAATAAGTTTTATCAGTAACTGTAGAGGGATCATTTGCGTTTAGAACCAATTTCTTACCTTTCTCGACCCTTACAATTATTACAATTTTTAGATTTTTCTGAGCAGGATGTACATTTTTGTACAAATAAGTGCTCGGCTCATAAAATTTCATGACTTTAAGTTTTAAGGTTGAACAATAGTTTGATTTCGGTATTAATTAATTTACTAAAATGATCAAAATACAGGGCAAAGTCCATATTTAAATTTTTGATATCTAATCATTTAACTATATGGGTATTTCTATAATATATTTTACACCTGTTCCATGTTTTGTTGCAATAATTGCTTTTCCACTTAAAAACTTAACCCTTGATTGAATGCTGGATAATCCTATTGATTTCAATTCCTGCTTGTCTTCCATATCAAATCCTTTACCATCATCCGAATAAGTAATATTCAACTGTTTGGGAAGAATATTCATCCGGAGTTGGATATTTTTAGCTTGCGCATGTTTAATTGTGTTGTTAACAAGCTCCTGGATAATCCGGTACAACATGATCTCTGTATTTTCAGGTAATCTTTTTGTATCTCCATTTATATCACAAATGGCATTTAAGCCTTCTGTCTCGTCCACCTGTTCGATAAGATCTTCAGTAGCTTCATACAGTCCAAACTTTGTTAATAACCCAGGCATCATGTTATGTGAGATCTTCCGAACATCGCCTGCTGCCTGTTCGAGTAATTTAGTTGCTTTGTCAATCAACGGTCTATTCGCCGGACTTTTATCTTTAATTGTGGTAAATTGCATTTTGGCGGTTGAAAGCAATACTCCAAGTCCATCATGCAATTCCTTTGCTATACGTTTGCGTTCTTCTTCTTGTCCATAAACAATTGATCGGGCAGCAAGTAATTTCTTCTCTTCTTTTAATTGTCGGATCCTCTGTGCAGCAATAATTCTGTCTTTACTGGCTTTATGACGGTAAAAAATGAGCAGGAATAAAATTACAGCTATAGTACCCGATCCAGTAAATAAGTAAATATTTCGTTGATTGGTTCGTGTGCGCAAACTCAATTCCATTTCCAGATTTTCATTTTGAAGTGCTAATATCTGTGCCTGGTCTTTTTCTTTTTCATATTTAATTTGCAGATCATAAATTATTTTTGCTTTTTCAATTCCTGTTAAACTATCATACAATAAATGATAATTAAGCAGATAATCGAAAGCGGCTTCATAATTTTTATTGAGCCTGTGGTTTATGTATAGACCATAATACAACTCTTCTTTTAATTCAGTAAGGTTATTTTTTATCGCAATTAACAGGCAGGTATCAAATATTTTAATTGCCTTTTTATACTTTCCTAAAAACTGATATACCGCCCCAATATTTTTTGACGCAAGTATGAAACCCTGCTTATCTTCTAATATTGCATATGATTCTTTGGATAATTGAAGGAAATAAAAAGCCTTATCATACCTGGCTTTTTTTTGTGAAATATTCCCTAAACCGATATAAGCATCTGCTATACCGTTAATAAAATTTGCATCTTTACTAATCTCAAGTGCTTTATTGAATAATATCGAGGCACTATCATAGTCTTGATTTTCATACCTGATATTTCCCAGGTTATTATAAGCTCTGCCAACAAGAATTAAATTTTTTAATTTTTCATTTATACGAATACTCTCGAGGAAATAATATGTAGCATTTTCGTACTCATCAAGTTCATCATATAGATTTCCAAGATTATTGAAGGCTTTACCCAAAATATCCAGATAACCGATTCTTTCACCTATTTTAACCAATTTAAGATAATAAATGATGGCTGAATCATATTTGGCCTGGTTCCACAACATTACACCCATACCATTCAATGCATCGCATATGCCTATGGAATCTTCCATTGTTTTATATATCTTGTAGCTTTTACGGTAATTTTCATATCCTTTTACATTCCCCAGGGTTTTATATTGGAGATGTCCATAATTTGCATAAGCATTGGCCAGGCGTTTTAAGTCTTTAATTGAATCGCTTAAATGAATACCTTTTTCACACACATTATAGGCTGAATCATAATTCCCTGAATAAATATAACTTTTACATTGCCTGGAAAGTGCATCTATAATACCTGGTAAAAAATTAATACCTTCCGCAATATGGAGAGCCTCATAAGAGTATTTTAATGCTGCTTTTGGATTGGACCTGTTCAGTTCATGGGCAATGAGATTGAGCATTTTGACTTTACTTTCATCTTCCTGTTGAAATTCAACAATATTCTTCAAACTGTCTACATTTAGTGCATTTTGTGCGTACATTGAAGATGTCGAAATACATCCAAAAAGTGCTATTAACAAGGAAATGAAACAATAAATTTGCTTTACTATCATTGCTGCGATTTTGGTTAGTAAATAACCATTTCAAATTGGCTATTTATATTTTGCTAACGTAGGCTTAGGTTTAATTCATTTTCCTCAGCCTAAAATAGTTTCTTAACTACAAGTCATTACCAACTAAAGAGCTTCTCCTTTTGCAGTTGAAGTTGTATCTCCATCAGGAGTGAGTTCTGTAACAACAGCATGTGGAAGACCACTTAACATCCAATATAGTCTATCTTTTGGTAAGGGAATACAACAATCAGAATTAATGGTATCCCCTGTTGTTCGAAATTTAAATATTGATATTTTTCCCTTTGCCACTGGCTTAAAACCATAATCTTTCATTAATTCTACATACTCTTTTTCTTCTTTTTCGATTTCTATAGAAAGTGTTTCACAAGAAACAAGTTTTACATCATCGAGATCAGGATAGTCTTTACTGCTGATATTTGCTGATATTGGTTTTACTTTAAGGTTTATAAAGTGATTAACCCTGATTTCAGCAGTTAGTTTATTTGCACTAACTTGTTGATTCACTCTTTTGTCGGGTGATGCATAATTTAATTGAGTCATGACTTTTAATTTTTAAGGTTTTACAAAAAGGTTGATTGCGGTATCAATAATTTCCTAAGATACAAAATATCAACATATAAAATCAAATGTTATATATCTATGTATATCGATTTAAAACAGTTCAATTCCTCAACTCAAATCAACCAAAAACCTAAATTAGTTCAATATCAGAGTTTTCTGATGCATTAATTTTTACCCCTTTTACCCAATCAGGCATGGCTTTCACCCGGAATACCACGTCGACTTCCAATTCAACATTGGTATATTCTTCTCCAGTATCATTCAGTACAAAATCGAGTTCATAAATGCCATCTTCAGGTATTTTTTTATATTCCCTTGGTTGTAAAACAGGTGCTATCAACTTCTTTAATTCCGCTACTCCTCTTGCTCTTATTGCCATCAAATCAGGTTCGGCATCTTCTTTCACAATTTTAATATCCTTAACAAAGCGTATTTTATTCATCATAAAGCGATTTTTATGTAGCAATAATATTTCTTTACAGGAAATGAAACATAGCAGAATACCACTAGAAAAAAAAATAGTTAAATTCCACTATAGTTATAATAAAAGCGCAGATATATTCATTCAAGGTTTTGGGTAAGTAATAGATATATCATTAATTTTGTCGCATATGCATAATCTATGATTTCGAAAAGCCAGATACAGTTTATCAAATCGCTTTCTATAAGTAAGTTTCGTAAAATACACGAAATGTTCATTGCGGAAGGCCCTAAGGTTGTGAATGAACTTGCCAATAGTTCCTTTAAAATTGAAGGGATATATGCATTGGGTGATTGGATTAACATGAATCGATTTAGATTTTCAAAAGAAACTTCTCTAACTGAGATATCTGAAAAGGAACTTGGAAGAATCAGCACCTTAAAAACACCCAACCAGGTAGTAGCAGTTGTTCACATAGCAGAAAATATTCAGCAACAGTCAAAATCACCAGATGATCTTATTTTGATGCTGGATGATATTAGGGACCCGGGAAATATGGGAACAATTATCCGCACGGCTGATTGGTTTGGTATTAAACAAATTATTTGTTCTAATTCCTGTGTTGACATGTACAATCCAAAAGTTGTACAGGCAACCATGGGATCATTATTCAGGGTAGATGTTTTTTATACAGACACGAAAGAATACCTTGAGCAGTTGCCAAAAGATAAATCTGTTTACGGAACATTGCTCGAAGGAGAAAACATCTACCAGGTAAAATTGAACAAGCAGGGAATTATTATAATTGGGAACGAATCTCATGGAATTTCAAATGAATTGACCCCATTTATTACCAATAAAATTACCATTCCAAATTATTCAATTAAACCCTGGGATACAGCTGAATCTTTAAATGCTTCAACTGCTACTGCTATTGTTTGTGCTGAATTTAGAAGACAATCTAAATAATGCTTATTACCCAATTATTTTATCGCTTCGGTAAACATAATGTGTAATTTTGCGTTTTGTTTTATAGTAAACAATTTGAGAGATGACAGTTTTAGTTTTAACAATCATATTGGTAGGTTTAGCAATTGCGGGAATAGCAATCAAAATGTTTTTACAAAAGGACGGGCAGTTTACCAAAACCTGTAGTACGGTTGATACCACTACTGGTAAAAAAATAGGTTGTACTTGTGATGCAGAGGGAGACGAATCACAATGTGTAAATTACGAAAAGCATCATGGAGTGCTTGAGGATGTTTAATTTTTCTACTTTCCACTTTCAATTTATTCCATCTCTTCAATCAATATTTTTTCAAATCCCCTGGTATAATAAGTTTGTAATGCTCCGCTTTGATCTGAGTAAATAAAATATGCCTGTAGATTTTTTAAATTCTTCAATATTTCTTTGGACCTTTCCAATCCAGATACCATAAATGCTGTTGCCCAGGCATCAGCCATAGCACAATCATCAGCTAAAACAGATACACTCAATAAGGAGTGCTGAACCGGATATCCGGTTTTTGGGTTAATGGTATGGGAATAACGGATTCCATCTTCTTCGTAAAATTTACGGTAATTGCCAGATGTTGCCATGGCCTTATTTTGGAGATGAATAATGGCTTTTAAACCTTCCCCATATTCAGCGTTGTCGGTTGGTTTTTCTATGCCAAGTTTCCACAAGTCGTCATTTGGCTTTTTCCCTTTCCCGAGTACTTCACCACCAATATCAATCAGATAGTCCTCAATCCCCTTTTCTTCAAGAAACTGACCTACCAAATCAACCGAATAACCCTGGGCAATGGCATTAAAATCAAACTGTATATGAGGATCAGATTTTACAATTTCAAATTTTTCCAAACTCACTTTATCAAATCCAATATATGGCAATAAACTATCCACAATATGCTGATCAACTTTCATGCGGTCGGGAAACCCAAAACCCCAGGCATTCACAAGGGGACCAATTGTAGGATCAAAAGCACCACCTGATTTTTCATTTACATCTTTCGATATTTCAAAAAGGGCAGTAAATATTTCACCAACCTCTACTTCAGTTTCATTTCTGTTTACTTTTGAAATAATTGAATTCTCCACCCACATGGATGCTACCATATCAAAATCTTTCAATAAATCTTCAATTTCATCTTGATAATTTTGACCTTGAGTATCATAATAGGTTACAACATAATAAGTTCCCTGTGTTTCTCCTGAAAATTTAATAAGTATCTTATTATTTTGAGTAGTGCAATATGTGAAAATGAATAAAACAACAACAAAATAAAGTAAGCTTTTCATAGCAATATTTATTAATTAAAAAAACCCTGACACCATTGCCAGGGTTTTAAATTTTATCCTCCAAAATCATCAAAAGCGATCATTTCTTCCGGGACACCCAGATCGTCCAGCATTTTCTGGACTGCATCATTCATCATAGGTGGACCACAGAGGTAATATTCTATTTCTTCCGGCTCAGGATGATTTTTCAAATAGTTATCATAAATCACCTGGTGAATAAATCCGGTGTATCCATCCCAATTATCTTCAGGCAAAGGTTCTGATAAACCAATGTGAAAATTAAAATTGGGGTTATCTTTTTCTATTTTTTCAAATTGATCCATGTAAAACAACTCGCGTTTTGAACGTCCACCATACCAGAAAGTAGCTTTACGGTCAGTGTGTTCTGTATTATAAAGATGAAAGATATGCGACCGCATTGGAGCCATCCCAGCACCACCACCAATAAACATCATTTCACGTTTTGTGGGTTTGATGAAGAATTCACCATAAGGACCTGAAACAGTCACTTTATCACCTGGCTTACGTGAGAAAATAAAGGAAGAACATATTCCGGGATTCACATTCATAAATGCATTTTTCGAACGATCCCATGGTGGTGTAGCAATACGAATATTCAGCATCACAATGTTACCTTCAGCAGGATGATTGGCCATGGAATAAGCCCTGATAATAGGTTCAGAGTTTTTCATCTTCAGATCCCACATATTGAAATTATCCCAGTCACCACGGTATTCGTCATCCACTTCCATATCCTTAAAATCAACTTCACATATTGGAACACCTATTTGAATATATCCACCCGATTTAAAATCAAGTGTTTCTCCTTCAGGAAGTTTAACAACAAACTCTTTGATAAATGTTGCAACACTTTTATTGGATACCACTTCACATTCCCATTCCTTAATGCCAAATATTTCTGCCGGAACCTCAATTTTCATATCTTCCTTCACCTTTACCTGGCAAGCTAAACGCCAATCATTCATCTGCTCTTTACGGGTAAAGAAACCAGTTTCTGTTGGTAAAATTGAACCAGCTCCTTCATGCACCTGTATTTTACACATACCGCAAGTTCCACCTCCTCCGCAAGCTGACGGAATAAATATTTTTTCAGCAGCCAGTGTGGAAAGCAAGGTTGAACCCGGATTGGTGACCAACTCTTTTTCATCATTGATGGTAATGGTAACCTCTCCCTGTGGTGTTAATTTTTTTCTTGCAAAAAGCAATACTGAAACCAGCAACAAAATAACAGATAAGAAGACAATGACACTTGTCAAAATTATTGTTCCTATTCCTATTTCAAGTAAAATCATTCGTATAATAAATTTAAAATATTTGACACTAAATTTTAGATCTGTTGATATTCCTTAGAGTTTAATTCCCATGAAACTCATAAAAGCGATACCCATTAAACCTGTAATAATAAACGTGATTCCCAGTCCGCGTAACGGAGCAGGAACATTTGAATATTTAATTTTTTCGCGAATTGCAGCTATTCCAATAATCGCAAGGAAAAATCCAACACCAGATCCAAGACCAAAGGATGTGGCTTCGGCGATGGATTGATATTCGCGTTGCTGCATAAACAATGAACCTCCAAGTATCGCACAGTTAACAGCAATCAGTGGCAGAAAGATTCCAAGGGAAGTGTACAATGCTGGCGCAAATTTTTCAACTATCATCTCAACCAATTGTACCATTGAAGCAATTACAGCTATAAACATAATAAAACTCAGGAAGCTTAAATCAACAGTTGCAAAATCTTCTCCCAACCATACCAGGGCTCCTGATTCTAAAATATATTTGTTTAATAAATAGTCTACAGGTACAGTAATACCTAAAACAAACACAACCGCAATTCCCAGTCCAAAAGAGGTTTTAACCGTTTTTGATACGGCAAGGTATGAACACATTCCCAGGAAATATGCAAATACCATATTATCTATAAAAATGGACTTGACAAATATGTTAAAAAGCTCTTGCATTATATTAT
>Ga0164315_10001453_pt1 | contig 17825 bp, 15 predicted proteins | sample GuaBasSedimGuay6_FD_113737 | JGI IMG/M metagenome (GOLD analysis project Ga0164315, IMG submission 113737) | Subseafloor sediment microbial communities from Guaymas Basin, Gulf of California, Mexico - Guay6, Core 4569-2, 0-3 cm | ecosystem: Environmental > Aquatic > Marine > Hydrothermal vents...
GGATATTTTGGAGAATCCGGAAGTGTATAGAGAGAGAGTCGTTAACTTTAGAGATGACAATTTGTTCAATTTTGGTTGTAGTAGTGAATATCTGGCAAAAAATATAGACTACGTGCTGAATGACACAAAGCATCCTGATTGGGAATATAACGAATAATAGCTTTTCCAAATATAACTGAAATAACGTAAGGTTATTATTCAATTCTAGCAGCCTGTCGGAGAATACCACTTAAATCATTGTTTTGTATAATATTTATGATTATTGTAAAAGCGATAAGAATTAATGAGTTAGTTGATTAATCCGACAGGCTGCTAGCGTATTAAATTAAACTTAATTTTTATTAAATATTTTTTAGAATTAGAAAAGGTATTGTTTTTATGGATTATAAAAAAATTGTTAATAATAAACAAACCTTTTGGACAAAAATAATAGGAACTATATGGATTACTGGTATTACTGCTTCAGGTAAAACAACATTAGGAAGTAGATTATATTCTGATTTGCTTGATTTAGGTTGTAGAAATTTAGAATTTTTAGATGGAGATGAACTAAGAAAAAGAATTGGAAGTAAATATGGACATTCTTTAGAAGATCGATTCAATGTATTAGAACAAATTGTTGCATTGGCAAAAAAATTGAGTGGGGAAGGGAAAATTATCATAGTTTCCACAGTGTCACATAAAAGAGCGATGCGAGAATTTGCTAGAAAGGAGCTGAAAAATTTTATAGAAGTTTATCTTGAATGTCGTCCTGAAATTTGTGCTAAACGAGACTATAAGGGTGTATATGAAAAAGCCAAAAGAGGTGAGGGTGAGTTATTTGTGGGGGTAACTGAAGACTATGAACTCTCAGATGCCCCTGACTTGCTCATTCATACCTCTAACAAAACACCTGAGAAATGTTCAAAAGAATTATTGAACTATGTCTTGGACCATTTACAACTAAGGGAATAAAATGAAAAAAGTCTATGTGGCGATGAGTGCTAATTTAATACATACCGGACATATAAACATTATCAGAAGTGCGGCTCAATTAGGCAAAATAACTATTGGTTTGTTAAGTGATAAAGCAATAGCAAGTTACAAGCGATTGCCCTATATGACTTTTGAGCAGCGTAAAACCATCATGGAGAATATAAAAAATGTACATGAGGTTATTCCACAAGAAACTTTAGATTATACAAATAACTTGCGTAATTTGCGTCCTGATTATGTGGTTCACGGAGATGATTGGCGAACTGGTGTGCAAAAAAAAACGAGAGAACAAGTTATAGAGCTATTAAGTGAATGGGGTGGTGAGCTAGTCGAATTAGCTTATACGCAGGGCATTTCTTCAACCCAGTTAAATGAAAGTCTTAAAGAGATTGGTACAACCCCGAATATTAGATTAGGCATGTTAAAGCGTTTACTCGGTGCGAAACCCATTGTGCGAGTTAATGAAGTACATCATGGTTTATCTGGTTTAATCACTGAACAAGTACGAATTGAACGAAATGGTAAGCCAGTAGAATTTGACGCAATGTGGTCTAGCTGCTTAACTGACTCCACCGCCAAAGGTAAACCTGATATAGAAGCAGTAGATATGACTTCAAGAATGGCGATGGTTAATGAAATTTTTGAAGTGACCACCAAACCAATGCTCTTTGATGCTGGTACTGGAGGACTACCTGAACATTTTTCTTTTGCTGTTAAGTCATTAGAAAGATTAGGGGTTTCTGCGGTAGTTATTGAAGATAAGATAGGTTTGAAGAAAAACTTGCTATTAGGTAATGAAGTTGTTCAACAACAAGATTCCATTGAAAAATTTTGTTATAAGATACAGGTTGGCAAAAAAAATCAAATTACAGATGATTTTATGTTGATTGCTCGCATAGAAATAATGGGTATGGATGACGCCTTAACTAGAGCCAAAGCCTATATAGAAGCTGGCGCTGATGCAATCATGATTCATAGTCACAAAAAACAGCCAGATGACATTTTTTCATTTTGTGAAGAATATCATAAACTGACGCATACTATGCCTCTTATGGTAGCACCTTTTAGTTTTAATAGCGTATATGAAGATGAATGGATTGATAAAGGCGTTAGCATCGTTGTGTCTGCAAATCAGATGTTACGTTCGACCTATCCAGCGATGTTGAAAGTGGCTAAATCTATTTTAAAACATGGTAGAACTTTAGAATGTGATAATGATTGTACGTCTATCAAAGAAATTCTTGAATTGATTCCGGGTACAAAATGATCATGGTTAGTTTAATACCTTCGCCAATTAGATAGTTATGTTCGGGAACAGGGCAAAGTGTATTTCCATAAACTCTTATGTTATTTAGGTTTCGGGAAATCGTACCTCATTCCTGAAACAACAAATTCTGGCATTTGTGAAAGTATTGTTAGTCCACAACATTTTTTAATCAATTGATAGCAAAAGATGTTAAGTAAATGCGTTTTTTGAATGAATAAACCTCAAGTATTTATAAATCAAGGTGTGTCTTGTCTCAAGGATATTTTGGCAACACATCAAACTAAAAAAATTTTTTTAGTAACTGGAAAAACGTCCTATGATCAATCAGGTGCAGAAAAATTACTACAACCACTTTTTAAAGAAATTGATGTAGAACGCTTTTCTGATTTCCAAAGCAATCCTCAATTAACAGATATTTTAGCAGGAATAGTTAGATTTAAGCAATCACACGCGGATATAGTCATCGTGGTAGGCGGTGGAAGTAGTATAGATGTAGCTAAATCAATTAATATTCTTGCTCATCAGACAAGCACAATTAATGATATCGTAAAAGGTAAAGTCCAGATCGAGGCAAAAAAAAGATTGCCTTTAATTGCTATGCCAACCACTGCCGGTACTGGTAGCGAAACCACACATTTTAGCGTTATTTACATTGATCACGTTAAATATTCATTGGCACACCCATATATATTACCAGATTATGCAATTGCCGATGTTTGCTTAGTTAAGAACATGCCTAAATATTTATCCGCAAGCACCGGTTTTGATGCTTTAGCACAAGCGATTGAATCTTATTGGGCGGTAGGCTCAACCGAAGAAAGTAAACAATATGCAAAACAAGCAATTGAGATTATTTTAAATAACTTTGTTGATTCAGTGCATAACCCCACCAATATTACTAACCGTAGAAATATGGTTTATGCAGCACATTTGGCAGGGCAGGCAATTAATATATCTAAAACGACTGCACCTCACGCTTTATCTTATATTTTAACAACACATTGGGGTATTCCGCATGGTCATGCAGTTGCCCTCACTTTAGGAAAATTTTTTATAATAAACGCCAATCAAAATTTCAAATTGAATGATAAAAGAGGAAGTAAATATGTTCAAAAAACGCTCCAAGAACTTATTTCAATGCTTGGTTGTAATACGCCAAAACGCGCTTGCTCATTTATTGAAAAAGTAATGTTGGAAGTGGGGTTAGAAGTGGATTTTTTGAAATTAGGTTTTAATCCTGAAAGGGATATTCATATTCTGCTCAATAACATAAACTTAGAGAGGATTAGCAATAACCCGGTTTACATAGATATTGAAACTATAAAAAATGTATTTAAATATTAATTTCATACTGTATAATTTCTGTCTTTTCGCTTATTTTTTAGTGCCTTGTTAATTTAAATAGCTTAATATTCAATAAGTTATATTTTTTATATCTAATTCAAAGTGTTATCAAAGTCTATAATAAATTCAATAACTTACATTCGTAAGTTAAATTTGTATTATTACAATAAGATTATATATTTATTTCAATATTACAATAACAAAACTGATTTAAGTGATTCTTAGAATCGTCATAACATAAAATCAATAACTTACGAATTACTTTGACTGTAAAAAATAAGCGAAAGTACCGATAATTTATTGATTAATTCTATACATAGAGAAAATCGCGCTGCTTATTTATTTGAGGCTGCGAAAAAAGCCAGTCATGGTAAAGAATCTAACCTAGTTGGTGTACACCTTGATATTGAAGAACCGCAGCATCCTGATTTGGTAATAGAGAATAATGAGAATTTAGAGGAAAAAATAAATTGAGTCTACCCCATTGATTTTATTTAAGGTGACAATTATGGAAGCTTTACCGAGTGGTAAGGGGATTCGCCTTAATGCGATGATCACGGGGGATTGTTCTCAGGAAAGTGATCAGAATGAATGGTTAGGGAAAGAGTAGGAAGGTGGGCAAGCGGGTGGGGTGTTAAATATAAAAACATTTCTTGGTTTATTTTTTAACCCTATTTTTATTCGTTCTGGGAGGAATGGTGGGCAAGCGGGCGCTGACTTTACGGGCCTCTGTTAAGTTTATTGGCGCCCGCTTACCCACCCTACGAATCGGGGTTGAAAAAAAAGTAGCCAAAATACCTGAAATTGAACACCTCAGCAAGCGGGCTAACTTGGTGTGTTTGGCGTTATGGGGGGCCCGCTTACCCTGGCGATAAGCCTGCATTTAAAAGAAAAATGCGTTATAAAACCTATAGTCAGCATAGCATGGTTTAAATGTAGGATGTGTTTCGCTATTGCGAAACTCTAACCAGAGATTACAAACAATTAAGCTCCTTGATTTCGGTTGAGGGGCTTTTTTTATGCTTAGGAACCGTCATAAAATAACTTGAACATTTATAGATGTTAAAATTATCTGGGCGAACACGCAGGTTCGCCCCTACGAGCGATATGTAGGGGCGAACCTGCGTGTTCGCCCTTAAATCTACAAAACGGGTTTTCACGTAAAAGTTTTTGCACGCAAAAACTTTTACGTGAAAAGTTATTTTCATAAGATTGATGGTTTAAACATTGATTTTTCTATCAATGCAGAAGGCATGGTGGGCAAGCGGGCGATTCGTTTTTGGGCTGATTTGAAGTTCAGGGCCGCCCGCTTACCCACCCTACGAAGATCGTTAATTTCACGGTTGTATTTTCAGCATACTGCGCGGTACAGTAAGCAAGATAAAACGGGCTATTTGCTGACAGCCCAGTTAAGTGACTATCTTGCAAGCGCGCTTTAGCAGAAGCAATCATGCCATCAAATTCATCTTGATTGGGTGGCTCAAGTTTTTTGTGCCCTGTTTTGACTAGATTATCCAATTTTTCTAATGACATTTTCGCTTCCCATGATAATGATTTTATTTGTTGCAAAAATACGTTTTAAAAAACTATTTCCTTGTTGCAACTTCTCATTGAAATCTGATAGCAAATAAATATTTGGATTGATGGCGCGTTGCAATTTTGATTCGGCAGGAATCAATAAATTCATTATATCGGCATAAGCCAAATCATTGCCCACGATAATCATTAGATCAGTATCACTTTTTTTGGTATCCGTCGCTTTGGCAATGGAGCCATAGATAAAGGCAAAAACGATGGCATCCTTTATTGGCTCAAGGGTTTGTCGTATAACATCGGCTATACCGAATGTTTTGCGAGTAATAGCAATCAATTCATTGTAAACTGGAGCGGATGAATTGGCCTGATAGTGTTTTTGGTTGCCAATAGGCTTAACTGTCAGTAAACCTGCTGCCGTCATTTTTTCCAGCTCGCGTTTAATCGTACCTTTGCCAATTCCCGCCAGTCGTACAATTTCATTCAGATAGAATGTTGTGTCTGGCTTTTGGAATAATAATCCCATGATCTTTTGCTGGGTTTTGGTAAAAAGCGCATCGCCGATGGTGATTGTTTGTGGCATCAAATATTTCCACTCAATTGAGTCTCAAATTGGGTATGATAGGTCTCAAAGTGGGACTTTTCAAGCGTGTAGGTTGATATACTGCACATGGGCACAACTTTTCACATTTCACGCTAAAGTTTCGCTTCGCGAAACTTTAGCGTGAAATAAAGTTTTTGCGCGCAAAAACTTGTTAAGTGAAAAACTTTTATGTCAAACCAAAAGTGCATATGTTATTTTGCTTTCGGCCCAGTTGGCATGCCTGTTATTTTGCCATCGGCCCAATTGGCGTGCCTGTTATTTTGCGACAACCCAGATTGATAATGATCCTTTTTTTGGGAATGCGCTCTTAGAGAAAAGTTTTTCAGGCAAAAGTTCGCGGAGCGAACTTTTGCCTGAAAGTTTATTCCCGTACCGAGTATATATTACGATGCGAAATCGCGTTTTATAGATAGATGAGCCATGATATCAAAAGGAGCTAGGTATTTTAATGAAACTTAAATCCGGATTGCCATTTAATCTAAAAAAATAAGTATAAATACTTGCCACTTTTGGATTTTTCCTTGATTCACAATGAATTACCCCGGAAAACGGTCTTTTAGATGTTCAAGTAAAAGTTCGGAATGGGCAATCGTTCCAACAATTTGTTCAATTTCTATACAATCGTTTTCGTCAGCAGATTCCCAAGCACTATCATGGCTTAATTCGGTCAGTTTCCAAAAGGATAACTCGCCATATTCACTAATAACTTTATCCAAACACGCTAAATCAGACTCACTAAAATAATCTAAATCTGCCTGTCTCAGCGGCTTCACAATGTTTTTCTCTTCAACTGTAAACGCGTTTTTGGCAGAGGCTATGACAGACACCAAACCTTCGCCACGCATGGATTTTAAGATATCATACGTCTTGCAAGGCACTGGCCCATGTTTCATAGCCATGTAGCTATCACCACAAATAAAACGGCCAGATTCTTCTAAACGCATTTTATCGGCAAAGTACATCAACTTTGAAATACGATGAAAGTCAGTGCCTTGTACTTTGTTTGCAATATAAAGTATTGTTTCTACTGCTTTCTCTGGATCAAATAGAAATGGATGTTTCATGTTGGCACTCCAATAAACCGCAAAATCAATTTGGAACGAAAATTAACCGCAAAATTTGGAACGAAAATATATTTTGTTTTAAAGTAGTAAAGTCATTTGTCAAAAAGCCCTCCCCAAATGTTATCTGGCAAGGGGGCATCAAAATCATCACTCATTTTTATTTTCCCCTTGTATTTATCAATAGTACGCTTTTTAGCAATGGGTTGTGTTGGTGCCACTAATTTTGCAAAAGGTGTTTTATCTCTAACAATGACAATTTCCTCACCCATTTTTAAGGGCGCTATTAACGCGGCTAAATAGCTTTGGGTTTGATTTAGAGTAACCGTTTTAGTATGCTTTTTTGTTCTCCGCTTTAAACGTTTTTAACATGATGGCTTCTCCCATCAACAAAGTGCTGAATTATACCTATTTATTATTAAGCATTCTCTCGACTTTCAACAAGATAGAACGCTAATTATCATGATTAAACTGATTTCCACTTAAGAAGTTTTTGCGCGCAAAAACTTCTTAAGTGGAACACTGATTTAAAAAATCTGCGTTAATCATGATAATCAGTCAAATCTGCGTTCTATCCTTACCCAACTACGGCAAACAAGACATAATCTGGCTATCTTTTACTTTATTTATAGACACAAAACAAATTGGCTTGCCAATATAACAGGATCATTTGTAATCAGAGGAAGATTCAAATATCGTGCTGTCCCTGCGATCAAACGATCGTGTAATTCAGGGATGTCTGTTATTTCAAATGAAGATTCAATAATATCTAGCGAAAGTTTTTCTTCTCTGTAATTGATAGAATCTTCCAATATGCTTCTGATATCCTTCAATGATACGGGAATCCTTTGTTTTTCATACAAATACCCTATTTCAAACAGGACAACTGACGGAATGATAATAATATTTTCCCCTTTATCGGTTTTTTTGAAAACCGAATCAAGGATGTCATTTATGACTTTCTTTCCGTTGAGAAATTTGATCAATGCCTGTGTATCCGTCACATATTTTTTCATAGATTTTCAAATTCCTCAAGAATATGTGCCGAAGAATTTTGTTTCAGTTCTTTCAAATCTTGTTCGATTTGATCATAATCAACTGTAAATTTTTTGAAAAGGCCGCCTATTTTTTTGATTTCCTTCTTATTTTCAAAAAAAATGACCATGACTTTGACAGGTTTATGAAATTGAGGCATTTCCATAAATTCTATACTTCCATTTTGATAAATGCCTTCTATTGCATAATTCATAATATTTTTTCTATCAATTAATTAGTACAGCGGATTTTTGGCCTAAATGGATTTTAAGATGATAGAACACTGATTATCATGATTTAACTGATTGACGCTGATTTAAAAAATCAGCGTTAATCATGACAATCAGTCAAATCAGCGTTCAATTAGTACAACAGATTAGTACAACGGATTTTTGGCCTAAACGGATTTTTTTGATCAGTGTCAATAAGGCGAATCAGTCAAATCTGCCTTCATTTCAATCCGTTTATCCCCGTCATCCGTTGTACTCCTCACTCCAACTACGGCAAACAATACATTATCTGGCTATCTCCATTGCGGTAATCTATCCGATAATCCTCGCAACCATCATGGTTAAGATCACCAATCTCTTGAACTTGTAAGCCAGATTCTCTTTTCTGTCCACGAGTGACTAAGTAATCAAATTGGCCTTGATAGCGGCGTGTGCCGGCCCGTATCACCACTTGCCCCTCACTGCCTAATACGGCATCGTTTTTAAACAGCGTTTGCAAGGCTTCTGGATCTGCCGATGCGGGGTAAATGGGTTGGTGACGACGGATACCCTTGTCATCATCAAACACAAAAGAGACACCGCCATTGCTAATCGCAAAACCTAATGCGGTTTCAGCAGGTACCTGTTGAGAGTACAAACTGGAACGCACCATCAGATAGTTTGCTTTATCGAACGGGATTTGGATATTACCATTATCTTGCATGATGGCTCTTTCTAGCCCAAAACTGCGTAAGGCCTGATTAAAAACCCTAGGTGCCTGCATCACCGGTTGCGTTATCACTTCCCGTCCGGTGTGCGTAATGAAGATGACGCTGTGATCGGGCTGTAAGTACACACCTTGCCGGATATCTCTAGCCACTTGTTTTTTCAAGATGTGCTTGACTTGCATGGGCAACACGGCATACAGGATATCGGCACTCTCTATTTCTAAAAAGCCCGTTTTCGGATTTTGCCGTAACACAAAACCGTTATTCTTCAATTGAGATAAGCTGTTGATAGCCCCTAAAATGCCGCCTCTGGCGCTATTGTACAGCACATCGTCTGCCAAATTCACAGCATATTGACCAAAAACATCCTCTTGCATTCGGCCTAACAGATTACCTAAATCACGCTCTTCAGGAATCAGACTATTGGTTTCAAAACGCACCCCTTCTCCTAATCCATCTTCGCTCTCGATGACAGCCGGATCAATCACAGATTGGCCACCAATCACAACATTGCTTAATTTGGCACCGGTGGTGATATTGACATCCATGAGAATGGCTGCGGGTTGATCAGATTGGTTAGGATGACTTGGGCCACTGATCTCGCCTGTTACCGTGCCGCCAGTCAGTTGCGTATTGGGCATCAGCTCAACATCTTGCACCCAACCGGCATTCTTGACATTACCCGCCAGTTTAACACCCGCTACGGTTCCTTTCGGGGAAATTCTGGCATCTTGCAAGGGTGGTGCATCTTTGTCCTCTGAAATCAGAGCACAATCAACAACTTGCCCCGCTTCACACTGTTTTGAATCACTTTCTGTGATAGTGAGTGTGGCTTCGCTGGGCGTACCTAATCCGGCATTGTCGCTGGCATTGGATAAACTCAACACGACAATCTCATTCTCCTCGCTAACGCGATCAAAAATCAGAGGAATGGTGATCGTTTTGTCATAGTCTTCTCCATTGAGCCAAGTCAATGTGCCTTGGGTTGCTGTGTAGTCTTCACCCGCTTTTGCTGTGCTATCGCTGGTTGCATAGTCTACTGAGGCTTCACCTAAACGCCCGCCGTTGCGGCTGACTGTGATAACGGCTTGCGCGCTACTTTCAGTGGCAATATAGCTCTTTGAAGAGAACTGCAAAAGGGCTTTGTCATCATCTATGATATTAATGGCCGCTTGGATGTTCTCTCCCAGTGTCGCGCCTTCAGTCGGATTAGACAGTATCACGATCAAGCGTTTCGGTTCTTCCATTAAGGTGTCATCCAGAATGCTGACGCGAAACTGCTTTTCACTGGTTTCACCATCAGCCCAGCGCAATTTGCCGTAGCTTTCTGTGTACTCTCTTGCGGCGTAGGCCGAATCATTTTGAGTGGCATAATTGACAGCAATCGCACCACTATTGCCTTCTGTGCGAGTAACCCCAATCGTCACGCTGCCATCACGCTCGTCAATATCATAGCTGGGCGCGCTAAATTGCAAGATGCCCGGTGACGGTTTTTCTACAACAGGAGGCGAACCGCCTTCTGTACCTGGTGAACCGGTACCCGGTTCTGTGCCAGGCGTACCCGGCTCTGTACCTGGTACACCTGTACCGGGTTCTGTGCCTGGGGCACCCGTACCTGGCTGCGTACTTGGGGTACCTGTACCACTACCCTCTCCGGGTTCTGTGCCTTCTGTACCTGGACTTGGCGGAGTCGCACTAGCAGGCGTTTCGATAATCGTTACCGTGGTTTGCTGATTTGGCCCATATTGTGCCCCTTCCATAATATTAGATAAGGCAAGCACGAAGCTTTCATCAGGTTCGTCAATCGTGTCTGTCACTAACGGAATCTTGATCGGTTTAGGCTTCCTATCGCCATTGCCCCAATTCAAGGTGCCGTTGACTGCTTGATAATCGCTACCGGCCGTTGCCGTGCCATCGACTGTGGCATAATCGACGGTGAGCGGAAATTTGCTACTGCCGGCCCGTGTGACTAACAAGGTGATTTCGCCTTTGCTTTCTTGAACCGTGTAGCGCGGCATCACCAATTGAACGCTGCTAAACCAAGGCACTTCTGTCAGCGTTAATTGAAGCAGTTGGGGTGTGCCCAAAACTACGCCACCACTGGGATTCAATAAGCTGAGGCTAAACGTTTCATCGGCTTCTTTGGTTCTATCTGACAAGATCGTCACCGTAATGCTTTTATCTTCCGCATCACCAGCTGCCCAAGTCAGGGTACCTCGGCTCGGTTGATAATCGCTGTCGCCTTGAGCCGTGCCATCTATCGTCGTGTAATCAATGGAAGCTTGACCAAATGTGCCGCCAGTACGGCTAACCGTAAAGGTGACTGCACCGGCTTCTTCATCAAGTGCTATCTTGGGGGCGGCCACATCTATCGTTGGGCCAGAAGCAAATTGCAATACGCCAAAGGATTCAAACATGGCTGTACACGTTTTGTCGGCATCCATGAGCACTTGCCCATTCGGGCATTCTGGATTCCAGGCACTGAAGAATGATCCGACAGCGGCTAAGGGCGTTAAGGCCACTGGAATAGGCCCTTGATCTATAATATAGCGTTCTGTGCAATCCTCACCGCACGCAATCCCCGCAGGTTGACTCGTCACTGTACCTGTACCCGGGCCCGCTTTGGTAACTGTCAGTGTGGCACTGGGTTTAGCGACAAAAGTGACGGTGCAAGTCTTATTGGCATCAACATGAATCTGACCATTCAGACAAGCTTCACTCCAACTACCAAAGGTTGAATCCGCTGCTGGCGCGGCCGTGAGCAACATCGGCGTACCCGGTGGGAAACTTTCCGTGCAATCCGTACCGCAATCTATACCACTGCCCTTGACGCTACCGGTACCCGTACCGGCTAAGCTAACAGACAGTTGATAACTTGTCGGTGGTTTGGGTGGTTCTGGTTGTACCGGATCACCTGGCTGCGTCGGATCACCTGGCTGCGTCGGATCACCTGGCTGCGTTGGATCACCTGGTTGTGTTGGATCACCCGGTTGTGTCGGATCACCTGGCTGCGTCGGATCACCTGGCTGCGTTGGATCACCTGGTTGTGTTGGATCACCTGGTTGTGTTGGATCACCTGGTTGCGTGGGATCAGTTGGGCCCACCACGGTTCCTAAATTAAAGGTTGCGATGCAACTTCTGTCTTCTGGCATCGCGATTTGCCCATCGGCATTACAATCACCACTGAAACCGACAAAGCTTGAACCCGCAGCGGGCACTGGTGTCAGGGTAACCGTTTGATCATCGCTATGACTGGTGCAATGCTCACCACAAGCTGTACCCACGGGGTTACGGTTCACGGTACCTATACCAGAACCCGCATAACTTACTGTCAGACTGTGTGTCGTGGCAATGCCAAAGATGGCCGTACAACTCTTATCGCCATCCATTGTCATTTGATTATCGCTGCAATCTCGATCACTTGCCCAACCTTGCTCGTCATCATTGCCCCAACCTTTAAATTGGAAGCCTTCTGCGGGTTTGGGAACCAGTTTGACTTGGGTACCGCTGTCAAAAACCCGACATTTATCGACTTTGCAGCCAGACTTGCTGTCACCACTTGGAACAGTGCTAACGTAACCCTTGCCGTCGCCGACATAAATCAGGCTTAATGTCCGCTTCTTCAAACCGAAAGATAGGATACAACTGGTTTCGCTATTCAGAACGATTTTGGTTTGACCCTCACCCTTATCCGTTTCAAAAGCATCGTCTCGGCAATCCAGAGCCCCAGCCCAATAGCCGTATGTTGAGTCTTTATCTGGTAGGGCATAAAGTATCAGACGCGAAGCGAGAGGATAAGTATAAGTACATTTATCGTCATCACAGTTCGTCTCTTTGGCTTCTATATTGGAACTCACCGTTCCTTTACCCTTACCCGAAAAGTTGATGATCAGCTTTTGCGTGGACGTGATCACAGGAGGTGATGAACCACCCGATGGTCCCCCGCCTGAGGACGGTGGTGGCGAAGGTGGCGGAGCAGGCGGTGGCGGAACCGGACACGGATGAGTTCCCGCACTCACTATCGTATAGCCTTCTCCGTTATCATTATAAGCACTCACTTTGTAGTGATAGGTTTTTGCACAAGTGAGTCCACCACTGACGTACTGATTGGCACCCGCATCCAGAGTGGCGATGGGCTCTTCTCCCCAAGTCTTACCGCCATCATCGGAACGATAGATTTTAAAACCGGTTTCGTCATCACTGACATCCGTCCAGTTGATGTTAATTTGACTTCCTGAAGTCGCACCCGCGCTGAGGCCGTTCGGTGCCTTGGGTGGCATAATGACTGAAACCTGTTCTACACTATCCGTTTTATAATTAATCGTGCTACCCGAATTGCTGTAAGGATAGTTCTTGAAGTAATAGGTATTCGGCGCACTGAAACCTGTCCATTGATAGGTGCCAACACCTTGACGAATGTTTTTAGCCCCACTGCCATCAGACACCGTGGTATCATCATCAACTGGTGTACCATCCGTTGGCGCAGTAATCGCGTCAAAACTGGTCGCACTGGTTTTAATCAGATAACCGAACGGAAGTGGATCACCTGTCGAATCTGTCCAACTGAGCGTGATTGTTGTATCGCTATCGGCCTTTGCCGTAAATCCACTCGGCGGATTACTGGGTTCGCCAGCCGTTGCCGGGGTGGTAGCTGATGCCGGCGGCACTCCATCGATTTTATAATCAATCGTGGTATCGGCATTGGTGTAAGGATAAATCTGGAAATCATAATCCGTTTCTGGAGTCAAACCGGTAAAGGTGTAAGTATTCTCACCCTCAGCGTGATTCACATTGACTGCCACACTCTCACCAGCCCAATCGGTATTATCAGTCACGGGTGTGCCATCGTTTACCGCAGCATAACTACCACCTCCCGTTTTAGCCACGATTAAATAGTTAGCTGGCACTTGATCCCCAGTCGAACCAGTCCACGTCAATTTAATGATGGAATTGTTTTCGGCCGTTGCCGTAAAATCCGTAACATTTTTGGTAGGTTCTGGTATCGATACATGAGTTAACTTTTCAATCTGCGGAATATCACCATCCGTTTTATAATCAATCGTAGCAGCCGCATTGGTGTACGGGTAAAGCTTAAAGTAGTAGGTAGTCTCGGCCGTTAAACCCGTCCATTGATAGGTTTGCGTACCTTGCGTGATATTGATAGCACCACTGCCATCTGAAACATCGATATCATCTGCCACAACATTCAGATCAGTGGGAACCGTGATCGCGTCAAAACTGGTGTTACTGAGTTTAATCAGATAGCCACTCGGTGCTTGTTCCCCATCACCAGCCGTCGCATCTGTCCAAGTCAGCGTCAGAATCGAATCGCTATTCACGGTTGCCGCAAATCCAGTGGCATGGTGAGTCGGTTCAGGATCTGTTGCTTTAGTCGTCTGGGAAACAGAAGGTATGGTCTCATCCGTTTTAAAATCAATATTGGCATCAGTATTGGTGTAAGGATAAATCTGGAAGTCATACTGAGTTTCAGGGGTTAAACCGCTAAAGCTGTAGGTATTAGAACCGGTAGCATGATCCACATTCACAGCCACACTGTCACCGTCCCAATTCGTATCATCAGCCACAGCCGTTTTATCAGCAGGATCAGTAAAAGTGCCACTGCCGGTTTTACCCACTATCAAGTACTTAGCCGGTAATTGTGTTCCAATCGAACCAGTCCAAGTCAGTGTAATGGTTGTGTCAGTTTTGGTAGCACTAAAGTCAGCCGGATGATTAGTGGGTTCTGAGGCCAATGTTGTTTCTGAGTCTTCAGGAACAGTGCCATCCGTTTTAAAATCAATCAGTTCATCGGCATTCGTATAGGGGTAAATCTTAAAGTAGTAGGTAGTCTCGGCAGTTAAACCAGTCCATTGATAGGTTTGCGTACCCTGCGTGATGTTTTTAGCACCACTACCATCTGCCACGGCATTCGTATCAGTGGGAGCCGTGATCGCATCAAAGCTGGTGTTACTGAGTTTTATTAGATAGCCACTCGGAACCGGCTCCGCCGACACATCAGTCCAAGTCAACGTAATTTGCTCGTCGCTATCGACCGTGGCAGTAGTGAAGCTAGTCGGGTGTGCAGTGGGTTCAGGATCAAAAGGCGCTTTGTACTCATGTGCGCCGATATCACACTCCCCACCTTCAGGTTGAGGCCGCTCGGTGCCGAGTTGGTCTTTCGCTTCGCAGCCGTTACCACCATCAATAGCAGGGTTATCGCCTGGGGTTCCTATCAAAGGCAGAATGCCATCTACTAAGGTTGTATCCTTAAAGATTTTACCGAAGACATCAGCAGGAGCGACTTGTTTATTGGTAGGGTCGTCAGTAGGGTCAGTAGGGTCACTATTTGTTTGTGGACAACCCGTGCCCGTGCCCACGAGATTATAGCCCTCGTCGGAAGTAATGGTGCCAAAACAATCCGCATTGGCATCGGTAGTGCTTCCATTCTTTTTATTTCCCGCGATGATACTGTTTTTGATGTTGACCGTGCCGTTATTTCTGTATATCCCACCGCCGCCACTCTTAGCATTGTTGTTGGTGATAGTGCTGTTGTTTATAATCAGCGTGTTGTTTTGGTTATAAATAGCACCACCATTATTGGTAGAATTACCCGTGATGGTGCAGTTTGTTATCGTCAGCTTACTTGCGGCGTTGTAGATGGTACCCTTACCATGAGTTTGATTGCTTCCAGTGATGGTCAGGCCCTTGAGCTTCACATCTGTTGCGGTATTGTTGATTGTAAATATCCTAACATTAGCATTATCACCACTGATGGTTATACCCGATGTTAAAGCACTAGCATCAATAGTCAGGTTTTTGCTTATGGTCAACGTGCTAGTCACGATAATGGTTTCCCCATCTAAATCACTGTGGAAGGTAATGGTTTCCCCGGCAGGAATGTCAGTAATGGCTTGTGGCAAAGAACCAGCGCCACTACTGCTGTTACTTGTTACCACAATATCAGCGTAAGTGACTGGCACCAGAAACAAAGCCCAAATGAGGGCAAAAACAAAGTGAGAACTCAAACCAAGACGGGATATCAAGGTTTGGCATTTAGCGTTAGTTATGGGTTTATAGATCATTTCCTTTAATGCTGTCTATTAACACAGCATCCTCCTGTGGTTGTGGTTGGAACAGTTATCAGTTATCAGTTCCACATTTCACGCTAAAGTTTCGCTCCGCGAAACTTTAGCGTGAAATAAAGTTTTTGCGCGCAAAAACTGTATTTAGCTTCGCTGGCCTTCGGCTCACGCAAAAGTTGCGCGCAACTTTATTTCACGCTAAAGTTTCGCGGAGCGAAACTTTAGCGTGAAATGTGAAATGTGGAAATCAGTTATCAGGATAGAACGCTGATTATCATGATTATACTTAGCGCGGTAACAAAGTGAACTTTTTAATGAGGATGGTGGGCAACAAAAACACGTTTCGCGCCAAAAGTTTTATCGCGAAAAATTTTGGCGCGAACCCACCCTACATAAAAGTATAGCCTATTTTGAAATGATTTATTAAAGAATGTCGATTAATATGTCTTTCCATCTCAAATGGACAAATCTGACTGATAGATGGCGCTTCACATCAATTATCAATTATCAATTATCAATTAAAAAATCAGAATTGTTAATTGTTGTCGGGCTGTGTGATAAAACCTAAGCGCGTCATTCCGGCATTTTGTGCGGCTGACATGATTTCAGCCAATCTTTGATATTGCGTTTTTTTATCTGCACGCAAATGTAATTCAGGTAGCGGCTTTTTTTGGGCCGCTTTGCGAAAGCGTTTAATCAATTCTTTGTCATCAATGGCTTCATCGTTCCAAAATAATCCCCCTTTTTCGTCAATGGCTAATACAATTTTATTAGGCTCTTCTGGTATTTCCTGAGTTGAAGCCTGGGGTACGTCAATTTTGATCGCGTGATGGGTAAATAAAGGGGCCGTGATGATAAACAATATCAACAAAACTAACATGACATCGACTAGGGGAATAATGTTGATTTCTGATAACGGTTGATGATTTGAATTGTTCTCAAAATGATTAAAAGCCATATATTTATTTTTTCTTCAACACAGAGAGACAGAGTAACACAGAGTGCCACAGAGGTTGTGAAACTTTGTGCTACTGTAAGTGAACGAGGTAGAATTTTAAATTCCAGTTTATTGCAGATCAATTTTCTCTTTGGATAGGCTGGATTCAATCTTTGTCATTATTGCGCGATTTTTCATATCAACACGCGCGCCTGTATTTAAGCAGGTATGCAAATCGTGAGCAAAACCTTCTAGTTGAGTTAAAAAACCACGGTTGCCACGTACTAGCGCATTGTATCCCAGTACTGCGGGTATCGCTACGGCTAAGCCAAAAGCTGTCATGATCAAGGCTTCTCCCACTGGCGCGGCGACAGTATCTAAAGAGGCATTGCCTCTTGCACTGATCGTGATTAGGGCTTCATAAATACCTAGTACGGTACCGAGTAAACCAATGAAGGGGGCTGTGCTGCCAATCGTTGCCAGTATCGTTAATCCAGAATTTAATTGGGCTGTACTGTCATTTATGGCGCGGTGCAGGTTACGTGTGAGAAATTCGCTGTGCGAACTCAGATTCGCAATCTGTTTTTCTGCCCGTTTTTCATAATAGAGTGCGGCATTGATCCCTTGTAATGCGACATTTGAAAAAGGATCGTTGAGTTGACGTTGACTTAAACGGCCGATAAGGGGTTCCAATGAGGCTGATTTCCAAAAGAGTTTCAGTATCTTTCTCGCACGCCAATAGGTGAAGCCCAGTTGCAATGCTTTTGTGATGAGCAGATACCACGATAAAATGGACATTATTAGCAAAATCAATAGGATAGAGACAGAAACGATATTCAGATGATCTATGAAATGTGTGAATCCATAAGGGTTAGAGGTAAAATTTATCATTGACAGTTATCAGTTATCAGTTATCTTAGCATCGTCATAAGTACTGAACCATAAATTTTCAGGTATTTTAATAGAAGCAATCGGGGCAACCACAAGGGATTGCCCCTACAACCGTACCCGTAGGGGCAATCCAGGGCGAATGCCCAAAATACCTGTTTA
>Ga0164315_10001454_pt1 | contig 17823 bp, 15 predicted proteins | sample GuaBasSedimGuay6_FD_113737 | JGI IMG/M metagenome (GOLD analysis project Ga0164315, IMG submission 113737) | Subseafloor sediment microbial communities from Guaymas Basin, Gulf of California, Mexico - Guay6, Core 4569-2, 0-3 cm | ecosystem: Environmental > Aquatic > Marine > Hydrothermal vents...
AGCCATTCAACTGAAGCTCGTTTTGTATAAAACTCTTTCTCCTCTTTTTCCGCCTCATTTCTAATTACTCCTTTGATTTTAGGATTTTTAATAACTGCAAAAAACCAAGGCTGCATGTTAGCTCCGCTAGGTGCAGTACCCGCTGCTTTGATGGCATTCTTAATTACTTGTTGAGGTATTGGTTGAGAGGAGAATGTTCTAATTGTTCTTCGAGTACTCATTAAATTTAGAAAATCTTCTGACTGCTCAATCATTTCTTTTTCTGAAAAAGTATGGAAATTTTTTAAAGGTATGAATTTCTGATCCATATATACCAATTATTAATTAATCAACATAAAGTTTATGAAGTTCTTTCATACTTGCAGGATCACCAATTACAGTCACTCTATCACCCTCGTGTATTTGTGTGTTTCCTTTAGGAACAATTATCTCACCACCACGCTGAAGAATTGCAACGAGGCACCCACTTGGAAATTTAATATCTTTTAATTCTCTGTTGATAAACAATTCAGTTTTCTTTCCTTTCATAATGTGTAAAGCTTGGAAATTATCATCGTGAAGTAATGCTTCCTTTAATTCTTGCTCATCTTTGGCAGAGTTCCATTCTTCAGCAAAAGAATCATCATCGACTCGACCGGCAATTTGGGCTAATATTCTTAAGTGTTGTGTTGGATCTTTCTCTGGACTAATTAAAAAGAATACTGCCGCTACCCGTTGAACATCTTCTTCCTGATAAGTTAAAGGATCAAATATTGGAATATCAATCCCATTTTTTACACGCATTAAAACAAGCATTGAATGTTCTATTCCATTACATCTGAAATGAGGGAGAGCAACACCGTGTGTTACAGGAGTTGCACCAACACGGGTTCCTTCCATTATGCGCTTTACTATCTCTTCTGAAGATAATGGAATAAATTTTGAAACTAAGTTGGCTGACAAATTAACCGCTTCAGAAAAAGTAATATCTTCTTTTATATCAAAAACTTTACTCTCTGTAACTATTTTATCAAAAGGATCACCTTTACGCAAACCTTTCTCCTTTAATATTCCTCTAAGTTCAGTATCAAGACCTTTGAATCTCTGCTGTCCTAGACGTTCAAAAATGTGATAAATTGCTCCATTACGTTCAACTTTTCCACGAGCATAATACCAATACCACAATCCACCGGCTATAACTAATCCTGAGGAAAAAATTATTGGAAGCGACCCCATTTCAAAAATTAAATAAAGTGATGAAAAAATTCCAAATATGTGAAGCCAAGGATAGAAAGGTGATTTATATCCAGGATCGTAAGACTCAATTTTACTCTCACGCATAATTATTACTGCAAGGCATATAAGAGCAAACATCAAAAGCTGAAATCCACTTGCGAGCTTTGCTATTCCAGTAGGGTCTAAAGTAATTAGGAGAATAATAATAATTGAAACCGTTAAAACTATTGAATATACTGGTGTATCAAAGCGTCCAAGTCTTCCAAAGTATGGAGGTAAAATGTGATCGCGACTCATTGCAAGAGGATATCGTGATGCGCTCATAGTTCCAGCATTTGCCACTGAAACAAAAGCCAAAATTGCAGCAACAGAAAGAATGTACATTCCCCAATTTCCAAAAAACATTTTTGCCGCTGATGCAACAGGGGTTAATGTCTCTTTTAATTCAGACATTGGTAATACACCAACCATTACAGCAGTTCCAAGTATGTATATTAATATCGCTAATCCTAAAGCTAGAAATACTCCAATTGGCAGATTTCTTTCTGGATTTTTTACCTCTTCAGCTAGAGAAGCAACATTGGTTACTCCAACATAACTGATATAAACCAAGCCAGCAGTAGCAATTATGGAATCAAATCCTGCATCAAAAAAATTGTTGAAGTGTTCATAATTTAATTCTGGAAGTCCACCACCTATAAACAATGCTAATAGTGTTAGAAGTCCGACTACAAGATATATTTGAAATTTGCCACTCTTTTTGGCTCCAAATATATTTAATAGACCAAGAGCCACAGCTAACGCAACAGCAATTGGTATAATAGTTAAGCCTGGAATAAAAAGAGAAATATATGCACCCATTCCAATAAGAGCAAAAGCAACTTTTAAAATTAATGCAAGCCAAGTACCAATTCCACCAATGGTACCAACTAGTGGGCCGAGAGAACGGTCGAGAAAATAATAAACTCCACCAGCTTTTGGCATTGCGGTTGCAAGTTCAACAACACTAAGCATCGCCGGAATTAAAGGAATAGCCGCCAACACATATGCTAGTATTAAGGCTGGTCCCGCTTGTTGAGCTGCCAAACCGGGAAGTAAGAAAAATCCTGCACTCAGAGTAGTTCCTGCAGCAATGGAAAACACCCCAAGAAGACCAATTTCTTTTTTTAATTTTTTCTTTTTCTCAGCCATAAGTCTAATTTAATGTTTTTTCTATTTTACTTCCACACCCATCTCTTCTAATAAGAAGCAGGCACCGCCAAGTTTTTGTGTAATCCAAAGTACGTAACGGATATCCACACCAATGGAGCGGCTATAATCATCGTTCCAGGCAAAGTCGTTTATTGTTGCTTTATACGCTCTGCAGAAGTTTACTCCAATTAATTTCCCTTGAGCATCAAGAATCGGACTTCCAGAATTTCCTCCGGTCGTATCCATGTTGTATAAAAGACCTACTGGAATTGATTTTAATTTTGGGTTGTAAAATTGTCCAAAATCTCTTGCATCATATAATTCTCTTAACTTTTCTGGAATTGCATATTCACTTCCCAAATAGCTTTTTTCAATTATGCCCTTTAGAGATGTAATCGGGGAAGAATAAACAGCATCGCGTGGAGAGTAACCTTTGATGTAGCCATATGTTAATCGCAAAGTTCCATTTTCATCTGGAATAAATTGAGTGTTCTTCCACTCTTTCTTTACTTCATTAAATTGTGGGAGAAGTTTACTTAATGCACCACTAATTTTATCGTTTTCACTATTTAAAGTTTTGTATTGCTCGTTTAACTCCAATGCAAATTTGATAAGTGGGTTCTCCAACTCTTTTAATTCATCCAATGACATACTTGAAAGCTTATCAAAATTTTCTCTATTCGTTATTTCTGCTGAAATAAAATTATCATCAACAAATTTAGAAATCATTGATTTATCAGTATCATTTTTAAAAGCATTATCAACGGCATCAATTCTAGAACTTTCAGAAAACTTACGTGCATCACAAAGCATTTTTACTAGTAACTCTTTTTCAATTGATTCCATAGAGATCTCGAAAATCTTATTCAACCTGCGTAAAGACTTTGCAATGTTTTCATCTTTAAATTCAAATTTTCTGTCCGAATTATCTTTTTCTTTTTCCTCTGCATTTTGGATAATAAAACGTGCAAGTTTAAAATCATCGGACAGTCGACCTAAACCTCCAAACCACAAATTTGCTTCTGCTAATTTTATTTTTTTCGAATAAATTTCATTAATTTCAGAAAAGAGATTTCCATATTTATCATTCAACTTTTCATTGCCTAGAATAAATCCATGCAGTTCTTTCTCTTCTTCTTGTTTTGTTATAATTAGTCCTGTATTTCGCAAACCTTGGATTTTGCCTTTGTAATTTTTCATTGTGTTTGAAAGTCGCTTGATATGCGTTGAATAAGCAAGTGACATTTCACTATTTCCTTCAATCTTTGCTTCAATCAAATTGATTGTCCATTCGTATAATTCAGAGATATAAGGTAACTGATAATTGTATTGATACTCAACAAACTGCGATGGTTGATTACGATATGTTCTTCCAGGGTAACCAAGAATAAAAGCAAAGTCTCCATCTTCAACTCCCTTAGGATTTACTTTCAAATGTTTCTTTGGTTTGAACGGCACATTCTCTTCACTATATTCAGATGAACTTCCATCCGGAGCAACATAGGCACGCATAAATGTGAAATCACCAGTGTGACGGGGCCACATCCAGTTATCTCTTTCACCGCCAAACTCACCAATTGTTCTTGGAGGAACGTAAACCAAACGAACGTCTTCAATAATTCTGTACTTAAATAAAATATAAGACTGGCCAGCAAACATTTCCGAAACACTTGCCTCGATTGAGTTTGCTTTATCTGTTGCTTCTTCCCCTAGCTCTTCCATTTTTTGAGAAATAATTTTTGAGCGTTCTTCTAAGTCATCAATTCCCACAACAGCTTTAAGAATAATATCAGAAACATCTTCATACGATTCAGTTATCTTTACCTTATATCCTTTTGCATGAATCTCTTTGTCCCTCGACTCAGCAAGGAATCCATCCTCTAAATAATTATGTTCTGGAGTTGATGCTGCATTTACACCAGCAAACGCACAGTGATGGTTCGTGATAATCAATCCTTCGGGAGAAACAAACGAACCTGTACATCCATTAACTTTTACGAGTGCATCAATTAGACTAATCCCATTGGGATTATAAATGTCATCTTGACTAATTAACAAACCAGCTTTTTGTAAATCAAGCTTTTTAATTTCACTTAATGGATATTGCCCTTCTTCAGCCTCAATAGTCGAAATAAATATAACTAAGAATAGAGTTAGTATTGCTCTTAACAAATTTGAGGTTATAAACATTATTTTATCCTGTGTTTTTCTTGTAATCTCAATCTAAAATTCAAAACTTCAACATATTATAACTGCATGTAACTATAAAATACACTCAACAATAATAGAACATAATTTAATTATTCAAAAACTACTTCCACTTTTTCATTTGTTTCGAATTTAATTCCCGGGATATCTTTCAATAATTCTTTTGTTTCCTCATACGAAGAATCATCCAAATTTTTAAGTTTCTTAAACTGTTCGGGATCTTTCAGCAGCTCATTAAAACTCATTTCCATTATCGTTATGGTTGAACCATCAACATAAGTTGCATTGGTTTCAACAAGATCGCCATCAATCTCAATTTGAATAGATATTCTGAAATCTTTCATCATTGTTTTCATTTCTTCGGTCCATTCCTCAACATCTTCCTCTTCAAACTCTTCCTCAACATCTTCTTCAACAGCAGAATCATCTTCAAATTCATTTTCTTCATCTTCTTTCGGCATAAATATTATTAGGGTTGCCGGATTTCCTTTTGTGAATTTAAAAGTAATATCGTCTTCGGGTGTCTCTTCATTTTCTCCCCCCATTGAAGGAGCCTTGTCAGAAATATCTTGATCCATTTTTATTTTATTAACATCTTCAAACTCATAGATGGCTCTGTATCCTTCACGCCCATTATCTTTCAGTTCTTCTCCGGAAACGTATTTCACGCCCTCTCCTAACTCAATAGCTTCATTCCTCAGCTCAACTTCATCAAGCAGACTGAACTCTTCTTGTTTTGTGGAATCACCACTCATCGCCATAAAGCCTTTGATCATCTGCACCATTGCGGTGTTCATGTAAACAGTCTCTACAATTGTTCCTGAACCATCCGATTTTAGATTCATTTTATATTGAACATCAATACAACCGGTTAAGGATAAAATTACAAACAGTATTGGAAGAATCTTAATTAATGTTTTCATTTGTGACTCCAAATTTTAAGTAAATTTTAATTATCAGTTCATAAATGGTTTAAGTAATATAAATAAATATTAATGAAAATTTGAATTAACTTATAATTATATTTCGCTCTTTAAATTTTAGGATAATGGATGATATATTATGAAATGATAGGTTATTTGGGGTCGTTACTAGTTGCTCTTTCTCTTTCGATGAAAAACATTAGATATTTGCGTAGAATTAACTTTTTCGGAGCATTAACTTTTTCGATCTATGGATTATTAATTGGTGCTTATCCGGTTTTTGTGCTAAATGGATATATTGCCATAATTGATATATATTTTCTTGTGAAGATGTACAATACTAAAGAAGATTTTAAACTTGTACCCGTTCTTGATAAAAAGCACATCTACCTAAAAGAGTTTTTAGAATTTTATTCAAATGATATCAAAATATATTTCCCCAATTATAGAAGTCTTAATTTAACTGATTTAAGCTGCTTTTTTGTTTTAAGAGATGTTAGACCGGTTGGGTTGTTAATTATAGAGGAAAAAGAAGGAAATGAGATAGAAATTCATTTGGATTACGCAATTCCGGATTACAGAGATTTAAAATCTGGAAAATATGTTTTCAATTCTGAAATGAAATATTTTAAAAATAAAGGATATAAATCAGTAATTACCAAATCTGAGGTTAAGAAACATCAGAGATATTTATTGAACATTGGATTTGGACGAAACTCTGAAAATGATGAGATTTTTAGAAAGGATATTTGAAAACAACCAATTAATTATTATCGATAAAAACGTAAAAGCAGAAATGAATCCTTTTTCTACTTTTTTCATCAAATTGTGATAAAAAATAATGGAGTTTTTAAAAATGCAGCAGAATTCTCAACCAAAAGTTATTATATTTACAACCCCGACTTGTAGTTATTGTAATATTGCAAAAAGATACTTCAGAGAAAAAAGTATTCGGTTCACCAATGTTGATGTTTCCAGAGATCAAAAAGCAGCGGTTGATATGCAAAAACGTACTGGACAAACAGGTGTCCCCGTTATTATGATAAAGAATAGAACTATTGTTGGGTTTGATAAACCAAAAATTAATAGAATATTAAACATAAAATAAGAGGAAGTAATCATGACAGTAAAACCTTTAGATAACAGAGTTCTCGTTGAAGTTGCTGAGGAATCTGAAAAAACCGTATCAGGAATCATTATACCAGATAGTGCAAAAGAAAAACCAAGAATGGGCAAAGTTGTTGCAGTTGGAACAGATGAAGATCTTCAAGAAGTGATTAAAGAAGGTGATAAAATACTTTTTGCTAAATATGGCGGAGAAGATATTACAGTTGACGGAAATGAATATAAAATTATTCAGCGTGATGATATTTTAGCTATATTATCATAATATCTGCTCTACTATCGTATTTAAAACCCAATCCCGTTTAGCAGGATTGGGTTTTCTTATATACAAATCTTATCGATCTATTTTTAATAGATGCTCAGTAGATGGTTCACCAATATATTGAGTTCTTCATCGTTAAGTTTATCAACCGATGGCATGCTAAGTCTATATTTACCCTTAAATCTACTTATTCTCGGATCATCAGAAAAAGAGCGCGGATTTTTAAAGTATTTTAACAATTCCTCTCTCTTCCATTCTTCGCTTACTTTCTGTAGAGAAGGAGCGGAAGCTGAACCTTCTAAATTAGGCCCATGGCATTCTAAACATTTATTGCTGCTGAGCAATACTTCAGCATCGTTCTTTGGTTCATTTTGTGTAGAATTGTATTCATCTATGTTATTATTTGTTTCATCATCGTTTCTGCTTGTTAATTTTGATAAAACAAGTAGGGCAACAAAAAGAAACAGAAAAATTGAAACCCATTTTTGTGCATTTGTCATAATTTAACCATTTTGTTTTTAAAGATAAAAATAATTTAAAATTTCTCAGTCATTTGTTTTTCATAAAACTCACGATATTCAACAATAGAGTTATATATTGTATTAGCAATTTCCCTTCTGCCTTTCTTGCTTTTTAGATAAGCCTCATCCTGTCTGTTTGAGATAAATCCGGTTTCAACTAAAACACTTGGCATTGAAGCTCCAACCAATACATAGAAACCAGCCTGCTTTACACCCCTTGCGGGAACCTTTAATTCTTCAGCCCATTTTTTATATAATATTTCTGCAAATCTTTCTGAATATCTGAGATAAGCAGAATGAGCCATAGTGACTAAAATAAAATTCTCATCTGTAAGTGTTTGATATCGTTGAGGATTATCCTCATACTGAATAACACTATTTTCCATTTCAGCTATTTTAATTGCTTTGTCAGTTTTTCCAGGTCTAAGTAAATAAACATCAAAACCGCGAACTTTTGAGTTCTTTTTAGCTAATGAATTTGCATGAATCGAAATAAATAACTTACCATGATTTTCATTAGCAATTTTTCCACGCATATATAATTCAACAAACTTATCTGTACTTCTTGTTTGAACGACTTTAACATCGGGCATTTTCTGCTTAAGTAATTTTTCTAACTCCAGTGAGACACCCAAATTGACATCTTTCTCTCTTAAGCCAGTTACACCAATAGCTCCGGGATCTTTTCCACCATGCCCGGCATCAATCACAATAACATCAAAATTCCATTTATTTTTATCAGCCTCTATATCTTTTGTTAACTTATCCAAAGCGTCATTTTGAATTGTAATTAAAATATCGTCTGTATCAATATCTTTTGATGAAGACTGGAGTGAATCCGCGTATTTTACTCCTCCCTTTAGGATAAATTCAATCTGCTTATTTCCTTTTACAGTTTTTACTCTTACTTTTCTGACTGCACCCGCTGGTTTAGCACTTTTAACAAACGCCGGGTCTACTGAAGCTCCGGAAACAAAAAAGAAAAGTTTTCCTTCATGGATTGATGAACTATATTTATTGATCCTACGCGAAGTTTTTAGTCGAATTAAAGTTCCATTTGCCATTTCCGTAATTTCCATCCCAAAAACATCATAATCAGAAATCCGTTTAATAGCAGGACTTTTCTCAACCATTACCTCTGTTGGCTTTGCATATTTTAATTGTGCGAAAATATCAGATGGATCGTCAGTAACAATCAAATCTTTAGTTTTTTTGTTATATTTTAACTTTTTCTGGTAAGCAATTTCAATATATTTCAATGTGTAATCAATGGGAATAAAAACATCATCATTTATAAGCAAAGTTGAAATCGGTATTTGAAAAACTAGATTTCTGTTCTCATTTTTATCCGTCATCACAATAAATTGATTTTTTGCCGTGACTTTTAGATTGAAATTATCAAATTTCATCTCCACTTTGGCTGCTGTAGGGTTATAATAGTAATTACCGGATAATGCTTTTGAGATATCCTTGGCTGAAATGTAAGTCATTCCATTTCTAACAATAGAAGAAATTTGTCCTTTATCACCATTTTTTGAAACAGAAACTTTAAGGAGGCGCTGTCCATAAACTGAGGTTAAGGTGAAAAGTAGACTTAAAAATATATAAATTAAAGTTTTCTTATGCATCCTATCCGATAAAAGGTATCATAAACGAAGATCTTTTCTTGTATTCATCAAATTTATCACCAAAATAACTTTGTAATAATTCTTCCTCTTTTCTAGCTCTTAATATAAATAAAGGAAGTTCAACAAATAAAACTAACGGTACTACTAAATAACCGCAAATGGCAATTCCTAATCCCAAATCACTAATTACTTGACTAAGATACTGCGGATGTCTTATTGTTTTATGAAATCCAGTGGTTACTAGATTGTGGTTTTTTTTAATAACGATCTCTTGTGAATAATTTTCTTTTAAGTTTTTAAATGATTGCACCTGCAGCCAGGAAAATAAAATAAAGACAAATAATCCGATAATTCTAATTGTTAGTAAATCATCACCAAGTTCTAGTGTCCCAATTTGAAACAGACCAAGTATTTGAAGCACCAAAATCAATGCTGAAATATTTAGTGGAATCTTCTGTAAATAGGTCTTTGGTTTCTTCTCGCTTTTTGTAACTACACCTTTTAGTCCGCCTTTTGTTGCAGTGGAATTAGCATAAAGTGAAAAGATCAGAGCGACACCGGAAATTATATTTATTGCATCCATAAGCTATTTTATAACTTTTTTTATATCAAAATTTATTTATGTGCAATATAATAAAATCCTGAGTAAAAGATTTTTTCAATTAAAATATCTTTAAAGGAGAAATCTCTCCTTGAATATTTATCTGCATTTTTATCTCTTCAAATTAGAGTGGCACCAAATTTGGACTTCAGTGGTTTTTAACAATCAGAATAAAATTATGAATACCGGTCAAATGATGATAACAATTGCAGCCATGATGTTACTCTCCTTAGTAATACTGAGAGTTAATAATGGCTTTCTAAACACAAACATTGTATTGATGGAAACAAAGTTTGGTGTTTTGGGTGTATCTATTGCAACTTCAGTTATGGAAGAAGCAAGCGGGAAAGCATTTGATGAAAAAACTGACAGCAGTTCTATTACAAAATTAAACGATTTAAGTTCAATTGGACCTGATGGTGAAACTTATTCAAATTTTGATGATTTTGATGATTACGACGGATACAGTAGAATTGTTGATGATATGCCGTCAGCAGTTTTCAAAATTTCTTGTGAAGTGGACTATGTGAAAACAGATGATCCAGAATCAGTCTCTGCATCAAAAACTTGGAATAAAAAATTAACAATTACAGTTACAAGTCCATCAAGTACAGACACAATTCAGATGTCAACAATTTATAGTTACTTTTATTATAGGTGATCAAAATGGGATTTAGTACATTAATCGACATATTAGGCTCTATAGTTATTGGTGGAATGCTCTTAATGATTCTACTAAGGCTAAACGATACAGCTGTTGCAAACTCATTTCAATATAGTGGAGAAATGATCGTTCAGAAGAATTTGGTTGAAATTGTTAAATTACTCGAGCATGATTTTCGAAAAATCGGCTATTGTAGAGATTGGCAGGCAATTCCTGATCCTTCTAAATCTATCCTAAAAGCAGATAGCACAAGCATTGTCTTTTTAACTGATGAAGATTCTGATGGTATTGTTGATACAATGACATATTCCCTTGGTTCGGTAGATGAGCTTGCAGGTACTGCAAATCCAAGAGATAGAATGCTATACAGAAAAACAAACCAACAGATGCCGTTAGGTGCAAATTTAGGTGTAACGAAATTTGAACTAACTTATTATGACGCATTTGGCACGCAAATTGCTTTCCCAATATTAGTTCCTGGAGAAATAAATACACTTCAGATAGATATTGAACTAGAAGACGTATCAGCTTACGATCAGAAGTATAATAGAGTTTTTTGGAGACAAATTCGTCTCGCAGCAAGAAATTTGGGAAACAGATAGGAGATTATCATGGGCGGTAAAGCAGCAATCTTATTAGTATTGAGTTTTAGTTTGATCTTTCTGGTCTTTGGGCATAGATTTAATAGGCTATCAACAGATTCAGTTGATAATTTGACTGACTATTATATTCAAACAAAAGCCCATAACATTGCAGTAAGTGCAGCCAATTTAGCAGCTAACAAGCTTTTTCTTGATAAAACATGGGAAGAAGGATTTGAAGAAGTAAGTTTTGATGGCGGAACATACAATGTTTATGTTAGTAATAATTTTTCAGCTTCTGGTAAAGTGATAATTTGCCATGTACCACCTGGAAACCCTGCAGCACAAAAAACAATGAGTTTACCAGCAGCAGCTTTAAGTGGACATTTGCACCATGGAGATTATTTAGGTCCTTGTGGTGGGCTAGCATATGATGACAAAATAGCGACAATTGTAGCTGAGGGAACATATCAAGGGGTAACTAAAGTTGTAACTGTTGATCTAAGGCCAAGCTTTTTTTCTAAGTTTGGTAATTATTATGCTAATATCTCAGCAATGCCTGCAACAGGCGACACATTTAACGGTCCATTCCATACAAATGGCAAATTGACCACCTATGGCACACCAGTATTTTGGGGTAAAACTACAGCTAAAAAAGGTTTAAAAAAGTTGGGATCCCCTAAAGATCCAAAATTTTATGGTGGATTTGAATCAGGAGTTGATATTCCATTGGAATTTGACACAACGGGTATGAGAAGCGCTGCTTCAACTGGCGGTATGATATTTAAGGATACAACAAACACAAACCAGAAAACAGATGTGAAACTTGAGTTAATAAGTGATGGTAATGTTAAATATAGTAAGAAGATTGGCGCTGGTCCTTGGTCTCCAACTGTTGAGGTTCCACTTACGACAATTGCTCCTAATGGTATGCTCTTTGTTGAAAGAGGAAATGTGTATATTGAGGGTACATTAAAAGGTAGATTGACAGTGGTTGCCAGCAAAATGGGCAAGTCTGGTTGTGGAAATATTTATCAAACTGACGATGTAGAATATAATTCAAATCCTAAAACAGATCCAAATTCTAAAGATGTTCTCGGTTTAGTAGCAGAGGATAATATTAGACTTCAATACAATCCACAAACTAAAAAGAAAGATATTATCACTCAAGCATCAATGTTCGCGCTTAATGGAAACATTGGTCCTGATAATCAATTAGTTCATAATGACGGTAAATTAGCAAGCTGGAAAATTCTAGGTGGTTTGATCGCAAATACTACTCGTGTAACAGCTCATTATTCGGGAAGTGTACCTTATGAAGGATATAGATTTGTTCACTCTTATGATGATAGATTTATGACATATGCACCGCCATTATTTCCTAATACGAAAAGCTTGGAAATAGTTTCTTGGTACGAATAAAATAATATTTAATTTCCAAAACCGATATGGCAAATCGCCCATTTGCTGTATCGGTTTTCTCCCTTCTATGTAATTAATACCTAGTTATTGAAGGTAAAATCTACTTAACCGAAAATAATTTAATTATATCTGACAGTAAACTCACTATAGCATTATTATTATTTGATCCGCAATATTTTTTTTCTAATTGTTTTAAAACACTTATTTCAACATAAAACAAACTCTTTTGGAAATAAAAGATCAAAGACATAAAGTCACATTCAAGACAAGTATCTATATAAAAATATATCTTTTCTTTTTCGCGAAATGATAGCACGTATTTTGAAGTAGGTTAAACCACAATAAAATAAAATTCAGAGAAAAATTTTATGAATACCGGACAGATGTTAATAACTATGGGAGCAATGTTTTTACTAAGTATGATTATACTTAGTGTAAATAGTGGTTATAGCAGAAATAGTGCTATTATTTTGGATTCAAAATTTGATATACTTGCTGTTTCTTTAGCAACATCAATAATTGAAGATGCTAATGGTCTTGCATTTGATGCAAACACCGTTGGTTCGGGCAACATTGTTTTAACTCCATCTCAGCTTTCAACACTAGGGCATGGCAGTGGGGAATATTATGTTAGTAGAGACTCAAATAATTTTAATGATTTTGATGACTATCATGGATTACAGGTCACATACAATGATTCTACTTTAGAATCGGCAGTTTTCAACATATGGTGTAATGTAGGCTATATTTCTGATTCAAATCCGGATGTTTTTGTTAGCTCAAAAACTTGGTATAAAAAGTTAGATGTATTTTTAGCAAGTGAATCTATGACGGATACCATTAAAATGTCAACAGTTATGAGTTATTTTTATTATAGATAGGTAAAAAAAATGGGATTTAGCACATTAATTGATATACTTGGATCAATAGTTATTGGCGGCTTACTTCTAATGATTCTACTTAGGGTAAATGATTCTGCCGTACTTAATCAATTTACTTATAGTGGAGAGTTAATTGTACAACAAGGATTGGTTGAAACTGTAGGAATGATTGAATATGATTTTAGAAAAATGGGTTATTGTGAAAATTGGCAAAATATTCCAGATCCAACAAGAAATGCAATAATTTTTGCAAATGAAAATAGAATCTCATTTTTAACAGACTTGCCAGTTGCAAAAAATCAACCTGGTGATGGCACAATAGACACCTTACATTACTTTTCAACTCCAGTTCCTGATACAGATGGAGAAAAGGATTATTTTTATTTAAATAGAGTTATAAATAGTCATTCACCTAAAGGCACAAATATAGGAATAACTATGTTTAAGCTTACTTATTTTGATTCTTTTGGTGAAATAATTCCTTTACCAATAGTTGGAGCAGCTACAGGTTCTATTCATTCAATACAGATTGACTTAGCATTAGAAAATGTAAATTCTTATGATAATCAATACTCCAGTATGTTTTGGCGGCAAATTAGATTAGCAGCAAGAAATTTAGGAAATAGATAGGAGGAAATATCATGGGTGGGAAAGCAGCACTATTTTTAGTTATCGGTTTTAGTTTAATATTTATGGTGATTGGACGCAATATTTCAAATGTATCCGTTAGAGCATATGATAATGCCATGAACTATCATCAGAGAACAAATGCCCATTCAATTGCATTAGCTGGGGCAAATATTGCCGCAAGTAAGGTTTTTTTTGATAATAGTTGGAATGATGGTTACGATGACATCCCTTACAATGGTGGCAAATACAGCGTAAATGTAAATAAGACTTTAGATGTTGTTAAAATAACCTCAGTGGGCTCTTATGGAGATGGCTCTAACGAGGAAATCCATACCGTTGAAATTAAACTACAACCTAGTAGTTTTTCACGTTATGGTTACTTCTCAGACAAAGAAAAAATAGGAAGTTCAACTATTTGGTGGACATCAAAAGATACTGTATGGGGACCTTTTCATACAAATGATAAAATAAGTATTAGTGGAGATCCTGTTTTTATGGGCAAAGCTAGTAGTTATTTAGGCATTTATGAGAGAAGTGGTTCTGATCCCGAATTTAATGGAGGATACAGTCGATCCTCTGAGCCAATGCCCTTACCTGACGATGGTGTCGATCTAATAGGTGATGCTGCCTCCGATGATGGACTTCGATTTGATGGGCAAGATACAGTAATCTTAGACTTTAGAGGAGATAGCCTTAATTTTAGATATGGTGCAAACCAACCAGATACAACGCTCTTTCTTCCCGCAGCTTCTCCTAATGGAGCAATATTTGGAGGTGCAGCAACAATTAGAATGAAAGGAACTATCGATGGTAGATATACAGTAGCTGCTTCGCAGGAAATTGTTACTTCTACATCCGGTTATTGGAAATGGAATAGAAGAAAAAGAGAATATGTATGGAAGGAAACTACTACAACTACCATTCAAGGTGGGAAAATTTATCTTGATGATGATGTTGTATACAAAGATAATCCACAAGATGGTCCTTCAGATGATATTCTTGGGATCGTTGCAGAAAATGAAATATTTATTACAGATAATGCTGTAAACGCACATGATATTAATATTCATGCCGCAATGTTTAGTCAGGAAAAGGGGTTTGGATCTGAAAATTATAGCTCAAGACCAGCAAGTGGTTTTATTAATTTATTAGGTGGAATAACTCAAGATTCAAGGATGGCTGTTGGTACTTTTAGTGGTTCTACCATCACTCATGGATTTAGCAAAAGATATCGTTACGATAATAGACTAATGGTTATGTCACCACCATTCTTCCCAGGAACAGGTAATTTTGAAGTTGTTTCCTGGTTCGAGTAAATAACATAATAAATCATTTTAGCGATTTCTGAGATCCCCTATCGGATTTCGCTCCCAGCCCCAAAGTAACTCTTGGGGCTTTTTTTTATCTTCTTAGCCAATAGTTTTATTATTTTTAAAAATTATTTTAATAATTTACCTCGTTGTCAATCTTTATTAATACAACGGTAATAAATAGTTATAAGCTAAATCAGTTTTCAAAATGTCATTCCGGTTCGTGTTTTTTACGATACCGGAATCTCCAATTCTAAACATGAGATTCCGGTATTTCCAGCAAAAACGCTGTAAAACCGGAATGACAATTCTTGTTTTTATATTTATTTTTAACGGTCAATAACCATCGGGTTATTAAGCCGAGCAATTGTTTTAGACAAACTTCTTCTACATAAATGATGAATAAATTTTTCTTTATAATAATTTTAATAATCTCTCAAACACATTTGTTTGGACAGAAATATTCAATAGGGGGTAAAATAACAGAGAGAGAAAATAAGCGTCCCCTAAGCTTTGCAAACATTAGAGTTGATTCATCCAATATTGGTACTTCAGCCAATATAGATGGGACATATGTATTAAAACTAGAGAAAGGTAATTATAAACTTATCGCATCTTTTATTGGTTATAAATCTGATACCATGAATTTAAATGTCAATATGGATATGCCGATTAGTTTCAAGTTACAGAGAACTTCTATAAAACTTGATGAAGTAACAGTATTACCAACAGAAAATCCAGCGTTAGAAATTATTAGAAGAACGATAAAAACTAAAAATCTCCGAAACGAAAAACTAAATGCTTACGAGTTTAACGCTTATACAAAAGGAATAATTAAAACAACCAGTGATATTTCCGCGAGTAGTAGTAACGTAAATCTAAGTATTGGAATTAAGGATACTGCCGATTTAAAAATAACTGGAATATTTGAGAATGAAAGCATTGGTTATTTCAAAAAACCGGGTGAATATAAGGAGGAGATCACAGCTCAAAAACAGTCGGCAAATTTTCCTTCATCAATAAATTTATTAACCGGTGGTCGTGTGATTCAAAATTTTTATTCTGACGACATTGAGTTTTTTGGTCGTCCAATTTTAAGTCCAATTGCCGATGATGCCCTTGATTTTTACTATTATAATATTCTTGATACTATTGCCTACAACAATAAACCAGTTTTTAAAATTCACTTTGAACCGGATGACAAATCTAATCCCGGATTTTACGGAACACTATTCATAATCGATAGCACTTTTAATCTTATTAAAGTAGACATAAACTTAAATGATGCCGCCAATCCTGGTGGAATATTCGATAGAATAAGTATTATTCAGCAGTATCTGGCCTACAATGAAAACATTTACATGCCGATTGATTATAGACTTTTTATCAACGGGAATGTGCTGGGAATGGCAAAGTTTGGTTTTGAAATAAATTCCGTTTTGTATGATTATAAAATTAACAACCAAATTGATGATGATTTTTTCGATATGGTTGTTCTTAAAGTTATGCCCGAAGCAGATAAAAAAGATTCCACATTTTGGAAATTGAATCAAAAAATTCCTAATACATTGGAAGAGGTTGACGCTTATAAAAGAATCGATAGTGTTGAAGCAATTCCCCCATCATTTTGGAATAAGTTTTCATGGCTCTCAACGCAAGTGCAAATCTCTGATAACTTCTCCACTAATGGAACTTTGAATTTATATCATTTTAATAAAGTTGAAGGGAGCGCTCTTAATTTAGGTTTGTATTATAACGATTCATTCAACAAACGCTTAACTTCAACTCTCGATATGAATTATGGCTTTGCTGATAAAAAATTTAAGTGGGATCTCGATGCTCAGTATCTTTTGGGAGATTATAGAACAACAGAAGTTTCATTAAATGTTTACGATAGATTAGATATTTTATTCAAAGAATCTGATGAATACGGAAAACTTATATCAACATTGACCAGTCTTTTCGGGCATTACGACTTTAGAGATTACTACTATTCCAAGGGGTTTAATTTCAAATTGAGCGGCGCGGTTTTTCCAATTTTGGATTTAGGAATTGGGTTTACTAATAGAACCGATAAGAATGCAAAAGTAAATACGGAATTTTCTTTTTTCGCAAAAGATAAAAGTTATTCACCAAACCAATTGATCTATGATGGGAAAGTTGTGACTGCTTCGGGAACTTTCAAACTTGATTTTAGAAAATATATTGAGGATGGATATTTTAGAAGACGTACCGCCAGAGGGAAATCTTATTTTACTTTGGATGGTGAAGTTATTGTGAGCAACAAATCCAAAATGGCAAGTAACCTAGATTTTCAAATTTATAAACTGAATTTTTGGACACAACTAAATTCTTTCCGATCGACAAGTTTCGAAATTTCAGCGAAAGGCATTTATTCCAGTGGACCAATTCCTTATCAACTTATGTCAGCTCTGCCTGGTAATATTACTGCACTTGGCAAAGATTTCACATTTAGAACAGTAGGTATTGCAAGCTACGTTGGCGATAGAGTTTATACCATTACAAGTCAATACAGATTTAACGATGAAATTTTTAAGATGCTCAAAATTCCTTTACTCAAAGATGCCCAACTCAGATTGGATGCCCACTTTAATGTAGCATGGCTTTCAATTTCTGATGAATCAAAAACACTTAATACTA
>Ga0164315_10001455_pt1 | contig 17823 bp, 20 predicted proteins | sample GuaBasSedimGuay6_FD_113737 | JGI IMG/M metagenome (GOLD analysis project Ga0164315, IMG submission 113737) | Subseafloor sediment microbial communities from Guaymas Basin, Gulf of California, Mexico - Guay6, Core 4569-2, 0-3 cm | ecosystem: Environmental > Aquatic > Marine > Hydrothermal vents...
AACCACTTCGCTGCGGGACTGGATCAAACATCCCAGGGTGTGATTCACCTATCTAACTGCTGCTGATTATTCTCAGCCCTCTGTTAGTTCCATACTATGGAATACCATAGATTAGGTAACTATTGAGTATCCTCTTTAAATCATGACAATAAGCCGAAATTGCCTTCTATAATATCACCCACATTGCGACACTAGCCTTTTTCCTTTAGTGAAAATATCAAGAAACTTGAAGAGATCGATCTGGGAGAATCAAAAAAGACAGTGGCTTGGTTTTTTGCCCAAAATGGGTTTGAAAAGGAGGCCCTAGAACACTGTCAAACTTATAATGACGGGCTCCCCAAAAAAACCTGACAGGTTTTCAAAACCTGTCATGTTTATCCTACCCATCAAAACAAGATTGACAGATTACTAGTACATTGTCAAACTTATAATGACGGGCTCCCCAAAAAAACCTGACAGGTTTTCAAAACATGTCAGGTTTATCCTACCCGTCAAAACAAGATTGACAGAGTACTAGACGACTTTGCTAAACAACCAGTCAACATATATTTGCATTTTACAAATTATCTTTAATGTGGTTTTTAACACTCTAACCTATTGATTTTAAAAGCATTCTTATGATTGCTCTGGTTTCATTTTTTGTTATCGCTGAAATGATTTGAATCATATCTTGATTATGTTATTCAATGCAAGAAAAAAATCATTTTTTTCAACATAGAGAATATAGCCTATCATAGAATATCACAGCGTATAGATATTATTTCATTTATGTCTGGGTTTAATTGAGAAAAGAGAATTGAACATTAACAATTGAAGATTGATAAGGCCTCTGCAATTTGGCTTGGCGCTTTTCAACATTCGAGGTTCAAGTTTTTGCACACAAAAACTTTTGCGTGAATTTGATTTTTAATGATATTGTGATATATATGATGTAAATGTATGTTTTTGAACAGAAAATAATAAATTTAGATTAAAGATTAACTCCATTAAGTCAAATCGCGCTATAATTCCCACAAACCAATGCAGCTATTAAAAAATCAATGAGTTAAAAAGTTAAAAAGATGGCCGTAACAAAAAATCAATTCAAATTAGCGTCATCAGTGTTTTAGTGGATATTTCAAAAAAGGATTAAAAATATTGGTTATGAAAAAATCCATTTTCAAAGAAAACAAAAAATATACCTTCAGTGACTATTTTGAAATGAATTATCTGACAAAGGAAATTGTGGGCGAATTTGGTTATTCCTTTGCCTTTGAAGTCATCGATTTACCAAAATGTCAAGATTATGATAAGCAGTTTGTCAAAACACTCCAAGAAACTTTTTATACCGTGTTCCCTAAAATTACTTTAAATTCTGAAATAGCGAAAAGGGAATTTTTGATAGCCCCTCTATTGCTAGAAATAGCGAGGTCCACCAATACGACAATCAATGTTGAATACGCACTGGATATTGATGATAAATTAAGCGGTTTGTTAGACTACTTTTTAGTCGCCAATCAAGAACTCATAATCAGAGAAGCCAAGAAAAAAGATATCGATCAGGGATTTAATCAATTAGCCGCTGAATTAATTGCCCTTGATAAATATGAAGAGAATGAAGAGATAGACATGCTTTATGGTGCGGTTACCTTGGGCGATTTATGGCGATTTGGCACATTAGATCGCAAAAAGAAACCTCTTGTCAAAAATATTCATAGCCATACTATTCCAGAAGACACGGGAGAAGTCTTTTCAATTTTGAGGGGTATTATTACAGGTTAACTCGCGATTTAAAAATTTTGGGATAAAACGCTTTTTCGATTGAATGAAGTACAAAATTATATTTTAATTATCAATGAGTTAAATAATATAACTGTAGTTTATTCAATTGGGAAACGCTATAAAACAAGTTGGACAGTGTACTAGTGCAGGAGAGCGAAAATGATCAAACCACCCAGCCAACTTTTCACTGGTTGGCTGGTTGGCTGGTTGGTCTGGATATTGGAGCGATCCTGCACTAGGATGGTGGGATCGCTGTCAGTGAAATCTGGGTTTTATATTGAGTTCAATGTCGCATCGCTAACCCACCCTACGAGATATCTTTGTGGTTGCCCTTTTTTATATTTAATTCAAACGAAAAATGCTAACGCTTTTTCGAAAAACTCAAACTAGAAAATTAATTTCAAATGCTAAAATCTATCTACAAAGATGTACCCAACATGTCAAAATATTTCCCGCACCTGTTGGCAAGCGTATATGTGGTGTACTGGGCGGTGCTGGCCATCGAACCAGTGTCTCGCGCCGTGTGGTGGGCCGAGAACATCCCAGCGATTGGAGTGTTCGCGTTCCTAGTGCTGACCTTCCGCAGCTTTAGGTTTTCCAACCTAGCCTACGGGCTAATGGCGTTCTGGATATTCTGGCACACCATGGGCGGACACTACACCTTCGCCAACGTGCCTTTCGATTTCATCACCGATCTCTTCGGTGCCGAACGCAACCATTTCGACCGCATCGCGCATTACTCGGTGGGCTTCTACGCCTACCCCATCGTCGAGTTCATGCTGCGCCGCCGGCTCTGCGGCCCAGTGACGGCTACGCTGTTCGGACTATTCGCCATCATGGCAGCGGCCGCGGGCTACGAGATCATCGAATGGTGGTACGCAGTGCTAGAAGGCGGGGACGCGGGCATCGAATTTCTGGGATCGCAGGGCGACATCTGGGACGCGCAAAAGGACATGCTGCTGGACACCCTGGGCGCAGTGTCCACCCTGCCGCTCTACTGGCTGGTGCGGCCGCACAAACGCATGGCCGGGTAACGCGACTCCATCCATCGCTATAGATTTTAAGAAAAATTTGAGTGAAAACTTTATTTTGCGGCCTGATTGGAATGCCTGTTATTTTGCGGCCTGATTGGAATGCCTGTTATTTTGCGGCCTGAATGGAATGCCTGTTATTTTGCGGCCTGATTGGAGGGTGTGCAAACGTTGTGTGCATAGACATCCCATCGGTTACTGCGTTGCGCTATCGTTCTACCCACCCTACTTTCGCTCGTTTTTAATAAGCGATATTCATAAAAATGAGTCAAAATAAACAAAATTCACAGTCTGTAATTGTTTTTCACGATTATCCACTACCAGAGACGAAGGCGAAGCCTGTCGGTTATATTGCACTTATTACCGATTATGACTTGGCCGTTCCTATACCCGATTCACTCTGTGCGATTGGCGAAAAGCACAAAAAGTACGAAAAAGGACAATGGCGCGTATTGACACCAAGGCATGATCCAGAGGATACGCTTTACGGCCATTTAACTTTTGCTCTAAAATATGAAGGCATTGAGCTTGGTATCCTCAAAATGCTTTTTGATCACATTGATCCCGCTTTACTTGTCGATATTGTCCAATCTGAGCCCACTGGCATCTATAGCCGTAGAATCTGGTTTTTGTTTGAGTGGCTACGTCATGAAAAACTAGATTTACCTGACATAAATCAAGGTAATTTTGTTGTACTGGTCAATGATAAGCTCCAATATCCGGGGCCCTCTCGTCCATCACGTCGTCATAGAGTGTATAATAACCTACCAGGTACACAAGATTTTTGCCCATTGATTAGAAAAACAAACAAGCTTGACCAGTACATTGCCCTTAATCTGTCTCAAACTGCTGCTGATCATCTTGGAAAAACACATTCAGATCGGTTAAGCCGAGCGGCAGCTTTTCTTCTGCTCAAAGATTCTAAAGCCTCCTACACCATCGAAGGGGAATCTCCAGCGCATAACCGTATTGAACGTTGGGGGAAAATAATCGGCCAAGCCGGACAAAGGCCATTAAACCTCGAAGAACTGGAATACCTTCAAAAAATAGTGATTCCTGATGACCGTTTTATTACACTTGGATGTCGGGTTGAAGGTGGATTTGTTGGTGATCATCATCGAGTAACCGGTACGCCTAAACCGGTTCATATTTCAGCGCGTGCTGATGATCTTGATAAATTAATATCCGGTTTTTTTGAAACCTATATCTTATTAAATGAAAGCGATTACGATCCCGTTCTGATGGCCACATTGCTCGCTTTTGGATTTATTTTTATACATCCATTTGAAGATGGCAATGGACGTATTCACCGTTATCTGTTTCATCACATTCTCGCGGCAAAAAGTTTTGTGCCTAAAGGCTTAGTTTTTCCAATTTCGGCAGTCATTCTAGAAAGAATAGAGTCATATAAAAGCATACTGGAAGCCTATTCAAAGCCCCGGTTAGATCATATTCAGTGGCGTCCAACTGATAAGGGTAATGTTGAAGTATTAAATAACACGATTGATCTTTACAGATATTTTGATGCCACAAAACAAGCCGAGTTTTTTTATGCATGCCTTGAAGAAACAGTCAATACGACTTTGCCAGAAGAAGTGCAGTATTTAGAAAAATATGATCTTTTGAACGACTTCATTAAAAATTACATCGACATGCCAGATAAGCTGGTCAATTTACTGATACGCTTTCTCAACAAAAATAATGGCCAACTTTCAAAGCGGGCTAGAAAAAAAGAATTTTCTCAATTAACCGAAGATGAAGTACTGGCCATTGAAAGAAAATACGATGATATTTTCCAAGGAAGTGATCGTGACTAAAATGGTTTTGGCTTGAGCATAGATTGAGCACAGGGCCTGGTAACGAGATAAATATCCCAGTCTTTCTTGTAGGGCTCCCTACGTGTTTTTAAAGCCCACCATTCTGAAAATCAATGCTCAATTTTTTTGTAAGTCACTGATTTAAGGCATAAAAATAAATTTTCCCGTCTTTCTTGTAGGGTGGGTAACGTGTTTTTGTTGCCCACCATTCCCCCTAAGTATAAAGGATGGTAAGCACAAATGTATGCTGTCATATTCAAAGCAGAAATTAATGAGTTAGATAAAGCCTATTATGAAATGGCAGCGCGAATGAGAGAATTAGCAATTAATCAGTATGGCTGTACCGAGTTCATCTCAATAACTGAGGGAAATCAAGAAATTGCAATATCTTATTGGAAAAACCAAGAACAAATCAAACAATGGAAAGAAGATTCCGAGCATTTAGTCGCACAAAAACGGGGTAGTTCAACATGGTACAAGTCTTATAATGTGCAAGTCGTAGAAGTCATACGTGAGTATAGTCACAAGACATAATAAGCTACTTTAACTCGGACGGGTTTGACGCGCTATCGCTATGCCGCGCAAAACCAGCCGGTTAAGCGCGAGGTTAGCTGCCAAAGGAAAACATGAGCATCAAATATAAAATCAACACTCCGGTATCAGCGGATCAATTTATTGAATTATTGCGTCAATCATCCCTTGGAGAGCGTCGCCCTATTGATGATCGGGAGTGCATCGAAGGTATGCTAAAAAATAGTAACCTAATCATTTCATGCTGGGATGGTGAAAAACTCATCGGTATTGCTCGCTCAATGACAGATTTCCATTATGCTTGCTATCTTTCTGATCTTGCGGTTGACAAAAAATATCAAAGTTCAGGTGTTGGTAAAAAGTTGCTAGTCATTACTCAAGAGCAATTAGGGCCAAAATGCAAGCTAATATTAATCGCAGCACCAACAGCCAATTCGTATTATGAGCATATTGGTTTTACAAACAATCAAAGCTGTTGGATTCTTGAGCGCGAACAAAGCATCTGCACCGCTAACAATCACCGTAAGCCTAGGGTGTTGACTGAGAGCTTTTTTTGGCCTATTTTTTCATGCTGATTTCGTGTTTGTTAAAGGCCTATAAAATACCCCTTAAAAAAGGTTATTTAACAACCCCCAAGGGGTTTTCAGGCTTTAGCCTGAAAATGTGAATAGCCCCAGGTGGAACCTCAATGCCATTAAGTTAAGGTAGGGGCAGACCTGCGTGTCTGCCCTGCGTGTCTGCCCTGGGCGAACACGCAGCCCTGGGCGAACACGCAGCCCTGGGCGAACACGCAGCCCTGGGCGAACACGCAGGTTCGCCCCTACAACCCCTGAATACGTGGGGTTTTGTAGGGGCAGACCTGCGTGTCTGCCCTTAACGAAGGTGGCATTGAGGTGGAACCTGGGGTTCCTAAAACAGCATGAAAAATACATCTCAAAAACACCTCTCAGTCAACACCCTACCGTAAGCCTACCCGTCAACCAGCAGCTCCTCGTCGTTCTGGCTTGCCGGTCTGCGGATGTGAAGCCTTATGTGAAGTAGGTTAATATCATCAGGGAAAAGGCATGATCCTTGTGTTATTGACGTGTTTATGTCAGTTATTCATTTTATGGAGGGTGGTGAACCGCTTCCTTGGTGGTCATTTACTGATGAACGAAAAAAGCATGTCACCCAACAAAGGAAATAAAACAAAATTATGAACCATTATTTTTTTGCAGGATTATCATTCTTTTTTATCTTATTGTTTTCCAATGCTTATTCCAATGAACAATGTGTAGCACAGTTCGACCCTTCAACTGGTACAGCTAATATTCCTTGTCTTAAAATTGGAGAACAAAAGTTTTGGGTGAATTTACAGTTGATTGATGGTAAATTAGAACCAGATACGCTTGGAAACCAATTCTTGCCATATTGGCTGTTGCAAATGATTCAAGAGTTTAAGACTGCTAAAGTTGCCAATCCACCTAGATGGGTGTATCAATATCGTTATAAGGACAATATTGTTTATCGAGTTTCTTCCCCTTGTTGTGACCAATTCAATATTTTGTATAACTATGATGGTGATGGAATTTGTGCACCTGATGGCGGTTTCACAGGAAATGGTGATGGTAGATGTGCAGATTTTTTTACCGAAAGTACTAATGAGATATTAGTTTGGCGAGATACTCGTCAAACTCAGTAAGGAACGAAAAAAATATGGCAAGCGTAGGGTGGTAGTTTCACTGCACCCACCATTTTGTTTTATCTCTATTTACTTTGTTTATTATAAATTGGGATTATGGTGGGTTTAACAAAATTCTACCCTAGGAAAAAAAATGATTTCACAAATATTAGTATTTTCATGATTGTAACTGATTTTGGGGACACCATTAAATAATGAGGCTTTTTATTATTTGAAAGGGCGTTCGCCCTCCCAAAAATTCGTTATAATCAGGTATTTTCTAATAATATAATCAGGGGAAACTTATGAAAACCAACGAACTATCTACATGCTTTTGTACAAACGATGTAGATACATGCCGTGAATTTTATCAACGTTATTTCTCAGCAAAGACCGTTTTTGACTGCGGCTGGTATGTCAACTTATGCATTGGTGGAAATGGATATGTCCAGTTCATGCAACCGCAAGGTGATATGCCGACATTTAGTGGTACCGGAGTTATGCTCAACTTCAAAGTTGATGATGTAGATGCAGAGCATGCAAAGCTAAAGGAAGCTGGATTGCAAACTGCAATGCCACTGGAAGAACATCCTTGGGGAGATAGAGGATTTTCCATAATCGACCCTATTGGAAATTCTGTTTACATCTATTCAGATCGTGAACCGTCAGATGAATTCAAACAATACTACAAGTAAAACAATTTCAGCACGATTCAGGGCATTTAGTCGCACAAAAACGGGATCGTTCAACATGGTACAAGTCCTATAATAGTGCAAGTTTGCTGAAGAACTCCTTCATATCAATCAGAAAATATTATTAGGTGTTGAAACAGAGAGGTATTTTATGGAAAGAAACGTTTTAGAAATTGTAAGCTTTACCGATCCTTATTGCACTTGGTGCTGGGGGTCTGAACCGATCCTGCGAAAAATACAGGAAGTCTATGGGAAACAAGTGTCTATTAGTTTTGTAATGGGTGGACTAGTGGAGGATATCCGAAACTTCAGCGATCCAGGTGCTGGTATCGGAGGAGAACAGTGGTATAGGCAAGTGGCTGAACATTGGACTGATGCGTCCCATCATCACAAGATGCCAGTGGACGTGGAAGTGTATTTTGATATTAAGGATGATATTTTTTCTACGTATCCTGCCAGTATTGCGTTTGAAGCTGCTAAACTCCAAAGTGAAGATATGGGGAAACTCTACTTGCGTCGTCTTCGTGAAGCCGCCGCTGCTGAAAGATTAGCAATCCAGCACTCTGATGTTCAGGTAGGATTGGCTGATGAAATCGGACTGGATCGTGATATTTTTTTAGAGAGTATACAAAATGGAAAAGCAGAAAATGCTTTTAGAAAAGATCTTGCGGAGTGCCTTCAAAGAGGCGTGCGAGGTTTTCCGAGTTTTCTTTTAAGAGGTTTCGGAGAAGAGATACTTCTTAGAGGATACACGCCTTATCATATCTTCGACCGCTGGTTACAAGAATTATCGAAGAATCAATTAAAACAAAAAGAACTCCGATCTGGTTCTCCACAAATATTTGATTTCATATCCCGATATGGAACGGTAGCTCCAATGGAAGTGGCCGGTGTTTATGATATGGCTTTTGAAGACGCTCAAAAGTTATTAAAACAAATGACAAAAAAAGATCTTATATCCGAAAAGAAGGTTGGAAATGGCGCTTTCTATTCTTTACCTCAAGATACGATACAATGTGATTCCGCTACTGGAAATTGCTCATTTTAGTTAGTCAGGTAGGGTGGGCGTTGCCCAGCAAAACGTTAAAATATTTTCTCGTTCCCAAACGAGGTGAAGGAATGCCTTCAACTTTGCTACGCAAAGTACAATTATTTGTCTGATGCAGAGCATCAATTCAGTCCTTTCCAAATAGAATTTGGGAACGAGAAAAAACGGGCAATAAAATTCAGCCGACGCAAGCAAAAATCAGCGCGGCTGATTAGCTGCATTATGAGTAAAACATGATTGAGTCTATTCGCCAAAAAATGAAAATACTCGCTCTGGCCGATGCGATTATTGAGCCTGAATGGCAATACCGATATTTTTCTTACAATTCCAAATGGTCAGATGAAGAAGAAATGGCCTCACTTCGAGACGGTTGTGGTGGCGAATGGTTTCTTTGGTTGTCGGGGCCGTTTGCCGGGTATAAATGTTTAAGCCCTGAAGATGGGTTAATGCCTAACCTTGACGGAGTGAAAAGTCATGTTCCAAATGGCTATAGCTCATTTCTTTCAGAGCCCGCTTTTAGCATGAATTTGGCCACATGTATTTGGTATTGGCATGATTCAAAGTGGTTCAAACATGGGTTAACTGTTGAGCGGCTAATTGATCTTGAAGATATCATAAAATGGACTGCTAAAGATTATCACACTTGGGCAATTGAGTATTATGATAGAGAGTTCGATATTAAAAATATTGAGAAACTATTTGAGCATCAGTTTAGTGAAGAACGTGCGAAAAAATTAAATCCAGAAATTGATCTAAATGAATTGCAAAGAGAGTTAGTAGAAATTGGCATCAACTCATAACAATCGCGTCAACTTGGCAACGATAAGTACAACGAATGGAAAAAAATCACAACGAATTAAAACCAAAGGGCCTTTGGAGCAAAAGGCATTCCCAAATAGAATTGGGGAACGAGAAAAGGGCCTTTGGAGCAAAAGGCATTCCCAAATAGAATTGGGGAAGGAGAAAAATGATTATCGTTTAATTATTGGAGAAATGGTGGGTTTCGCTATCGCGAAACCCACCCTACGTTCACTCGGATAATGTGATTGGATTGACTACCAATCTTGGCTGGGAACCTGACAATCATATACCATACGCTTGCTTCACAGTATCGTGGATATCTGATAGTATCCCGCCAAGTGATCTAATTTCCCAATCCCCATTTTTTTATTAATTATTACAAATTATTATTACAAATTAAGATACTAAATAAAAAGGAAAGAACTATGAGTATAAAAATCAAAGAATCACAATCAAACACAACTATTAAAGAGATAGAAGAGTTTGAATTTTTAATAGGGTCAACTTTACCAGATGAGTACAAAAAATTTTTACTCAAACACAATGGTGGAAGACCAAAACTGAATATGAGCTTTAAATTTAAAGAACCAGTGCAAAACTGGGATCAGAGTATGCTTGGTTGGTTTTACTCTCTTGGCGATGATGAGTATTGTAATTTAGAAGAAGAGTTTAAAGTGTGGCGAGATTATCTTTTGAATGATATGCTAATAATAGCAAACAATCCAGGAGGGGCATTTGTTATATTAGGAATCTTGGGTGATAAAAGAGGCAAGGTTTATTTTTGGTCACAAGATTTTGAAGATGTTGATGATGAATATGAGATATGTCACACTTTTGCGCTTGTAGCTGATAGTTTCAATGATTTTTTAAATTCTTTGAGCAAAATGAAAGATGAGGATGGACAACAGGAGAGAGAAGTATGAAAGATTTTGACATAAACAAAAGAGTTAAATTGTATAGCTGTGATGACTTTAAGGCATTAGGAAAGCTATCTTGTTTTAATGAAGATGATGAAATCATTGAGCATTTAGAAGAGGCGAGTGATGAAGGTTGGTTTGCATTGATTGAGGGAGATATGCAAATTGAAGGGAATTTGGATTTGAATAAATTCTTTGAAGATATTATCTCTACTTTTTTCGGAAAGTCTGATGACTATATCCAGCTTTTGTGGATTACAGGCAAATTGAAAATCTCAAATACTCTCTATCTTGAAGAGACTGAGAATTATTGTGATGATATGGTTGTTGAAAATAATGTTACTGCCAAGAACATTATTGCCGGTGGCACAAATTTGTACTTTTTAAATGCAGTAGAAATATCTGACATCTACTACTATCAAACAGGAGCAGAGGGTTTGTTCTCTATAAAAGGCAAAAGAAACATAAAGATTGAAACTGATAATAATAACATTTGGACAATAGGCGAAAAGTGGCATAAATTTGATGAAGGAATCTCACAAAAGCTAATGGAAAAAATATTTTCTGAAACATTTTATTTTTTAGAAGCTGATGATAAAGAGTTGTATTATCTGGAGAATGAAAAGCTATTTATAAAAGCATTGCTAAATGGGGATAAGATATTTAATTTCTAAAAAAGGAGGAGAAATGAGTAATAAATTAAATGCAATAAGAAAAGAATTCAATGCTAATGAGGGAACTTTCCTTCTAATTCTTATTGAAAATAATATTTGGAATCATACTAAATTGATGAAACTGTTAGAGATTATGCATGAGACATGTAAGCAACTAGAAAGTGAAACAAAAATAGATAAAGACATCGCTGATGGTTTTTGGTACTTTCGAGATGTTGCAAGTTTAACAACACCTATTGTTTGTGAAGAACTTGGTAAGGAATATCTTTCATCGGTACAAGAAACTTTTATGTTTTTAACAGACTGGTTGTTCAGTGGAGACTGCCCATTTGATTCTCATCAGACTTTCTGGGAAGATATTTGTCAGTTAAATCTATTGTATAAAGATGTTTAATTTCTAAAATAGGGATAATGGAACAAAATGAGATACAAGAAATCATCGATGACATAATGAAAGAATTTGATGAGTATGAAGAATACGAGGATTGTGAGGGCAAAGGTCCAGGAGTCAGTCTTAGCTTTGAGAATATAACTCGTATAAATGAAGTTGATTTTAAAGCGATTGAATGGATATATTTAGATAATAATGAGATAAAAATATAGATAAAATTGATGTCAAAGAATTAAAAAACATTGACTTAAGCAATAATAAGATTGAGAGTTTAGAAGGTGTTGATTTTAAAAATATTAGCTGGATTCGTTTGGATAATAATGGGATAAGTAATATTAAAAATGTTGATTTTAAAAATATTAAATATATCACATTGACAGACAATCCTCTAAATAAAGAAAGTATAAAAATTTTAGAAGACTTAAAATCTAAAGGTGTTGAAGTTATAGGCAGAACTACATTTTTTGAAGAAATGTCAATATTATACTCGTTCCTTCACCTCGTTTGGGAACGAGGAAAAGCACCAAAGGATCAAAGAGTCAGATGCTCTAATGTCTACATCGCACTGGCCACACATAGAAGGTGTTAGTCTTTACCTTGTAATTCACGTAGCTACCACCGAGCTGCATGTACCATGCGCTCAAGGGATTGTGAACTCAAAATAGGTATTGATTTTAAAATATTGGCCTATACAATGTGAAAACTTATTAGCTGTTGATAGCGATAAAATGGTGGGCAAACCTGTTTGGTGTGCCCTCGAATTTGAAAACGGATAGGGGATCAGATTTTATGGAAAAAATGATGAACAATATATCTCTTCCATCAATCCTGACTGTTGATGAAGCAGCACAGTATTTACGTGTTAACGTTGATGAATTAAACATTGAACTAACAAGTAAACGTATTCCGGCTTTAAGAATTGCGAACACTTGGCGAATTAAAAGGGATACTTTAGACAAATTGTTAGAACCTTCTATAACTCACAACGAAAATAAAAAAGATGAATTTGTCACCTCAGAAAATTTGTTTGAATCTCAGTTTGAAAAGGTTAATGCTTTTTCTGAGGAAACGACTACTTTTCAGGAAATAAATGAAAAACAGTTTGAAAAGATTAATGATTTTTCTATGGAAGCGATTACTTTTCAGGAAATTAATGAAAAACAGTTTGAAAAGATTAATGATTTTTCTATGGAAGCGATTACTTTTCAGGAAATTAATGAAAAACAATATATAGATTTAGGTGATTTATATAATAGCACATTGCCCGTTTCTGGGCGCAATTTTTTTGGTCGTGAAAAATGGCTGGTACAACTTTTTGATTTAGTCCAACAAGGCCAATTCTTTGGCATTTATGGTTTGCGGAAAATGGGTAAAACCTCCTTGATTTATCAATTTCGCGATGAAAGATTGCGAGGAGAAGCTGTTGCTTATGTTGATTTACAAGCCAGTCCCGCATTAACAGAGAAAAATTGTGCCCCCATCTACTGGGAATTAGAACATGATCTTTATAATCGCTTATCTAAACACGATAAAGAAATAACCGAGTTGTTAAGGTTAGGCAAAATAAAACGCTTTAGTGATTTGCCGGATCGTGGTGCTAATGCCGGACTCATGTTCAATGAAGATTTACGAGCATTGTTAGAAGCGATGAGTGCTGGCAAAACGCAATTTAAAAAATTAGTGATTGTACTAGATGAACTTGAACGTATTCTACCCATTGCTGGGCAAGAGGGTGTACAAGGCTATCTGGAATTTTTTGGACTGTTACGTGGGCTTGCACAACGCTATCGAGGATTATTATCTAGTATTGTAGTCGCGGCCAATTCAGCCCTCAGCGAGCGGGGTTATTGGGATGGAAAGGAAAATCCAGTGTTTGCTTTATATAAGCCTCATTTTCTGTCACCATTATCTAAAGAGGATTGTGTAGCCATGATTCGTACCTTGGGTAAAGGTATGAGTGTCTATTGGGAAGATGATGCGATTGAAACGGTTTTTACGGAAACTAACGGACATCCTTTTATAACACGTTTGTTGTGTAGTCGCATTGCGAAACGACATTCGGAGCGTCCTTTAACTGTTACGGTTGATAATGTTCAAGAAGAAGTGCCTTGTTTTATTCGTGATGAAGGAGACAAATTAGAACAAATCACGGCATTGCTGAATAGTCATTTTCCTGATGAAGCAGAATTGTTAGAACAGATTGCACTTGACGAAGCGCCTAGTGAACTTCAGGATAGCGCATTAAGTCATTTGTTCAGTTATCAATTGATTTCATCTGAACAAGGTGATTATCAGGTTTCTTTTAATTTATTGCGGCGTTGGCTGCGAAGACGGGTGGGAATTAAAGAATGACAAATCCTTATGTTTGGAATGAAGTTAATCCTCAACTCTTTTATGGACGTGATGCTTTATTACAGGAAATGCTGACGGGGCTTGTCAGTAGCCCTCGTTGTTCTTTTGGGATTGCAGGTGGACGACGTATGGGTAAATCGACGCTGCTACGTCGATTAGAAACAGAATTGAACGCTAAAAAAACATCGTTACAGAGTAGCGGGCTTTTACTCATTCCCATTTATGTGGATGGTTTATCATTACCCCGTCCACTTTCAGCTTCCGATATTTGGACTTATCTATTTAGAGCACTACAACGTGTATCGAAAGAACTTTCTCAAGAAGAGAATCTGTCACTGGACTTTGATCGATTCAAAGAATCGATCAGGCCTATTTTGAAAAAACATCCTAGAATCATTGTGATGTTTGATGAAATTGAACCAATTTTGGTACATGATAACTGGGCAAACGCCTTTCTTTCTCATTGGCGAGCTTTACTGAGTAATACACCCAATGTCAGCGACTATTTTACAGCGGTGTTTGCAGGTGCCCGTGAAATTTCTGCTTTACGCCGTGACGTTGGTTCCCCACTCATGGATATTTTGGAATGGCACAGCCTACGCAACTTAGATTTTGAAGCGGCTTGTCGCCTTATGGAAGAACCTAGCCATTACAGATGGTCAGATAGCTTTAAACAGCGTACTTTCCAAGAAAATGCGGTTTTTGGAGTGCAAAATTTATTTTGCCGTTTTTGGAGTGCAAAATTTATTTTGCGTCAGTGCATAAGTGTACTCTATTCAATCGGGAAACGCTATAGATTCTTCTGTCGAACCAAGTGGTCTCGTCATCACTGGAAAGGTAGATGAAATGATTTGGATAGGTTGGATAACGGTGCTTTGTGCTAAGTTATAGCGTTTCCCTATTGAATAAAGTACACCTTGGAACGAAAAACGCAAAATAAATTTTGCACTCCAACTGCACCTTCGAGGGTAAGGATATCCCAAAAAAAGAATTATCCGAGCCTGCCATTTCACGTCGTAAAGGATGGGTAGGGGAATGGTGGGCAACAAAAACCCGTTACCCACCCTACAAGAAAAACGGGGATAATTTATTTTTTTGATATGCCTAAAATGGGATGTTAAATGGGAGATTACTTTACACGGTTTTATAGAAAATGAAGAAACGAATATTCCAATATATTGCTGGATTCACCGCATTTTTGATCGCGATAGGATATATATTGCCAGAGAAGCTTGTGATTCCGGTAATGGGAGCAAAAACGAGGGATTGGAATCACCAAACATTTTGGTATGAACCTTGGGGTAAATCAGGCGTTCACAAAGGAATTGATATTTTCGCGAAGAAAAATACACCTTCATTATCGGCAACAGATGGTGTCGTTATTTACTATGGAAAGTTTGGTATAGGTGGAAATGTGATAGTTGTACTTGGGCCAAAATGGAAGATACATTATTATGCTCATCTCGCATCAACAAATGTCTCAATAGGGAAATTTGTAAGGGCATCTCAAACGATTGGAGCCGTCGGAGATAGTGGTAATGCAAAAGGCAAATCGCCACATTTACATTATTCTGTAGTGACTTTGTTGCCCTATTTTTGGCGTTGGGATAAGAGTACCCAAGGCTGGAAGAAAATGTTTTATCTGAACCCAAGTGAGAGGCTTTTATCAATCTATTCAAAGGGTTAAATTGAAACAGAAATGAAAAGCAATAAACAACGCCGATTAGAGATAAAGGCAAAGCGACTTAAGAGGGCGAAAAAGCTGCTGGAGTTGGATACAATACACCAAATTAAAGTCTTACCTCAAGGTGCCATACTGGCTAACCACGAAGAGCTTAAGCACAATAACACGTATGGCTTTTTTCCAGAGTACTACGTAGATGTATCGTATACCTGCTGTGATTGTGGTTCAAAAGAGATATGGACAGCAAAACAGCAAAAATGGTGGTATGAGGTTGCTAAAGGAAATATTAACTCCCATGCCGTTAGATGTTATGGATGTAGAAAGAAAATACGTGATGAGAAGGCTCGGCAAAAAAAGCATATGGAGGAGATGGCTGAGAAGGAACCGCACTCCAATGAAGCATTTTTCAAGGGGCCACCCAAACGTATCAAACCTGACAGGTCTTCAAGACCTGTCAGGTTTTGTGGATAAAATGTAACGAACGATGAATAAATATATTTGGAATGCCAAAGATTATGAGCAACATTCTCAAGCTCAACAAAAGTGGGCTAGAGAGCTAATAGGAAAGCTAAACCTTAAACTCACAGAAGACATTCTTGACTTAGGTTGTGGAGATGGAAAAGTCACGGTAGAAATAGCCAGCAGAGTCCAAAGTGGTTCCGTTGTTGGTGTTGATAGTGCAAGTTCAATGATTGAGTTGGCTAGAGAACGGTATCCGGCTAATCAGTATCCCAATCTTGCGTTTATGAAAATGGATGCGACTCATTTATTATTTGATGAACGATTTGACGTGGTTTTTTCAAACGCTGCATTACACTGGGTAAAAAATCACAAACCGGTTGTAGAGGGCTTATACAGAAGCCTTAAACCAAAGGGGAAAATACTCTTGCAAATGGGAGGCAAAGGTAATGCGGAAGACGTACTCACCGTTTTAGGTGAACTTCAAAAATCTAATGAATGGAAGCAGTACTTTTCTGATTTTGAATTTCCTTATGGTTTTTACGGTATTGAAGAATACCAAAGATTATTAGGCGAATCAGACTTCAGCATAAATCGTGTTGAACTTATCCCCAAAGATATGGAACATGATGGCATATCTGGTTTTGAGGGATGGATTAGAACAACATGGTTACCCTATACAGAACAAATCCCAAAAGAAAAAAGGGAGGTGTTTATAAAGGCTCTCTCCAAAGAATACTTAAAGCAACAACCTATAGATTCTCGTGGTAAAGTTCACGTCGCAATGGTCAGAATTGAGATTGAAGCACACGCATAGCAAATCCAGTCAACCTTCTACTGTCGCTGGATGAATCACTATCACTGCGTTGACTCTAATAGATAAGACTAAGGTGATTTTATGTTAATAACGGATGTGCTAACTCTTCCAAATATCCCATATGCAGCTGCGGCCATTGTGGATATTCACGATAAGTATTTTGTGCAACGGCTTGGTTGGGGTGCCGCATTTAAGGAAGAGGTAAGGGAGTATCTTGAAGAGTTGCTACAACACTTTCAGCCAACAAGAGATGGTTTTTGGGTTGCCAGAAAGGGCGATGAAATAATAGGTTCTATTGCTGTTGATGGACGAGTAGATGGCCCTGACTGTGCCAGACTTCGCGTCTTTGTAGTTGACTATAACTACCATCGTCAAGGTATTGGCAAGAGCCTATTAAACCAAGCAATAGCATTTTGCAGAACAATTGGTTATAAGAGAATCGAACTCTGGACGTTTGAGAACTTATCTGAAGCAAAGGCTTTGTATCTCAACTACGGATTTAGAATCTTAAAAGAAAGAGAGGTTAAGTATTGGGGGTGTCAACTTTGTGAACAGCTGTTTTGTTTTGAACTGTAGCTAACAAGGTGCGAAGCCTGATGGCAATTTTGCCGCTCCATTGCCGCCGCTGAGCTTGAGCGTTATGTTTAAAAGAATAAATCGGCCATATCATGAATTTAACTGAAATTCCATTTATCAAAGAGGTAGGCATCCAAAAGCGAGCTGATGGAAATTTGGGGTTGCCATTCAGTGAGAGAGTGCTTAATCATTTGCAAACCATTCATGCCAGTGCTCAATTTGCCCTTGCTGAAACCGCTAGTGGAGAGATGTTGCTAATATTGTTTCCTGATTTAGTGGGTAAGGTTATTCCTGTTCTTAGGGATTCCCAAATGAAATTCAGAAAACCAGCAACAAAATCAATTGTTGCCTATCCAACTGTGCCTGATGAAAGTGTTGCAAAGTTTAATGAACAATTTTCAAAGAAAGGCCGCGCATCAATTTCAGTCACTGTAGAGGTAAGAGATGCTGAAAATACGACTACCTCTGTTGGTATATTTAATTGGTTTATAAGTACTGAAGCATAAATTTTCGTGTATTTTGAAATGGGGCAACCACAAGGGATTGCCCCTACGCAATGCCATGTAGGGGCAATCCCACTTGATGAGCCCTTTGCGCTAAAATATCTGTTTA
>Ga0164315_10001456_pt1 | contig 17821 bp, 15 predicted proteins | sample GuaBasSedimGuay6_FD_113737 | JGI IMG/M metagenome (GOLD analysis project Ga0164315, IMG submission 113737) | Subseafloor sediment microbial communities from Guaymas Basin, Gulf of California, Mexico - Guay6, Core 4569-2, 0-3 cm | ecosystem: Environmental > Aquatic > Marine > Hydrothermal vents...
AGGGCTTTCTGAACAAGAAGCCCGTGACATGATTCTGGCAGATGCTGACCAGCGGAGAAAATGGACCAAAAAAATATATAATGCAGATCCCAATGACGCGGCACTTTATGACATGGTCATTTGTATTGACAAGCTTTCGGTTGATGATGCAGTTGATTTTATTTGCCAGAGTGCTTCCAGAAAAACATTTGAACCGACAAATGATTGTATCAGACAGTGCCGGGATTTGTCTTTGGCATGCAATGCCAAGGCTTCACTGGTTGAGAGCTTTCCTGATGTCGGTGTTATCTGTGAATATGGGAACCTGTTGGTTTATGCAACGGAAAAAGAGGCTCATACGAGTAAATTTAAAAAAATTCTGGAGACCTTTCAAAAGGAGAATTACGACATATATAATCTTGAAGTTCATACAGGATTGTCTGTTCCTGCCAACGCAGTTTAGGCAGGAAAATACTTTTTAGGTCATACCTTAAAACGATAGGAGGATATCATGCCTGTTCTGGTTTTATCATCGGAAAACAAGGAACTTGAAAATGAAATCGCACAAAAAATAGCTCAAAATCTGGAATACACAACCCTTAATCGGGAATTTTTCAATGAAATTGCAGATAAGTACAGCCTTGACAGCAAAAAATTGATGGACGCTATGACTATAACCCCTTCCATCCTGAAGCGGATGCCGTCAAAACAATGGTATTATTATCTGTCATGCGTTGAGACTGAAGTTTTAGACCGTCTTTTGGAAGATAATTGTGTCTGTTGGGGGCTGGCAGCACATCTTTATGTAGCAGTCGTATCCCATGTCTTAAAGGTGAGGCTGATCGGCGGGCACGACTCCATATCCGGATCAGATAAGCGTAACATGACCCCGGATAAGATTAAAAAAATCATTGCCGAACAGGAACGAAGTAGGGAAAACTGGTCCATGACCGCTTATAATAAAAAAGAAGCCCATCCTGGATTATATGACATGGTGATCAATCTGGATCAGGTTCAGACAGATGAAGTTGTAAAGACTTTATCAACAACAATGGGATATCCAAGACTTAAGGCCATGACCTATTCCATAAACAATTTGACGGATCGGGCTCTTGCAGCAAAAGTAAAAAACGTCCTTTTGAAATCATTGACGGATATTCAGGTTGAGGCACAAAATGGTACCGTTGTGGTGACAACGACTTCAATGAAACGTGAAAAATCCAAAAAAATTGATACCATCAAGAGCCTTGCCGGTCAGATTGATGGAATTGGGTATCTGGAGGTTCACTGGCATAAGGATATGATAACCGAAGCTGCCATGAGTTATCGATGACTCAACCGGATGCAGCCTGTTTTAGGCGTGTTGCCGGGTTTGGAAATGTGTGGTATTAAATTAAAAAATTAAGGAGACTATGATGTCTAATCCATTGGAAATTCTTTTATTAGATGACGAAGCCATTGTGGGAAAACGGCTGAAACCTGCGATTGAAAAGATTAATTGCAATGTGGAGGTTTTTCAGGACCCTCTACTGGCAGTGGAACGAATTAAAGAAAAAGAGTTTGATATCGTTGTGACAGATATTTATATGGATGATATGGACGGTATGCAGGTTCTGGATATCGTACTTGAAAAATCCTCGAGAACCAAGGTCATAATGATTACGGGATATGCCATGATTTCCCTTGCCAGGGATGCCATGGAAAAAGGGGCCTTTGACTTTATTGCAAAACCCTTTAAACCTGATGATTTAAGAGTCGTCATTGCAAAGGCAGCCAAAGCACTGGGATCTCCAATTGATTTGAATACGATGATCCAAAAACAAGGTAGATAAATGCCGGAATCAGAACCTGTCATTTCAGAATCAAAAAAAGATGAGAATAATTCCAGGGAAACAACCAAATCAGTATATGAACATATGGGGGATATCCGGAAAGCTCAGGAGGCCCTTTTATCACGAAGGCATTTCAGCGTAAGGAATCAGATATATCTGGGTAATGCTTTAGTGTTTCTGGCTGCCCTGGTCATGGTGATAGTGTTGATTATAAATAATGATCGGGTGCACAACCGCCTGAAATTTCTAGAATTTGTGAATGATTTTTCTTCAGAAATTTTGCAGGCAAGGCGGTATGAAAAAAATTTTTTTCTTTATGGCACCAATCTAAATGATGCCATAGAGAATATCCATCTGGCGGAATCTATTTTTATTACGGAATCCGATCAATTTTCAGAGCTTTTAAAGGGGCAGAGAGATCGGCAGAAAATTTTTGCCAAAATAGGAGCCTATAAATCCCTTCTCCAACAATTATCTCAGCATGAACAACAGGGGAAAAAAGGGTTCCACACCACGCCCTTTGCAAAAAAAATAGGATTGAAATTAAGGGACTACGGTAAAGACATCCTGACAACTTCCCATGCCATGATAGATATTGAAAAAAAAGCCATTGAAAAAACCCTGAGTCACTCCCGTTACATTCATATATATTCATTTCTGGCTTTGCTGGCTTTTCTTATCATCAATACTTCCCTGCTGGTGAGTCGAATTTATTCAACCCTCAACCGGTATGCCACTTATGCCAGGCGCATTGCTGCTGGAGATTTCAGCCTCATTCACCCCCGGCGTAAATTCCGTGATGAATTCACGGATCTTGCCGTTGCCTTCAATGAAATGATAAAGGAAATTGATGCCAGAGAAGCTATTTTGATTCAGACGCATAAAATGAAAGCAGTAGGAACACTTACCTCAGGGATTGCACATGAACTTAACAATCCATTGAATAATATCATGCTCACCGCTCATATGATACTTGAAGATTATTATGATCTGTCTGACGAGGAGCGTATCGACATGCTCAAGGATGTGGCAGAAGAGACAGACCGGTCTAAAAAGATTATCCGCAATCTTCTGGATTTTGCCAGGGAAAGTACGTCTACAATGGAATCTCTTGACTTGTCAAAATTAGTGGCAGATACGCTGCATCTTTTAGAAAATCAGATTCGGTTTTCAGGCATTAGTGTCGATCTTCAATTTATGGAAAATTTTCCAAAGATAAATGGAGATGCTCAGAAACTTCAACAGGTGTTTGTCAATTTATTGTTGAATGCCATTGATGCATCAACAAAAGGGAATAAAATACAGATAATTGGAAGGCTCGGGGATACATCAGATTCAGTCAAGGTGAGCGTAATTGATTATGGGCAGGGGATTCCAAAACAGATTCAACCCTCAATTTTTGATCCGTTTTTTACTACAAAAATAAAAGGCCAGGGAACCGGACTGGGGTTAAGCGTATCCCATGGTATTATCGCCAAACACGGCGGAAGCATTAAGGTTGAAAGTGAGGAAGGAAGCGGCTCATGCTTTACCATCACCTTTCCGGTTATTAATTTTCCCGGAATTAATACATTTACCTTTTAATCATATTTCCCTTCACCCTCAGACGACCAAAAGCCTTTTCAGGGAAACTATCCTGAAAAGGCTTTTTTAAATTTCCTGAAATGATTGGGCCTATTATCAGCCCCTGATTTCAACCGGCATATAGTTTTTCAATGGACAATCACCGCAGTCTCCTTTGGAATGGATCTGCCGGTAAATAGATTCCAAGGCTGGTCTAGTGCTAGGATAGATGTTTTCTCTTCCAAGTTTGTCAATTAAGTGGGTTCTCTCCATCACAGCTAAAACCTCTTCTTTTAAACCACAGAATGAAATTTCACGTCCACTGCCCCTTATTGTGTCAATCAGGATGGAAATGGCATCCTCGCCGGATGCATCAATATCGTTAATTCCTTTTGATGCGATTAAAATATGCATTAAATCAGGTTTTTCAGCAATATATGTGAGTACTTTGTCTTCAAGATAAGTTGCATTTGTAAAGATTAAAGACCCGTCGAATCTGACGACTGCGATATGATCACATTCTTTTAAGCCCGCTTTAACTGCATCTCTTAAAGTATCATCCTTTGATTTTGAAAGGAGTGTTACTCTTGGACGCAGGTGTTGATAAATAAATATTGCAAAAGTAAGCCCGAGCCCCACCAAAATACCTTCATGAAGATGGGGGGCAAAATAGAGAGTGCAGACAAAGGTAATAATTGAAATTATGCCTTCTGATCGTTTGGCCTTCCATGCATGAATAAATCCTGACGCGTTGACAAGACCGATCACTGCCATCATTATGACTGCAGCAAGAACTGCCTGGGGCAGGTGATAGAGAAGAGGTGTAAAAAAAAGCAGTGTCAGGGCAACCATGATACTTGTGACAACTGAAGAAATCCCACTGACCGCATTGGCCTGGAGATTGACAGCGGAACGTGAAAAAGAGCCTGAGACGGCATAACTTTGTCCAAATGCCCCGATGATATTGCCAAGGCCCTGTCCAATCAATTCCTGGTTGGTATTAAGTTTTTGTCCAGTTTTGGCTGCCATGGATTTTGCAATGGCAATAGCCTCCATAAATCCTATCAAAGCGATAATGACTGCAAATGGGAATAATTGAAGAAACGCGGCCAAGTATGATGAACCTTGAGGAGCTTTGGGAATACTTATCTTGAGCCCTTGGGGAATATCGCCGACAACGGCGCCGGCTCCAATCATTTTTAAGCTTTTAAGATCAAGAGTTGTGTTACTGACCTTGATTCTCCATTTCCGGCTGTCTGTTTCAAAGTTTTCGGGCAATGTGGATGCAGTATAAAATGTTGGTATTTCTCCTGCATTCCGGGCAACCAGAAAGTGGAATAGCCTTAGATTCTCGCGTTTAATATGGGCAGCTCCTTTTGTCTGATCGATTTTTGCTTGAATCAGGGCAAGCTCATGTTCAAGATCAAGTTGTTTTTCCGAAGCATGATGAAGCCCATGTTCCCGGGTTTCCTCCATAACATCCTTGAGTTTATGGTTCAAATCACCCCTTTGGGCTCCAAGTCCTTCTATCTTATCAACATCTTTATTAAACTCATAAATTATTTTTTTTACTTCAGGAGCTTTAATATTTTCAATTGGGATAAATTTATCATTATTAAAACCCGTGAATTTTGAAATTAATATGGTGATGGCAACAGCAACAAGAACACTGGGAATTCTCGGGTTGACACGTTTCAGGATAACCATGATGGCAATGGCCAGTATCCCCAAAATTAAAGTGGGAAAATGTGTATAATGCAGGGCAGACTTACATACATTTATAATGGTTTGATAGTGGTGTGGGGCCTTGTCAACATAAACACCGAACAGTTTAGAAAACTGGGAAGATGCAATGACAATTGCCGCTGCATTGGTAAACCCGTTGACAACAGGATGGGAAAGAAGATTTACAACCAGCCCCAGCCTGAAAATACCCAGGAAAAGCTGGAAGCATCCTACTGTCATGGCCAGGATGATGGAATAGGCAATAAATTGCGCACTTCCGGCTGTTGCCAGGGGTTCCAGCGAGGCAGCAGACAACAGCGAAACAACCGCAACAGGTCCTGTAGCAAGTTGACGGCTTGATCCAAACAAAGAAGCAACCATTGGTGGCAGGAATGCTGCATAAAGGCCATAGTATGCCGGGAGCCCTGCAAGCTGGGCATATGCCATGGACTGGGGAATCAGAACCATGGCCACAGTAATCCCGGCAATAACATCCGCACTTAATTTATCTTTGTTGTAGTCGCTGAACCACAACAAAAAAGGGAATAATTTATAAATCATCTTTTTCTCCTAGAATTAAAATTTTTCAAACGTTCATTATATATTTTATGAACAACAGCACTGCGGCTTTGTTCAGCTTAATCAAAAAAAATCAGATAATCTTATCTGAGTAAATTTAGTTAATTCTAATTATATGAGGTTCTTTTGTTTGTCAACGAGAAGAAAAAAGAAAAAGATTTTGATGTTTGGAATTCAATTTGACTAAACACATTGTAATTTGTCAGGATTAAAATTTTTTTGAGGTTGTCAATTGTATCAATTTGGTCTATAAATACTATAAAAAAAGTTTGTGAATTAAATGGTTTATGACAAAGAATAATATTTGCACATGAAATAGTGAGAAATAGCTGGCAACAAAATTTGACCTGCCTGATTTTTTCCGGATTTCTCCGGAAGGTGTAGCTGACTGACTCCAGTGTGTTTTTAGTGAGTAATTAATAAAATTGAGCTGTTGGTCATTGGCAGTTATAGGAAGAAGGAAATATTGATGGAGCTTTCAGTTTTTGATTTATCAAAATATCTGGGTGTTGTCCCGGATACCATTGAACGGTGGGCCCGGCAGGGCAAACTGCCGATTTTTAAAAAAGGTATAAATTACCGATTTGATACAAAAGAACTGGAACAATGGGCAGGAAAGCATAATATCCGTTTGAATTTTTCTGATAAAGGGATTGTTGAAAAAGAAAGAGAATCCATCATAACCTTATCCAAAGCCGTACAAAACGGTGGTGTATATTTTGATATTCAGGCAAAGGATGTAAACAGTGTTTTAAAATCCTGCCTTGAGAAAATTTCTAACATACCAAATGATTTTAAAACAGATGTTCTAAATAGGTTAATTGAAAGGGAGAGTGCACTTTCAACTGGTATTGGAAATGCCATTGCCATCCCTCATCCCAGAGAGCAATTGATCTATCTGACTGATCCTTTGGTTTCAATCTGCTTTCTTGCCAACCCCGTGAACTACAAAGCGCTGGACAATCAACCCGTATCTATACTGTTCTTTTTATTGTGTTCATCTCTGAAAATGCATTTACACTTGTTATCTGTTTTGTCATTTTGCTTAAGAGACAGTTCGTTTGTCAGTTTCCTTAAATCAAGGCCTGATCCGATTGAACTGATAGAAAAAATTGAAATACTTCAGGGCCAAAACCCTCTATAACACACACACAATGGAACAGTTTCGTTAAATGTCTATAATAAAGAATTGGTATAAAAACGTTTATCATAAACTATTCCATCTGGATGACAGACTGTTGTTGATTATTGCCGGTATTTGTGTCGGGATTTGCAGTGGTCTTGCTGCAGTGGCTTTACGGTTATCCCTTGAGGTTGTTCTTGAATGGCTCCATCCGTTCCGCCACTATTGGTGGGCTTTTTTACTCCCTGCCATTGGAGCACTGCTTTCTTCTCTCTATCTTGAAAAAATTGCCCGGGAAGGGGCAGGGCATGGCGTACCGGAAGTGATATATGCTGTTTCACGATATGGTGGTTTATTAAGATTTCGATCCAGTTATTCTAGATTGATATCCAGTTTTCTAACCATTGGAAGCGGTGGATCGGCAGGTCCTGAAGCACCGGTAGTCATGAGTGGATCATCCATTGGTTCGAGTATTGCTAAATTTTTAGGGTTAAATGATCGACAGCGAATTACTTTGGTGGGATGCGGTACGGCAGGTGCCATTGCTTCTATTTTCAATGCCCCGATTGCAGGGTTAGTCTTTTCCATTGAGGTTATTCTGGGAGAATGGAAATTTGTAAATATTATCCCCATTGCCATTGCAGCAGTGGCAGGAGCTGAAGTCAGCCAGGCCATTATCCCGGAGCAGATTCTTTTTAATCACCAGCCGTTTCAGGTCGGGGCTTCAGATATTTTGCCAAGTATTTGTCTTGCAATGGTTACTGCCATGATTTCTGTGTTATTTACAAAGATTCTAAGGCAGACAGCGAAAATTGCTAAGAAATCTTTTTTCCCTTTATGGGTTCGGGCTGTTATTGGCGGTAGCACTGTCGGGATCATGGCAATTTTTATACCGGTTGTACTGGGCGAAGGGTATCATTTCATCCAGTCAATGATTTCCGGTACTTTTTCAATGAGTATTTTCTTTATTTTTGTGGCTATCTTTGGAAAGATTTTTGCCACAGCCATGACATTGGGCTGGGGGGGATCAGGGGGGATATTCGCACCCTGCCTGCTCATTGGAAGTCTTACCGGAATTGTATTTCATAAAGCACTGTTTAGTTTATTCCCGTCCATCGAGTGTGCAAGTGAGGGCGCATATGCACTGCTTGGAATGACAGGTCTTATCAGCGGGGTCATGCAGGCGCCTTTAACCGGAATTTTTTTGATAGTTGAAATCACCAGTGGATATGAGACCATATTGCCTTTAATTGTTGTATCTTCCATCTCATCCACCATGAGCCATTATATTGACCCGGCTTCTTTTTATTTTAAAGAACTGATAGAGCGGGGACAGTTTTTAAGGCCCGGTACCGATGCAAGAATTCTGGCGGATCTAAATATCAGAGAACTTATTGAAACCTCATATATAAAGGTTTCGGAAAATATGGTTTTTCGAAAATTCATAGAGATTCTAAAGACGTCACAACAGAATTTTTATCCTGTGATTGCGGATGAAACCGGTGAGTATAAAGGTGTTATTCAAATCAGTACTATCCGGAAATACGCTTTGGATCCCGGGATGTATGATATGATCTTTTTAAATCAGATCATGGATACCGAAGTGATGACGGCTTCTTTGGAAAATGATTTACAAGAAGTGCTGGACATTATGGATATCGATAATGTGGACAGTATACCGGTTGTGGAAAATGACAAATTTATTGGCATGATATCAAAAACCATGATTCTGGACTTGTACCGCAGAGAATTGATTATGCAGACCAGTGTCCAATAGAGAGCTAAAAACTAATAAAGGAGAAAAAAATGAATTACAAATTACTTCACATTTTCAGGAATACTCCCTTTGGCAGGGAGACATTTTTTCAATCACTATATTTTTGTAAAACAATTGATGCCTACCCTGTTGTGTATATCCCAAAAAATGATAAATTTTTAATGTATTTTTCCAATGATGCCGTTCAGATTGATCTGGATCATTCATATTTGACATCCCCCGCGACAGCAAAAAGCCATGCCGAAGATTTGTTTAACGAAATGGATGTCAAACCCATGTTTTATGAACCTAAAAATTTTACAGCATCATCATTACCGGATATTTCTACAAATTTTGATTATTTGTGCAGCCCAAGATCTGTCAGCGATCTGTCTTCGAAAATCGGTCTGGGACATATCGGTCCAAAGGTCAGAAGAATCATAAAACAAGCCACATTCCCGATTTTAATCACAAGTCCGGTATTTAAACCCTGGAAAAGTATTTCTGTCTTTTTTGGTGGTTCTAAAAATGCATTGAATGCATTGAAATTAGGTTTAAAAATTGCCATGTCTTCAGGACTTCCCCTGGATATCTACACGCTGCTGGAAAGAAAAGACGAAACATATTATAGAGATCTGATAAAAGAGGATGGCGTAGAGGAACCTGTCAGCCAATTAACCAAACAATGGCATTTTTATAAAAAATCGGAATTTGATACCATGTTGTATGATGTTCCCCACAACTCCTTGATTGTTTTGGGAGCTTATGGACACGGAATTATTAAGGATATCCTGCTGGGCAGTAAAATGGAAAAGATTCAGTCAACTGTGACCAATAACCTTTTAATTACTGGGCCATACTGCGCAATATCATTATAAAAGAGTAAGGTTCCAGTTCCATAACCCGGGCCGGTTTTTTATTTTAACACCACTGGGGATAGTTTCATGGATATTAACAAAGAGTGAAAATCCGGCCTTCTTCAGTAATTCTTTTTTGGAAGTCAAATCCAAATACCAGTTGGGGAAAACAAAATAATAATTATTGTGTTTTGTTATCCAGCCTGTTTCACCCATGGGGCTTGTAAACGCCTGATTCGTTTTAAGATCGTTTGAAATAATTCTTGATATGCCCAATGGCCAGTTGCCATAAATGACGACACCGAGCGGCAGTTCGCTTTTTTGTGGTAAAGAGCAGAATGTGTCCTGGTCAAGTTCGGGGCTGACAATGGCACCGGAGAATCCCTGCTGTTTTAAAAGATTCACAGTATTGCTGTTGGTAATATTACAAAAAGGCCCTGCCCATAAATTTAACTGCTTTGGATTTTTAAAAAGCGAGACCTGCCAGATTGCATTTAAGATAAAGTTTTTTGCTCCTTTTTTTATGGCGTTTGCAATATAGTCAAAACATATTTTTTCTTCCCCCGGAAATAAAACAGGATCCAGCCATAACCAGTTCCTGCTTGAAGGCGGGACAGAATATCCCCGGGTCGAAATCCACGCACCCGTCTGGGTATTAGTATGAGTTTGCCGAACTTTACCCCTTGAAATGGTGATTTCTTGTAACTTTCTTTTAGATTTTACAGCTGTTTTAGGGAGAGTCACCTTATGTTTATTCTCAACAGGTCGGATAGTTGTTTTCTCCAAGTCGGCAAGTTCAGTATCAAGAGCTTTGATAACCGTGGCAAGTTCTTGTCCTCTCCGGTCTATGATATAAACAGGGGTTCCTTTTTTGATTTTAAATTTTGATTTTTTGTTTAAAAAAAACTTTCCTTTTTTAGGTACAGCCCGTGTGACTCTCTGAATATTGTGGGATGGTTCATCTTCAAATCCGATTCGTAGAAGATCTGAAGGAAAGAGGCCTCTCTTGTAATAAAATAAGGTGATGCAGGATTTTTGATTCTACCGGCAAAAAGTCCGGATCCTGTTTCCGACGAGTGATCCAAGGGATTCATTATCCTCTGGGATAAAAGATTATAATGGGTAAACTCTCTTCCCATGGCATAATCAAGGTATGAAAGTGCTTCTTTTTTCTTTTTAGGGTCATCCCTTAATAATTTGTAAGCTTTAACCGTGTAATAAACATAATGGGGGCTTTTTTTCCGGCCTTCAATTTTCCAGGTAGTGATTTTCGGAATTGTTTTTAACACTTTAGCCAGGACATCGGCAGAAAAGTCCATACATGAAAAATGTCTTTTTTTGTGTCCTTTCTGGTCATATATTCTCCTACAGGGCTGAACACATCTGCCCCGAAGGGAGCTTTTCCCGCCAAACCATGAGCTCCAATAGCATCTCCCTGAAATACTATAGCATAAGGCTCCATGAACAAATACTTCAAGCTCAATGTCTTCAGGAGTATTGTCAGCCATTTTTTTCATCTCATCAATGGTAAATTCTCTGGGCAAAACTATTTTTTTGAATCCCAGTTGGTTTGATGTTTTCAAGGCGGAAGGAAAGGTACAATTACCAAGAGTGGAAAGGTGAAATTCTTTTTTAAAACCTGCTTTTTTAGCCAGGGGTATCATGGCAAGGTCCTGAACAATCAGGGCATTAAAATCAACAAATCTACAGAGTTTGCAAAGAATTTTAAAGACTTTTTCCTGTTCAGATTCCTTGATAATAGAATTAAATGCAATATATACGTCGATGTGTCTGGATCTGGCAAGCTTAGTTAAGCCAGAGAGTTCTTCAATACTGAAGTTTTTTGCCTCCATACGGGCGGAAAATATTTTCAGACCACAATAAATTGCATCGGCACCCGCGGCAATGGCTGCAAGAAAAGAATTCTTATCACCAGCAGGTGCGAGGATTTTGGGATTAGTCAAGTTTTTTTAACCTTTATCTAAAATTTGGATTAACAAAAAAATAGTATTGCAATTTTGGTGAAATTTGTCAAAATAGTAAGATTATTTAATTTTTTTGATAAAAATGAGTAAAGGAAAAATATATGTTTGTAAAGTATGACTCGAAAGATTTTTTAACACCCATTGACGGGATAGAAATGAAAACTTTTGCATATGGTGAAAAAAGTTTGTTAACACGTTTTCATTTAAAAAAAGGAGGCGTTTTACCTAAGCACTCCCATCCCCATGAGCAGACCGGATTTATGGTTTCTGGGAAAATGAAATTATTTATTGATGGGAAAGAGTTCCTTGCAGAACCTGGAGATACCTGGTCCATAAAAGGTGATGTAAATCACTGGGCTGAAATTATTGAAGATTCTGTGGCTATTGAGGTATTTTCTCCTTTAAGGGAAGATTATCTACCAAAATCAAAACAAAGGTAGTGTCGTCAATATGAAAAGATACACACCTTTAAAATCCGGAGATACATTAGGTATCTGTGCGCCATCTTCACGGTTTGATACTGAAAAATTAAACCTGGGGATTCAAATTATAGAGTCATTAGGATTCAAAGTTAAGGTTCCAAAAGAGATTTTTAAAAAGAAGCGGTATCTTGCCGGAGATGATATGCTGCGAGCATCTGTAATTAATACCCTTTTTTCAGATTCTGATATTGATGGTATCATTTGTGCCCGGGGCGGTTTTGGGGCAATACGGATACTGGATTATTTAAACTGGGAAATGATCAAACAAAACCCCAAACCATTTATCGGGTTTTCTGATTGTACGGCAATATTGCTGTCTGTTATCAGTGAAACAGGGATTCCTGTCATTCACGGGCCCACGGTGGTTTCCTTTGTAACGGCTCAAAAAGAAACCATTGATTCCTTTTACAAAATCTTAACAGGTCCATTTGATGGAATTAAAGTGACCAACAGACAAGTTATCAAACCCGGTAAATGTACCGGCAGATTAAAGGGTGGGAATATTGCAACTATTTCCCATCTTTTAGGTACAAAATTCCAACCTGACTTTAGAAATTGTATTTTATTTATCGAGGATATTGGAGAACCGGCTTATAAAATTGATCGGATGCTGACACAGATGAAAATGGCAGGTTTGTTTGAAAAAATTCGAGGTGTGATTATCGGCACTTTTGAAGATTGTGACAATGATGAGTATATAAAAGAAATATTGTTGGAAATATTTGGCCCATACAATGTCCCGATTCTTTCAAGGTTGGATTCCGGCCATGGAAAAGTTAATTTACCATTATATATGGGAACTGACATTGAGATGGATACAAACTCTGCAAGAATTCACTGGATTTAGTGCTAATGGGCAAGGACAGTATTTCCAGGGTAATAGAACAGGGTATTTTACAAGGTATTTTCCCCGGGGCAGTTCTGTTGTGTGCCGTAAATCAAAAAATTGTCTTCCATGAATCTTATGGAATGGCGGATATTTTTAAAAAAAGAAAAATGAGGCCGGACAGTATTTTTGATCTTGCCTCTTTAACCAAACCCCTTGCAACGACACTGGCCTTATCCAAACTTATTGAGTGCGAACAGATTTTTCTGGATCAGAAGATCGGATCAATTCTAAAAGAATTTAAGACATCGGCCAAAGCAGATATTACCATTGATATGCTGCTCAGACACACTTCAGGATTCCCCGCGCATCGTGAGTATTTTAAAAAAATCATAAAAACAGCCAGGAATCCACGGCAATATCTCAGACAGCTTCTTGTACAGGAACCACTTGAAAATAAAATTGATGCCTTTCAGGTTTACAGTGACTTGGGATTTATGATCCTGTCATGGATTATTGAAAAAATATCATGTCAAAGACTGGATCAATTTGTTTCAGATCAAATTTATTCACCCCTTAAAATAGACAATTTATTTTTTATAGATCTTGATCGGAAAAAAGAAAAACTTAGCCAGTATCAGCAAAAAATAGTCACTACTCAGAATTGTCCCTGGAGAAAAAAAATACTCAGGGGTGAAGTGGATGATGATAACGCCTGGGTAGTTGGAGGGATTGACGGCCACGCTGGTCTTTTCGGCGATGCAATTTCCATATATGAACTTTGCTGTGAAATACTGAATGCAATGCAGGATAAACCAACAAAAGTTCTGGCTCCCGATATTATAAAGACCTTTATGCAAAAGAAAAATCAGCATGATATGGTTGCAGGATTTGACACCCCGTCAAAAAAGAACTCTTCTTCAGGACATTTTTTTTCATCCACTTCTGTAGGCCATCTTGGATTTACGGGTACTTCTTTCTGGATTGATCCTGAGACTTCGATGATCGCTATTTTTTTAACCAACAGGGTACATCCCTCAAGATTTAATGAGGGGTTAAAAAAATTTCGTCCTCAGATACATGATTTAATCTATTCACAATTATTATAAATATTGTATGTTAAGGCTTTTTGGACTTGAAAAAAATAGTTAACTCTGTTAGCAAATAACATTTAATGAGATCTTTTTGTGTTTAAATACAATTTATAAATATTTTTCTTGGAAGAGGTAAAATGAACTTTATAACAGACTCTTTGCTTGGAGCGTTTTCCAACGATCTGGCCATTGACCTTGGGACTGCAAATACACTTGTTTATGTTAAGGGAAAAGGAATTGTATTGAGTGAGCCTTCAGTGGTTGCCGTTAGAACGGATGGGGCAAAAAATAGAGTGCTTGCAGTAGGCGCTGAAGCTAAAAGAATGCTGGGTCGTACTCCAGGTAATATTGTTGCTATAAGGCCCATGAGAGATGGTGTTATTGCTGATTTTGAAGTGACTGAGGCAATGCTGAAACATTTTATTCGAAAGGTTCACAATAACAGGAAAACTCTTGTCCGCCCTAGGATTGTGATCGCCGTACCATCGGGTATTACCCAAGTTGAGAAGAGGGCGGTTAGAGAATCAGCAGAATCAGCAGGTGCCAGAGAAGTGTTTCTGATTGAAGAACCAATGGCTGCAGCAATTGGTGCAGGTCTTCCCATTACCGAACCTACTTGTAATATGGTTGTTGATATTGGAGGTGGAACAACAGAAGTAGCCGTGATTTCGCTTGCCGGTATAGTTTATACAAGATCTTTAAGGGTTGCTGGTGATAAGATGGATGCTTCCATCAGTCAGCATATAAAGCGAAAATATAATCTTCTCATTGGTGAGAGAACAGCAGAGATAATTAAAACAACCATCGGGAATGCGTATCCTGATCATGAAAATCTTGAAACCATAGAGGTCAAAGGCAGAGATCTTGTATCCGGTATCCCAAAGATACTTGCCATTGATTCTGAGGAAGTACGGGTTGCCATTTCCGAACAGATTGATGCGATTGTTGAAACAGTTCGCATTGCACTTGAACAGACTCCTCCTGAACTTGCAGCAGATATTGTTGATTCCGGAATTGTTTTAACCGGTGGCGGGGCTTTGTTGAAAAATTTAGATAAACTGCTTAGAGAAAAGACCGGACTTCCTATTAATGTGGCCGATGATCCATTGACAACGGTTGCTCTTGGTTGTGGGCAATCCCTTGATAATATAGATATTTTGAAAGAAGTAGTCATTAGCTGATGTAATGTTTTCACGCAAACTGCTTATCTTCGTAGGACTTGCTCTGTTTATTGCCATCAATTTTGTCGTAATAACCATGAGCAGCAAAGAATCATTGCCGGCCGTCGGTATTGAGCGACTATTTATTTCCATTATGTCTCCTTTCCAGTCGGCGGTTACCAACACCATTGATGTTACTCAAAATATCTGGAACACATATTTTATGGCGGTTCTTGCCGTTAAAGAGAATAGTGAACTTAAAAAAAAACTTGGAAAAGCCATAGAAATAAAAAATCGGTATGAAGAACTGGAACTTGAAAATATTCGGCTTAAAAAATTTGTTAATTTTACAGGATTAGTTCCCGATACATATGTTGCAGCTCAGATCATTGCAAGAGATCCATCGCCATGGTTTAAAACAATGATGATTGATAAGGGTGCAAATGACGGCCTGTTAAAAGGAAGTCCTGTCCTCGTTTCCGAAGGAATTGTCGGACAACTTCTCGAAGTTGCAGGCAACTATTCCAAAGTTCTTTTGATTACCGATAGAAACTCTGCTGTTGATGCTCTTGTCCAGAATTCCCGTGTTCGTGGTATTGTAAAAGGAAATAATGAGGACAATTGTTCCTTTGTGTATACATTAAGAAAAGATGAAGTAAAAGAGGGGGAAACGATTGTATCCTCCGGGTTGGATCAAGTTTTTCCCAAAGGGCTTAAAATCGGTAGAATATTAAAAGTGACTAAGATCCATTCTCAGCTTTTTCAGGATATCAGTATAGAAACCAGTGTTGATTTTGATAAATTAGAAGAAGTCCTTGTATTTAAAAATGGTAATTTAACCAAAGAAGTCTATTAAATTATTTTGAGATTGTTCTATAATGAATGTATTATTTTTCATCATTTTCACGCTTTTTTTAATTGTCCTTCAAACCATAGTTCTGCCGTCTTTTCCCTGGTTTGCCCAGTGTTTTGATCTGTTGATCATTGATATTCTTTTTTTAAGCCTTATTTCATCCCATTATTCCATAGCAGCGGCTATCATTCTAATTGGATTCATCATGGACAGTATCTCCGGCGTGCCATTTTGCTATCACATTTTTTCATATTTATGGATTTATATAATCGTAATCATAGTGAAACAATTACTTTTTAAACAAAGCATGATTTTTATTTTTATCATCAGTATTGTATCAGTGATCATTCAACAGGTGTTACTGTTATTTTCAATCTTTGTCCAACAAGGTCATACCGCTATTCTGGTATTTGATTTTCGGCTTTTGATACGACAGGTATTCTGGGGTTTTGTCTTTATCCCTCCCAGTATATGGTTGGTTAACATCTTCTGGCAAAACTGGATATTTGTTACAAAATTATTAAAAAAACAAATGGCTCAAAAATATAAAGGATAAAGTTGAACCCGTTCAATAAAAATCCGGATAGAGATTGGATAAAGCAAAGGTTAATTGGTGCAAGTGTCTGTGTATTATTTGTCTTTGCTCTTTTATTTTTTCGTTTGGTATATCTTCAGGTTATCAAGGGGGAGGAATACAGGCTTTTATCTGAAAAAAATGCAGTTCGGCTAAAAAGTATTAAATCATCCCGCGGTCTTATCTTTGATAGAAATAAAAAATTAATTGTCGATAACAGGCCTTCTTTTAATCTTAAAATTGTGCTTGAGGATGCGGGGGAAGTTAAAAAGACTGTTGAAAAACTTGCCCAGTTGATACAAGTGCCTTTTTTCGAACTCATAGACTCTATTGCACGGGCAGGTAAAGGAACTTTTTATAAACCGATAATGCTAAGAAAGGATATCTCAAGGGATCAACTTGCCATAGTAGAAGCTCATAAATTTGACCTTCCCGGAATTCATGTCGATATAGAGCCCACAAGGCATTATATTTATAAAAAAACAGCTTCTCATCTTTTAGGCTATCTAGGGCAGATAAACACCAAAGAATTAAAAAGCGGTAGATACCCTAATGTTAGGACAGGAGACTCAATTGGTAGATATGGTATTGAAAAAACATTTGAAACATATTTACAGGGCAAACGGGGTGGCAGGCAGGTAGAAGTTGATGCCAATGGTAGAACAATTAAGATTTTAAGAACAATTGAACCTGTTGCAGGACTTGATCTAAATCTTACATTAGACCTTGATCTGCAAAAAACTGCCGAAAAATTACTCGAAAATAAGGACGGGGCTGTCGTGGCCATTGATCCTGACAGTGGCGATGTTCTTGTAATGGCAAGTGGTCCAAGTTTTGATCAAAATGATTTCATTGGTGGTATCAGTCATAAAAAATGGGGTGTTTTGATGAATAATCCGGGGAAACCAATGATCAATAAAGCGATTCAGGCCGAATATCCTCCGGCATCCACGTATAAGATTATTACCTCATTTGCAGCACTTGAAGAAAAACAAATTGATATCAATACAACAGTATTTTGTCCGGGTTTTTTTAGATATGGCAATAGAACATATAAATGCTGGAATAAATATGGTCATCGTGAGATGAATATAACTGACGGGCTTACACAATCTTGTGATGTTTTTTATTATCAGGCAGGAGAAAAAGTCGGTGTAGATGCACTGGCACAGTATGCAATGGGCTGTGGACTCGGGAAAAAAACAGGGATTATGCTTGAACATGAAAAAAGAGGACTCATTCCAACCTCGGCCTGGAAAAAGAAACGATACAATGAATCCTGGCAGGGGGGTGAAACACTTTCAATAGCAATAGGGCAGGGGTATAATCTGGTTACACCGTTGCAAATGGCTGTTTTGATTGCTGCCGTGGGAAATGGTGGTACCTTATACAGGCCAAGAATTGTCAAAACCATTGAGAACAGCACAGGAAAT
>Ga0164315_10001457_pt1 | contig 17813 bp, 10 predicted proteins | sample GuaBasSedimGuay6_FD_113737 | JGI IMG/M metagenome (GOLD analysis project Ga0164315, IMG submission 113737) | Subseafloor sediment microbial communities from Guaymas Basin, Gulf of California, Mexico - Guay6, Core 4569-2, 0-3 cm | ecosystem: Environmental > Aquatic > Marine > Hydrothermal vents...
AAACTTTTGCCTGAAAACCCCTTCGGGGTTGGCATGTTGATAAGCTATCAACAAAATCCGTTAGAATCAATGATGCCCGGCGATACAAGTACAATTATTGGACTTTTAGTGTTGTAATACCCATGTTATGGTATAACTCGTCATAAAACAGGAACTGCACCCAATTAATTTTCAATCCTCATCGCCGAGCGACTCGCCGATTTGATTCCCTTATGGTGTTGGTGACGTTGCTGCCGCCTATCTTGATGGTAAGCCAATCCGGTTCCGGCGGGGATTAGGCGGCCCACTATCACATTTTCCTTCAAGCCCCGTAAATCGTCACATCGGCCATTCACTGAGGCTTCCGTTAAAACTCGCGTCGTTTCTTGGAAGGAAGCGGCCGATATAAAAGAATCTGTCGCTAGTGAGGCTTTGGTGATGCCTAGTAGTTTTGGTTCATAAGTCGCCGGCAGGCTTTCTTCGCCGAGAACTCGTTCATTTTCTTCTAATAGTTTGGCCCGTTCTACCAGTTCTCCTGGAAGTAGTCGCGTGTCGCCTGGGTTTATAATGGCAACTTTGCGTAGCATTTGTCGCACGATGACTTCAATGTGTTTGTCGTTTATTTTAACGCCTTGGAGGCGGTAGACTTCTTGTACTTCGTTGACAATGTAATTCGCTAAAGTGGGAGTCCCTAAAAGCCGCAATATGTCATGTGAATTGGGTGCGCCATCGACAATTTCTTCTCCCCGTTCTACGTGTTGTCCTTCAAAGACGTTGATGTGCCGCCATTTGGGAATGGGTATTTCATCCTGTTCGCCATCAGTTGAGGTGATAATCAATCGCTGTTTGGTTTTGGTGTCTTTGCCAAAACTGATTGTGCCGCTGCGCTCGGCTAAGATGGCCGGCTCTTTGGGTGTGCGAGCTTCAAATAAGTCCGCTACTCGTGGTAAACCGCCGGTAATATCACGGGTTTTGGAGGATTCTTGCGGTAGTCTGGCAATCACGTCTCCAACCTTGACGGAAGCGCCATCTTCTACGTTAATAATTGTGCGTGGCGGCAAGTAGTAAGTTGCCGGAATCTCGGTGCCAGCAATATTTAAGTCGTTGCCTTGTTCATCTACCAGTTTAATCATGGGGCGCATATCTTTGGCATGGGTCGGTCGCAGTTTGGGTTCCATGACTATAATGCTGCTGAGTCCGGTGATTTCATCTAGTTGACGATTCACGGTGATGCCTTCTACCACATCGGCAAAGGCGGTTTGCCCGGCGACTTCGGTAATCACGGGAAAGGTGTGTGGATCCCAATTAGCTATCAGTTGTCCGGCTTCTACATTTTCGCCATCATTAACGCTCAACACGGCACCATAAGGCACTTTATAACGCTCGCGCTCTAGGCCAAATTCGTCGAGTATACTTATTTCTCCAGAGCGTGATACGGCGACTAATTTGAGAGTGCCTTCTTCACTCTGCTGCGGTAGCAGTTTAAGGTTTTCAAATTTGATGGTTCCTTTGGATTTGACTTCAATGTGGTTGATAGCGGCCGCTCGCGAGGCCGCTCCACCAATGTGGAAGGTTCGCATCGTGAGTTGTGTCCCCGGTTCACCGATAGATTGGGCTGCCACGACGCCGACAGCTTCTCCCAGGTTGACTAGGTGCCCGCGGGCTAAGTCTCGCCCATAGCATTTGGCACAAATGCCATAGCGAGATTCGCAGGTAATCGCGGAGCGTACTTTTATGCGGTCAACGCCATCACGTTCAAGTAGTTCTACCCGGTCTTCATCCAATAAGGTGCCGGCCTTGACGACCGGTTTTTCTTCGCCTGGTTTGAAGACATCTTCAGCGACCACGCGGCCTAGCACTCGGTCAGGTAAGGGTTCTACTACGTCTCCGCCCTCAATTAAGGGTGTCATATCTATGCCTTGGTGAGTGCCGCAGTCTCGTTCCAGTATCACCATGTCTTGCGCGACATCTACTAGCCGTCGCGTGAGGTATCCAGAGTTGGCGGTCTTGAGTGCGGTGTCAGCCAGTCCTTTTCGCGCTCCATGTGTGGAGATGAAGTATTGTAGTACATCTAGGCCTTCGCGGAAGTTAGCCGTGATAGGTGTTTCTATAATGGAACCATCCGGTTTAGCCATCAGGCCTCGCATGCCGGCGAGTTGGCGTATTTGGGCTGCGGAACCACGCGCCCCGGAATCAGCCATCATATAGATGGAATTGAAGGACGGTTGCGTCGTAGGTTGACCTTGGTCGTTGATGAGTGTTTCTTCTCCTAGTTGATTCATCATCGCCTTGGCGAGTTTGTCGTTAGTATGCGACCAAATGTCAATAACTTTATTGTAACGCTCACCATCGGTAATGAGTCCAGAAGCATATTGCTCTTCAATTTCTTTAACTTGGTCTTCAGCTTCCGCTAGGATTTGTGGCTTGTTGTCAGGCACGACCATGTCTTCGATTCCAATCGAGACGCCGGCGCGTGTGGCAAAGTCAAAGCCTGTGTACATGAGTTGGTCGGCAAAGATAACGGTTTCTTTTAGACCTAGACGACGATAGCTGGTGTTGATTAATTGAGAAATCGTTTTCTTGGTCAGGTCTCGATTAATTAAGTCAAAGGGTAGTCCGGGCGGTAATATTTCATAAAGTAGCGCACGTCCTACGGTGGTTTCTACCCGTTCGGGTTTTGACATTTTTCCAGATGTTGATGTTTTTTCGAGTCGCACCGTTATGGCGGCATTTAAGTCGGCAACCCGATTTTCGTAGGCACGATGCACTTCTTTGAGATTGGTAAATTTCATCCCGGTTCCGCATGCCCCAAGACGTTTTCGGGTCATAAAGTAGAGTCCCAACACGACATCTTGAGACGGCACAATAATGGGTTCGCCGTTGGCCGGTGAGAGGATGTTGTTGGTGGACATCATCAGGGCGCGAGCTTCTAGTTGCGCTTCTATAGAGAGCGGAACGTGTACGGCCATCTGATCGCCATCAAAGTCGGCATTGAAAGCGGTACAAACCAGCGGGTGCAATTGAATGGCTTTGCCTTCAATTAGGATCGGTTCAAAGGCTTGTATGCCGAGTCGATGCAAAGTGGGGGCGCGATTGAGTAGTACCGGGTGTTCTCGAATAACTTCTTCGAGGACATCCCAAACCGTTCCTTCTTCACGCTCAACCATTTTTTTGGCGGCTTTGATGGTGGTGGCAAGGCCTTTAAGTTCTAGTTTACCAAATACAAAGGGTTTAAAGAGCTCTAGGGCCATTTTTTTAGGAAGGCCACATTGTTGTAATTTAAGGGTAGGGCCGACGACAATGACGGAGCGCCCGGAATAGTCTACTCGTTTTCCGAGTAGGTTTTGGCGAAAGCGGCCTTGTTTGCCTTTTATCATGTCGGCCAAGGATTTAAGGGGCAGTTTGTTGGTGCCGGTAATGGCGCGTCCGCGCCGCCCATTGTCTAACAGAGCGTCTACCGATTCTTGTAACATGCGTTTTTCATTACGCACGATAATATCGGGCGCATTGAGCTCTAGGAGTCGTTTGAGCCGGTTGTTGCGATTAATGACGCGCCGATAGAGGTCGTTTAGATCAGAGGTGGCAAAGCGGCCGCCATCCAGTGGCACTAAAGGCCGAAGTTCTGGCGGCAAGACCGGCAGCACCTTTAAAATCATCCATTCTGGACGATTGCCTGAATGCACAAAAGAGTCTATTAATTTCAGTCGTTTACTAAGCTTTTTAATCTTAGTTTCGGAACTACTGGCGTTAATTTCTTCGCGCAGACGATTGACTTCGGTGGGCAAGTCCATGGTTCGCAATAAGTCATAGATGGCTTCTGCGCCCATCCGCACATCGAATTCATCCCCATGTTCTTCTAGCGCTTCCAGGTAAGTATCTTCGCTCAAGAGTTGACCACGATCCAAAGAAGTCAAGCCGGGATCAATCACCACATAAGCTTCAAAATAGAGTATGCGTTCAATGTCCCGCAGGGTCATGTCGAGCATAAGTCCCATGCGAGAAGGCAGGGATTTGAGATACCAAATGTGGGCGACCGGACTAGCCAGATCGATGTGGCCCATGCGTTCACGGCGCACTTTGGCTTGTGTGACTTCTACGCCGCATTTTTCACAGACGACACCGCGATGTTTCAGACGCTTATATTTGCCACATAAACATTCGTAGTCTTTGGTGGGGCCGAAAATCTTGGCACAAAACAAACCATCGCGTTCGGGCTTAAAGGTGCGGTAGTTGATGGTTTCGGGTTTTCTGACTTCACCGTAGGACCAAGAACGAATCTTCTCCGGAGAAGCTAAGCAAATACAAATCCGGTCGAAATCTTCTATCTGCCCTTGGCTGTTTAAGATATTAAGTAAATCTTTCATAATGGGTAGTGGGTATACTAATGAAAAATGAAAAATGAATTCCAGGCAAAAGTTTTTTCCGCAGCGGAAAAACTTTTGCCTAGAAATTAAAAATGATTAAATCAATAATAAGTCTATAATTTTGCGATTAATTTTATTAAAAGTTCATTTTGTCATTTTCACAGATTTGAAGTACGTTCCGTCTAAAAAACAAAAGTATAAAACATGGCGGTTTTTTGAGGGCCAGGTTGCCGAATTGATTTGATTGATGGCCCTATCGATAAAAACTTATAAAACTCGATCATCAAGTTTTATCAAAACCCAAACGCCCAAGGATTGTTATAAAAAAGGCTAAATAAGCGGATTGTTCGCCATTCATTCTTTCGATTCTAAATTTAGACTTAGGTGAGATAATTGAGACATATCCAAGAATATTCGATTTCTTACTTAAAAATTTCTGATAAATTCCTTCTGATAAATCCCTTCATAAGCATACAATCCTTGTAGTTATGGTTGGAAGACTAAAAACGTGATTATCGAGTAAAAGGACAAGTGGACACACCCGGAAAACTGAAAAATTAAAAAGGATTAACTCAATGATAAGTCTATAATTTGGCGATGATTTTTTTAAAAGTTCAGGTTGTCATTTTCACAGATTTTTCGTTAAGTTCCGTCTTAAAAAAAAAGTCTAAAACATGGCGGTTTTTTGAGGGCCAGGCTGGCGAATTGATTTGATTGATGGCCCTTGAGACTAATGAAAAAATAAAACTGAGTCAATAAATGATAAGTCTATAATTTTTCAGGAATTTTATATTTTATTAAAAGTTCAGTTGTCATTTTCACAGATTTTTCGTTAAGTTCCGTCTAAAAAACAAAAGTGTCTAAAAAGTGTCTAAAACCTAGCGGTTTTTTGAGGGCCAGGCTGGCGAATTGGTTTGATTGATGGCCCTATCGATAAAAACTTCTAAAAGGACAAGTGGGACACACCCGGAAAACGGCAAAATTAAAACGGCAAAATTAAAACGGATTAACTCAATGATAAGTCTATAATTTGGCGAGGAATTTTTAAAAAGTTCAGGTTGTCATTTTCACAGATTTTTCGTTAAGTTCCGTCTAAAAAACCAAAGTCTAAAACATGGCGGTTTTTTGACGGCCAGGCTGGCGAATTGGTTTTATTGAAGGCCCTATCGATAAAAACTTCCTACTTGGACAAGTGGACACACCTTTTTGGGAGCCGTTTTTCGTCAGAAAAAACGGAGTTCAAGAATGGCGAAACTCGAAGTGAAAAGGTTTATGGCAAAACGAAAAAGAAAAGGTTTATGGCGAACATTAAAATCGTTATTAATACCTCCGATGTTTAGCAAACTTCGGATGTGTTTTCAAAAAATGGTGATCGAGGCCTGAAAGCTTGGATCGGTGTGCCGTCTATTACCGAAACAACAGTTGTTTACAGTTGTTTATTCATCGCCCTTACCACCTATCATTTTTTTTAACTCATTGAATATTAAGTACAACGTATTAGGGGATTGAACGGATTGATGAAGGGACTCTTTCCATTCACCGGGTCTTTTTAAAATAACGTACCAAATAAAGATATCTTTTGAAAAGATGACTTACCCATCAAAACACCTCACAACCAATCCGTTTAATCCAAAAATCCGTTGTACTTACGAGACATTGTACTATTTTTAATAAACTGATAGGTGATAAGTTCATCACCCTTATAGCTGGACTACTGCTGTGTCTGTTGTTATGCTCAGCATGGGCACAAAGTTCCCTCCTCTCGTCGCTCGGTTAGAAATCCGTTAGAAATCGTTAGAAATCCGATTTTTTCAAAAACTCGGATTTCTTTGGATTTCTTTGAAGCTATTTCACAATTAAATTTGTTCTAATTCAATATCAATCCCCAAAGAGCGGATTTCTTTTACCAAGACATTGAAGGATTCAGGCATTCCCGCTTCCATACGATGATCGCCATCAACGATGTTTTTATACATCTTAGTCCGACCATTGACGTCGTCAGATTTGACCGTTAACATTTCTTGCAAGGTGTACGAAGCGCCATAAGCTTCCAACGCCCAGACTTCCATCTCTCCAAAACGCTGTCCACCAAATTGGGCTTTACCGCCTAGCGGTTGTTGAGTCACTAAGCTATATGGCCCGGTGGAGCGAGCATGCATTTTGTCATCAACCAAGTGATTGAGTTTGAGCATATACATGTAGCCCACTGTTACTTGACGGGAAAAGGGTTCTCCCGTCCGCCCATCATATAAAGTCGTCTGACCACTTTTCGGCAATCCGGCCAGTTGGAGCATGGCTTTAATTTCCGATTCGCTGGCACCATCAAAAACGGGCGTTGCCATTGGCACACCCTTGGTTAAGTTGTTCGCCAATTCGATTATTTCGGAGTCGCTCAAAGAGGCTAAGTCTTCTCGTTTACCACTTTGGTTGTAAATTTTTTCCAGAAATGCCCGTAATTTTCCCATCGCCGGCGTTTTTAAATTCGTTTCCCTTTCCGTTTCCTCTTGAACAGTTGCTGGCTCGAAGGGTTCTTTTTCCGGCTCGAAGGGTTCTTTTCCAGGCTCGAAGGGCACTTGCAACGGCATTTGCCCTTTATCCTCGCCCATTTCTGGTTTATCTTGGCTCCTTTCTCCTAGCTTCTTTCTCCATTCTCTTTTCACCTTGTCCAACCGTTGTGCAATCTGCTCACCCAAACCCTTAGCAGCCCAGCCTAAGTGCGTTTCCAAGACTTGACCAATATTCATGCGAGAAGGTACGCCCAAGGGATTTAAGACCAGATCCACCGGCCTACCTTCTTCGGTATAAGGCATGTCTTCAACCGGCACAATCATAGAGACGACACCTTTGTTACCATGCCGCCCGGCCATTTTGTCCCCTGGCTGTATTGTGCGTTTGACAGCCAGATAAACTTTAACCATTTTCAGCACACCCGGCGCTAAGTCGTCGCCTTTGGTCAGTTTTTGCCGCTTTTCTTCATAAAGTTCGTCTGAGCGTTGCCGCTGTTGTTTTAATTGCAGTGCAAAGGATTCTAACAGCGCTTGAGTTTCTGGGTTTTGTAAATGAATTTCAAACCATTGAAGGCGCGTCAAACGGGATAAGTAACTCTCGCTTATCACGCTTCCACCAACGAGTTCATTGGGGCCACTTTTGGCCTTCGAGCCTTTCAGCAGTTTCTCTAAACGCAAGTAGATGTCGTTTTCTAAGATACGGAGCTCATCCCGCAGGTCTTTTTTGACTCTGTTCAGTTCGGTTTGTTCAATTTGTAAGGCACGAGCATCTTTTTCGATGCCGTCGCGGGTAAATACTTGTACGTCAATGATTGTTCCCATCGTTCCACTTGGAACCCGCAAGGAGCTGTCTTTGACATCGGAAGCTTTTTCTCCAAAAATGGCCCGTAAGAGTTTTTCTTCCGGTGTGAGTTGTGTTTCTCCCTTGGGCGTGACTTTTCCGACTAAAATGTCGCCTGGCTTGACTAGAGCGCCAATGGAGACAATGCCTGATTCATCTAAGTCATTGAGTGCTGATTCACTGACGTTGGGTATATCGGCGGTAATTTCTTCTGGCCCTAATTTGGTGTCTCGCGCGAGACAACTGAGTTCCATAATGTGAATGGAAGTGAAGCGGTCTTCTTCAACTATCCGTTCGGAAATCAGTATGGAGTCTTCAAAGTTGTAGCCATTCCATGGCATAAAGGCGACCAGTACGTTTTGCCCTAGCGCGAGTTCTCCTAAGTCGGTTGAAGGGCCATCGGCAAGGACGTCGCCTTTTTGGATAATTTCTCCGGATTTGACCAGGGGTTTTTGATTAATACAGGTGTTCTGGTTTGAACGGACATATTTGGTCAGGTTGTAGACGTCTACTCCTGAGGTAACTGTGGTGTGAAGCGTTGTGGTGGCATCAAAAAAGTTGATTTGGCGTTCTTCACTTTTGATGACTTCTTCGTCATTGACCCGCACGACAATTCGTGCGGCATCGACGGTGTCTATGATGCCACCGCGCTCCGCGACTACAGTGACGCCAGAGTCTACCGCGACTGCCCGTTCCATGCCGGTGCCAACAAGTGGCTTTTCGGCCCGTAAGGTGGGTACGGCTTGCCGCTGCATATTGGAGCCCATTAGGGCGCGATTGGCATCGTCATGTTCTAAAAAGGGTATGAGGGAGGCCGCGACGGAGACGATTTGTTTGGGCGAGACATCCATATAGTTGACTTTGTCTTTAGGCGCTACCGTAAATTCGTTTTCATGGCGTACTCTAATCAGATCGTCTTGAAAATAGCCGTTGCCGTCTAAGCGGGCATTGGCTTGGGCTATGATGTAACTGCTTTCTTCGATGGCCGAGAGATAGTCCACTTGGTCGGTAACTCGGCCATTTTCGACTCGTCGGTAGGGCGTTTCTAAGAAGCCATATTGGTTGGTTCTGGCGTAAACGGCTAGGGAGTTAATGAGTCCGATGTTGGGGCCTTCTGGCGTTTCTATGGGGCAGACGCGGCCGTAGTGGGTGGGATGCACGTCTCGTACTTCAAAGCCTGCCCGTTCTCGCGTCAGGCCGCCAGGCCCTAGGGCCGAGATTCGGCGTTTGTGCGTTACCTCAGATAATGGGTTATTTTGGTCCATAAATTGTGAGAGCTGACTGGAGCCAAAAAATTCTCGAATGGCGGCCGAGACGGGTTTGGCATTAATCAGTTCTTGTGGCATCATTTTTTCGGATTCGGCCAGGCTGAGACGTTCTTTGACGGCTCGCTCAACGCGCACGAGGCCTATGCGAAATTGATTTTCGGTCATTTCGCCGACACTGCGAATCCGTCTGTTGCCAAGGTGGTCAATGTCGTCTATCATTCCAATCCCATTGCGGATATCGATGAGGGTGCGTAGGACATCTTGTATGTCTTCGGTGGAGAGTACGCCGAGGCCGGTGATGTCTTCACGCCCTACCCGGCGATTAAATTTCATCCGCCCGACGGCGGATAAGTCGTAGCGTTCTTCTGTGAAGAAGAGGCTGTTGAAGAGGCTTTCAGCCGCTTCTGGGGTGGGCGGTTCTCCGGGGCGCATCATGCGATAGATTTCGACGCAAGCTTCTAAGGGTGTGGTAGTTGGATCAAGACGCAGGGTGTCGGAGAGGTAAGGCCCTCGGTCTAAGTCATTGGTGTATAGGATGTCAAAAGTTTCAATCTGATCTTTTGTCAGGGTGTTGAGGAGTTCTTCTGTCAGTTCGTCGTTGGCGTTGGCGAGAGTTTCTCCGCTAAGTGGGGAAACAATGTCATGGGCTAATACTTTGTTTATTAGAAAAGATTCTAAGCGCCCCGAAACGTAATCGAAGGGTATCACGACGGTGGTGATGCCTGCATTTTCTAGTTGTTTTAGGTGTTTGGAGGTAAGGCGCCGTCCCGATTCGATGAGGATTTGTCCTTCTGGGCTTTTTATATCAAAGCTGGTGATTTCTCCGCGCAAGTGTTCAAAGTTGAGTATCAGGTGATACTCAGAGCCTATCCGTTTGATACAATGAGTCTCAAAAAAACGGGTTAGCATTTGTTCATTGTTGAATCCTAAGGCTCGCAAAAGGATGGTGGCGGGTAGTTTGCGCCGCCGGTCAATCCGTACAAAGAGGCAGTCTTTGTGGTCAAATTCAAAGTCGAGCCATGAGCCGCGATAGGGTATTATCCGGGCCGCGAACAGCAGTTTGCCGGAGGTGTGGGTTTTTCCTTTATCATGATCGAAAAAAACGCCGGGGGAGCGGTGTAGTTGGGAGACGATAACGCGCTCGGTGCCATTGATGACAAAGGTGCCGTTTTTGGTCATTAAGGGTATTTCGCCCATGTAAACCTCATGTTCTTTGATGTCTTTGACGGTTTGGTTTTTGGAGTCTTTTTCATAGAGTATGAGGCGTACTGTGACTCTCAGCGAGCCGGAGTATGTCATTCCTCGCAGTTGACATTCTTTGACATCAAACGCGGGTTTGCCGAGTTGGTAACTGACGTATTCAAGGGCCGCATTACCGGAGTAACTGGTAATCGGAAAGATGGATTTGAAGGCCGCGTGTAGGCCGATATCTTTTCGTTGTTCTGGTGGCGTGTCTTTTTGTAAAAAGGTTTTATAGGAGTCGAGTTGGATGGCAAGTAGAATCGGTACGTCTAGGATGCTGGGACGTTTGCCAAAGTTTTTGCGTAGGCGTTTTTTTTCAGTGAAGGTGTAGGCCATGTTTCAATTGTGTTGGGGTTTGTAGGAATCGATATGAGCAATTATCAGTTAATTGCCAAACCATAAGTCTTGACGGTTTGGCTCTCTTGAGCGTTACCAAAAAAACGGGTTGATTTGATGGGGATGATTCTGTCGGATCAAGTTTGGTGAAAGTACAACGGATGCAAGGGAATAAACGGGTTTTTCATAAGCCCTATCTCTGACAAAAAATGACAACTGAAAAACAACCCTGAAAGGGGTTGATGCTTCGTTGCCAATACTCCCACAGGTTTCACCAGTTGCTCTTCACTAGGGGCCCCTTCGGGGTTGAGGCATCTTTGCCAAAACCCACTCCCACAGGTTTCACTAAAGCTATTCACTAGGGGCCCCTTCGGGGTTGAGGCATCTTTGCCAAAACCACAGGTTTCACTTGTTGTGGCTATTCACTATTCACTAGGGACCCCTTCGGGGTTGAAGCGTCGTTGCCAAAACCACCTGTTTTCTTAAGGCTATTCACTAGGGGCCCCTTCGGGGTTGAAGATTTATTGGTAGGTTTCACCTTCTAACAAGGTGTGTTGAGGTTTTATATTGATGCGTAACATTTCTTAAATCTTCGTAGAGAGTAGAATAATCATGCTTCTTCAAATATCCCTAGACGAATCAATTCTTTCACCAGTGTTTCGTAGCTGAAAACGGGCATGTTAATCTTTTCGCCCGTTGATTTTTGGATCGAGTTAGCCAAATCTTTTGCTTATGTTTCTACATCTTTTTTTGAATCAAAGGCGTGAAAACGTAACTCTTCCATAATTTTAGGATAAGTTTCACCTTCTAACAACAAGTCGTCAATTTTTACATAAAGACGCAACATTTTTTAAACCTTCGTAGAGAATAGAAAAATAATCATGCTTGTTCAAATATCCCTAGACGAATCAATTCTTTCACCAGTGTTTCGTAGCAGAAAACGGGCATGTTAATCTTTTCGCCCGTTAGCATTTGGACCCGTTTAGCTAATTCTTTTGCTTAGGTTTCTACCTGTTTTTATGGAAAAAAATATTTAAGACGTAATTCGTCAAAAAAGGGTTGGTAAGTTTCAACTTCTAACAGCAAGTCGTCAATTTTTACATAAAGACGCAACATTTTTTTAACCTCCGTAGAGAATAGAAATTTTAAGAATACCACAAGAAAACGGGTACTCTCAGCGAGAGTACCAGTCAACCTCATGACTACTTATTCTTTAAGTAGTATTCCGCTACTTCTTTGTTAACCGCCAGGGTCGTGAAGGCCTTTTGGGGCCCTTTAAAAAACTCAGAGGCGGGTTGGGTTTGACTTCATTGACGCTTTTGGCTTTTTCTACTAACGCCATTTGCAATTGAAGCCAATTAACCACTTCACTGTAGTCGAGGGTGCCGTGGTGATGTCTGATTTCAACAGTACCGTATATCATAAAGGCACTTAGATTGAGTTTGAGACAACGGGTGAAAACTAAAGCCATGAATTTTGAGGCATTATCAATAAACGTGTCAGCTTGGTAGGATGGGTAGCCATTTCCTAAGTTTACCCATTAGGACAACAACTACCTTCCATTCCACCGAACGCAACGTGCAGCTTTCACCGCATTGCGCTCGTAAGAGCAACTTGTTTAAGCCTGTAACTCTAAGGGGTCTTTGCTAGTCATCCGACTAAACCCCTCATTTTTATAGGCAGTTACTCCTGCAACCCTTCCCCTTCTCCCACTATTAATGGGACGTATCTAATGCCAATGACATTTAGCCGAGTACTACGATTACTCCGTTATCGTAGGGATTGCTCCCCGTAGATAATCCCCTAGTTAATATATATCTGTAACACTGTATTTAGGTTCCCTTTTCGTCCGTTGCATTTTACTTAAATGTGGCGATTGTCAGATACTTAGCATTTAGGCTTCACTCTAACTGCTATAACAATCATACGCTTTCAGGTGTATTTGCGTATCGTCGAGCTTTTACGACCTAAGACTGGGGTTCAGGTAATTCAACTTTAACCATATACAGTTTAGCTGGGTAACTTCTTAGGGCAACACCGCCCCTCACTACCCTTTTCACAACATGCTATTGTTCCCTTTGGTTTTCACCATTAGGTAAGTTGCTGCTTTATATCCTTCGTATCAGGATAATACTTCCTTATATATCAGATATATACCCTCTTAGGGCGCACTGAAACAAGCTCAGCACGGCCTTATGCTGTCCAAAGAGCGGTCGGTTCGTCTGCGAACCGCGCCATGAATTTACGATAGAATGGTGACAGGTTGGCTCTACAGTGAGGATTATCGTAGCGACGCGTCAACCAGATAATCAAAGGAATCCTCCAAATTCAGTTGGAGTAAAAGGGAGGTTTTTGAAGTGCGGTAATTCAAAACCAGGCAGCACTCCAATATGAACATGTAAACCACAACGGCTATCAACCAAAGCACCCGTTTCTTTCAGCATGTTGAGGGCATGACCAATTTGCAGCAGCAAAGGCCTCTTTTCCTTGGAGAACTGGTGAGCTAATTTCAAATTGTGCCATCCTGATTGTTGACCGATCTATCGGTGGTGAGTTTCCACTCTTTGCCATATTGGTCATACTGATGAGACGAACCACAGGCCTGGATTTTGCTGGGACTAACCCAAAGTGGCACCCGCCCTTGGTTTATGACACGCTCAATTTCTCTCCCGGTCGGAAAGAGAAACTCTATTTCTACTCCGAATTTTCGGGTAAAATTATTATTATGTATGACTAACCTCTTAGGAAGGTTTAGTTGTGATGGGAGTGGCCTTGGCATACTTATGCCTTGGCGCACTGGTTAAAAAAACGTGTTTGTTAAAGAGCTTTCCGTTCACCCTCTCCCTGGGTGATGAATAGGCGTTAATGAAAAATTAAAACTGAATTTTAGGCTTAAATAATGCGGAGCAAAACTTTAGCCTAAAAAAGACTAAAGTGTCTTTCCAAAGCGGTTTTTTGAGGGCCAGGTTGATTGAAGGCCCTTTTCCATAAAAACTTCCTACTTGGACAACTGAGACACACCCGCGATAAGTGACTGGTTTTTTATCAAGTCAAATTCATTTTTCATTTGATTAGAACGGATGAAAGTTGATACTTTATCAACGCGCCACGTTGTTTGAATGTGAATAGCCGCCTGTGCAACCTTGGGAAAATGTGTCGCAGACGCGCCACGTTGTTTGAATGTGAATAGGTGCAACCTGGGGAAAATGTGCAGACACGCCACGTTGTTTGAATGTGAATAGCCGCGGTGCAACCGGTGGAAAATGTGTCGCAAACGCGCCAAGCCCGAAGGGGTTGAATGAAGCATCGTTGCCAATACCCACAGGTTTCAGCTATTCACATTAAATCCATTTGTGCCATCGTTATTTTTGACCGATATTAAGGTGGTGAGTTTCCACTCTTTGCCATATAAGTCATACTGATGAGACGAACCAAAGGCCGAGAATTTTCAGTGATCGTTCTCGTTCTCAGTTATTAGAGTATATAATATATCTTTCTGTCCGTTCTAAAAAAAACTCTATTTCTACTCCGAATCTTCTGGTCAAATCATTCATAAGCATAAACCAACCGATTCATTTATGCTAACAAACGTTTTTCAGTGATCGTTCTCGTTCTCAGTGTTCAATAATATCTCTTTAGCGGCTTTGTACTATTATTATTTGCTTGGGGAAACGCCAATTTTAAGAATTGTAAGTCTGAGAATAAACCGGTACAACTTATGGTACAGCAACCAGATACATGCCGCCGGTAAAGCTTCGCTTAAATGAAGGGTTATTTTAAAAAAAACCACCATTGAACATAAAGTTAGGCGCGAATACTGAATATTTAATTGCCACATACTTACCTAACTTTTACATAAATTAAGTCTTTGTACCGGACAATTTCTTTAAGTCATTGATTATGGCAAATTTCTTTAAGTCATTGATTGCCAGATTTCTCCGGCTTAAAGAAATGACAGTGGAAAAACTGTCCGGTACTCAGAAATTAAGTATTATTTGTTAACAACAGTTAATAACTTGTTTACTATAAATCAACCGTTAACACTCTTCATGCACTGCATCAATAACTGATCACTGATCACTGTTCACTGATCACTGTTCACTGAAAAATTAGTTGATTTCAGCGGAACCACCCGCCTCTTCAATGTCTTTTTTGATTTGTTCGGCTTCTTCTTTAGGTATGGCCTCTTTGATGACGGAAGGTACGCCTTCTACCAGCTCTTTGGCTTCTTTTAGGCCGAGGCCGGTGAGACACCGACGCACGGCCTTTATCACTTGAACTTTTTTCTCACCAAAGTGGGTTAAGGTGACGGTAAATTCGGTTTGTTCAGGAGCCGCATCGGCTTCTGCTGTGGCCGCTGGGGCGGCCATCGGTACGGCCGCGGCCGCGGCCGACACGCCAAATTTGTCTTCCATGGCCTTGATCAGTTCCACCACTTCCATCACAGTCATGTTGGCGAGGGTTTCTAAAATTTCTTCTTTGGCTACTGCCATAACTGTCTCCTTAATTATTGATTGGGTTTGCTATCGTGTACCGCGGCGAGCGTGCGTACTAATTTAGCGTGTGGTTCTGCAAGGGTACGTACCAGTTTGCTGATGGGCGCTTGTATAACCGACATTAGCATACTGATAGCTTCAGTGTGAGTGGGCAATTTCGCCACGAAGTCAATTTCTGAGGCTAAAAGCAGTCGTCCACTTATGCTCACGCCTTTGACGATCAGTTTGTCGTGAGTTTTGGCATATTCACTCATGACACGCGCTGCGGCACCGGGATCGTCAATTGAAAAAGCAAGCGCAACGGGTCCAACCAAGATTTCAGAAAGACATTCAAAGTCGGTATTTTTGACGGCACGTCGTGCGAGTGTATTTCTCACTACTCGTAAGTAAACGCCGGCTCCTCTGGCTCCTTGACGCAACTGGGTCATTTCGGCACACGTTATGCCGCGATATTCGGCGACAATAGCAGAGTGGGCGCGATTGGCGATTTCATTAACGGCGGCGACAATAGCTCGCTTATCTTCAAGCTTGAGCGGCATTAACGCTTTCCTCGGTGAGTAGGTTTAATTGGTAGCAAAACCATTTTTAAAGTGGGTCTTGCCATCTGCGTAGGCCGATTAAAAAATAAATTAAACCGTGCGTTTTTTAAGAAATTAGAAAAAAGCCGAAAAAAGCCTCGAGGCAGAGCCTCACAGCGAAGGCGTTTCTGGCACAGCAACACGGTACCTACGGTCTTTGATGACTGCTGGAGAGTTTCCAGTAGCTCAAAGTGAATTTTTTTATAAACTGGTCTGGTCTATGGCGAGTCCGGGCCCCATCGTCGTTGATAGGGTTATTTTTTTCAGGTAAACTCCTTTTGAGGTACTCGGTTTCGCCTTTTGCAAGTCGGCGATCAGGGCCGCTAAGTTTTCGCGCAGGGCTTGTGTTGAAAATGTGATTTTGCCAATGGGACAGTGTATCAGCCCCACTTTGTGGGTTCGATAGCGTATTTGCCCGGCTTTGGCATTTTTAACGGCCGTGGCGACATCTGGCGTAACGGTGCCTACTTTGGGGTTAGGCATAAGGCCTCGCGGGCCGAGAATTTTGCCGAGTGGCCCCACCACTCGCATGGCATCGGGGGAAGCAATGACAGTGTCAAAGTCCAAAAAACCTTTTTTGATTTGTTCGGCCAAGTCTTCAAGGCCGACAATCTCAGCACCGGCCTCGGAAGCGGCAATGGCATTGGCACCTTGGGTAAAAACCGCCACCCGTACTTGTTTGCCGGTGCCATGAGGCAGAACGGTAGAACCGCGTACCATTTGGTCAGATTTACGCGGTTCAACGCCGAGATTAACGCTGACATCAACGGATTCGGTAAATTTGGCCGGTGGGAGGGATTTCAATGTTTCAATCGCTTCATCAATCGGATAATATTTTCCAGCCGGCAATTGTTCTTTGATAGCCCTTATACGTTTGGAGCGTTTTGCCATTTAAAGTCCCTCCACTTCAATTCCTATACTACGGGCACTGCCCGCAATGGTTCGCACAGCCGCCTCCGTATTGGAGGCGGTTAAATCCGGCATTTTAGTGGCGGCAATTTCTTCGAGTTGGGCTCGTGTGACTTTGCCGACTTTGTCGGTGTGTGGCGTTTTGCTACCACTTTCAATGCCGGCCGCTTTTTTTAATAAAATAGCGGCCGGTGCGGTTTTAATGAGAAAGGTAAAGCTGCGATCACTGTAGGCCGTGATAACGACCGGTGTAGGCATACCCGGTTCAATATTTTGGGTTTGGGCATTGAAAGCTTTACAGAATTCCATGATGTTCAGGCCGTGTTGGCCTAATGCCGGCCCAACGGGCGGACTCGGGTTGGCTTGCCCGGCTTTAACTTGTAGTTTGACTACGGCAGCGACTTTTTTTGCCATGACAAAAAGTAATAAATCCTTGGTTTTTTAGTGTAATAGTCAAGATAATGTTGAAATGGCGAAAAACGACGGAACGATGCGACGCTAATGGTAATAACTACAAGGATTGTATCTAATAATGGATTTTATAAATGAGCCTAAAATCACTTAAGACTTTTTCTTCTCAAAAACTTCGGCCTTGGGAATAGCTTTCTTCGGAACGATTTTATTTCATGCCGGAAAGCTTCAATTTTATCGAATTTGTTCATTGCGATAAATTAGCGAAGAAATCCGTTTTTATATACAATCCTTGTAGTTACAAGGATTGTAGTTACAAGGATTGTAGTTACAAGGATTGTAGTTATTGTTTGGGTTTATAAAAAACGTGATCATCGAGTATAACGGCTTGAATTTTAAGAGATTCTATCAAGAATCGAGCCATTCACATTCAAACAACGTGGCGCTTATGTCATGCCAAAGCCCACCGGTTGCACCGGCGGCTATTCACAATTTCAGGCTAAAGTTTCGCTCCGCGAAACTTTAGCCTGAAAACCTCTTCGGGGTAATCCGCATTGGCAGCGAATTGATAAGGTTTCAACAAAATCCCTTATAATCATAAAATTACGACGCGATAATAATGGCGGTTTTTATTAAAAAACGGTTTCCGAGAATCGAAGTCGTTTCCGAGAATCGAAGTCTTTTAGGAACTGTTCATAAATAACTTGGCTCTACTGAACAGTTATACAGTAACTCATTGCTTCAAGAAAAGCATGGACGAAATCGTCTCATACCCACGAAAACTCGTAGCCTTTTGTTACCTAACTCCGTTTTCACGGGTAATGGTCTCAGAGTCTTGGTTATGGAATGGTTTTATCTGAAAGCCACACATGCCTTTCCACC
>Ga0164315_10001458_pt1 | contig 17801 bp, 14 predicted proteins | sample GuaBasSedimGuay6_FD_113737 | JGI IMG/M metagenome (GOLD analysis project Ga0164315, IMG submission 113737) | Subseafloor sediment microbial communities from Guaymas Basin, Gulf of California, Mexico - Guay6, Core 4569-2, 0-3 cm | ecosystem: Environmental > Aquatic > Marine > Hydrothermal vents...
AAATTTGGTTTGAAAAAAGCACGGCAAAATAAATTTGGTTTGAAAAAAGCACGGCAAAATAAATTTGGTTTGAAAAAAGCACGGCAAAATAAATTTGGTTTGAAAAAAGCACGGCAAAATAAAGTTATTTGATTTTGCGATGAGCAAAATTGATAATGACCCTTTTTTTGGGAATGCGCCCGCAAACGGTGTATTATAAAATCAATTGGTTTGTGTGGAAACCCTACCTAGCTTTTATAGGTTTCCCGATTGCATGAAGTACAAAAGCGAATCAATTACAGATTAAAAAGCACAACCCTTCAGTTGTTGAATGTGAAACTTCGTTCCGAGCGTAGCGAGATCATAGCCCCAGGTGGGGCCCTCATCGTTAGACACAAGTCTTTAATTATTTGATTTTCATTAATATTTTTAAATTTAAATGGGGCCGGCAACAAAAACACGTTACCCACCATTTCACATTTAGCATAGCACACCGAAGGTTCACGCAAAAACTTCTTAAGTGAAATACATTTTGATTTATGTATAACGATGAGGGTTTCACCTGGGGTTCCAAATCAAAAAATGTATTTCACCCAATCGAAAAATGCTATAATAATTATGTAAGAGCCTCAAGAGAAAAAGGTGCTAAATGATTTTAGAGCAACAGGTATTAGAAGCTAAAGTTGTTCGTATCGAAGCATACGGAGTCTACTTGGATTATCTAGGGAAGGAAATTTTGGTTTTGATTCCTGAATTGTCTTGGAAACCAATACAACATCCGAGTGAAATCGTTCAACTTGATGAGAGAGTTAGGGTTTATATCATCAAATATAATTATGAAACTCAAAAAATTGTGGGTTCTATTAAAATTTTAGCTCAAGAGTCAAACCCCTACTATAAATTAAGACGTTTTGGAATAGGAACTGAAGTTAAAGCGAAGATAAAAGGCATCTATGATGATGAAGCCACTATTATTTTACCTTTTAATATCTGGGAGTTTGTTCCTAAAACCATTCTGCCTGATAACATTAATCCAGGTGATGAAATAGAAGTTATTATTCAAGAGGTAGATGCTGATCAAAGAAGAGTAAAATTAAAACCGGCGTAGCCGGATAAAAATCGAAACGATTTGCTATCAAGCTGGTAGTTATCTGTTTTGGCTTCCAATGCTCAAGCATATCGGCATGATCATGAAGGTGCGGGTGAACCAGATGTTCATGATTGGGATTATCCCTCTCTTCAGGCTCCTAATCCAGTTAGGATTCCTGCTAAACCGTTTAAACCGAAACCCTGGGATTGGTTCTGATAATGACTGAAAATATTTCATATCATGATGCTGAAATAAATAGCATACAAAAAGTTGACCACACCTTACTTTTAGGTGGTCTTCTAGCCAATAATACGCCATTTATTATCCGTTTTGACAATGTTATTGGCTGGGATTTGGAACCCTTTGAAGAACAAAATGTCATTTTTGATATCCGCAATTATGCGGTATCTCAAATTCCAAAATGGATAAAAGAAGATTTTGAGATTCCAGTTCAATATTTTGACTGTTTAAATTCTGGAAGGTATCAATTTTACTTTATTGAATCTTCAGTTGGTTTATGTGGATATATCATAGCAAGCGATCTGATCCAAGAAAGTACGACGGGAGAGACTACAAACGCTGAATTATGAGCCAGTTTATATTGTGTCGGGGAGATTTAAACGGTTCTGAAATCATATCAGAACTAAAGATTATTCCTCTCACTCAAAACCACACTTTTTTGTGGCATGTCGCCCACAAAATTTTTCAACAGTTGGAAACTGTAGAAAAACTGTGGTTTTTCTCACTACAGGAAAACGAAGATTTTGATATGCTATTTACTCAGGCACAGCATGATATCTATAGTGGAAAATCTTTAGAAGAAACTCTATTAGGAAAATTTCTTTCATCTGCCTTTGATAGTATAGATGAAATTGTTATGTGGTATGCAAGTGACTGGGAAGACTTGACACTTGTTTATGATAAAAAAGAATTTCTATTTTTAGTGAAAGAAGGTATTGAAGAGCCAATGTGTGAGGCCTATTTAAAATACATTCGTCGCGATGTAGTTTCTACAAACTAGAGCTATCCCCCGTTTAATATCTATTCTGTTGTTGTTGATGATTACAAACATTTGAATTACACGGGGCTGCTCGGATTAACATTTTATAATAAAAGGTTAGCAACGAGTTCATTTTTTCCTGTACATCTGAAGTCATACGTTAAAACTTTAAAAGAAACAGAAGGTTTAAAAATAGACTTAGATCAAATTTATTCACCCAACATGCCTTTAGAACAAATTTATTCATATACTTAGCACTGCCATAAATTGCGCTTTTTTAGAATGACTATTTTCTCATTAAAAAATGGCAATTAACGACAATTTTTAGACTATGCAAAAGCGATTGTGTGACGGTGGACAGTATAATGATTGTATTTTATATCAGCGGGAAACGCTATAGCTTTTTTACTGATTTTAATGAAAAATAAATAATACAAACATTTGTTTTTATTCACTTAAATTTTTTCATTGGTTTGAAAAAATGACCTTTTTCAGAGTTTTGATAGTTCCTCTAAGAGTAAAAACTTTATGACCCATTTTGATTTTGATGAATTTGAAAAAAAACTAAAAAAGGTAACTCAAGAGATTTTTTTGTCGATTAATAGCAAAAATGTTTGCGGTTTTAGTTTATTTTCAGATTCTGACGCAGGAAGTATTTTAGCTTCTTTCAACACAATATCTCATTTAGAAAATAATTGGAAAGAATATCCATATGAGGATAAAGAATATTATCGTTGGTATCCGGCTGAATGGTTTGAAGAGGGTATTCCTAATGAGGAATTGGATAATCTAAGTTTAAAGTTGTTCAAGGCGGAATATTTTGACGATTCTTTTATGAAACATAAAGAGAAGGTTTTTAAGACTATTGTAAATGTCTTAAAAGAGCTTAAGGATGAAGGGCTTTTTAATTCAACGGGTAATGATTTTGTTTTAGTTTTTTATGCGACAGATTCTGAAGAGAGACAGAACGAATTAAAATGGATAAAAGAGCTTAATAAAGAAGTACTATTTAAAGAATATGAAAACTGGATGCAAACATGGGATGTTTAATATCTTCCCCACTCGCGTTCGTATGTGGTGAGGCAGCCAAGCGAACGTAGGATGGCTTGTCTAGGGTGGTTTCGCTATAGCGAAACCCACTCTTATCCAGTGTTTAGCTCAAGTTAAAGATGGTGATAGTAATACGCTGGCTCAGTATGCTTATGATCAACACAGAGTTCACAGAGAGCCTCAGAGTTTCACAGAGTAACCCAGTTAAACCGTACTCTGTGTTACTCTGTACCTCTGTGTTGCGTTTTTTAAAAAAGTGTGGCAGTCCTCAACCTATTCTAATTTAATTTAACCTTTTATTCACCCAATTCTTTTAAGGCTTCTTCTGCATAACCATCACCTTGCTCGGCGGCTTTTTTAAACCAGTAGGTTGCTTGAGTTAAGTCTTGAGAGACACCTTCCCCTTCTCGGTACATGACGGCTAAATTCGATTGGGCTTCAATATTGCTTTGCTCGGCGGCTTTGCGATACCACTGGGCGGCTTTTGCAAAATCTTGGGGTACGCCGTCGCCATCGTAGTACAATTGTCCTAAGTTGTTTTGTGCTTTCGCATGGCCTACTTGGGCCGCTTTACTATACCATGTGGCGGTTTCTTTCCAATCTTGAACGATACCTTGCCCATCGTAGTACATTAATCCTAGTTTGAATTGGGCATCGGCTAAGTTTTGATCTGCGGCTTTGCGATACCATTTGATGGCCTGTTTTAAATCGGTATTAACGCCTTGGCCATCTTGGTACATGATGCCAAGTTGAAATTGCGCTTGAGCATCACTTTGTTCGGCGGCTTTGTGATACCACTGGGCTGCTTGAGTGACATTTTGCTGTACGCCTGTGCCGCTGAAGTACATGTCGCCTAAACGATTTTGCGCTTTTGCATAACCTTGTTCGGCGGATTGCTGAAACCATTTCGTGGCTTGTGCGATATCTTCATTAAGGCCTTGGCCGTTTTCATACATGAATCCTAAATGAAATTGTGCTTCGGCTTGGCCTTGCTTGGCGGCTTTTTGATACCATTGTATGGCTTGTTTGAAATCTTGATTTATGCCTTGGCCTTTTTGGTATAGCAACCCTAAACGGGTTTGCGCTGGCGCGTATCTGAGTTCTGCCGCTTTTTGATACCATTGTATGGCTTGCTTGATTTCTTGTTCGACACTGATGCCGTTTTGATACATCAAGCCTAAGTTGTATTGGGCATGAGCATTGCCAGATTCGGCGGCTTGACGATTCCATTTTTCAGCTTGTTTTAAATCTTTGGCGATGCCTTTGCTACTGAAATAGATTTCTCCTAGATTGGCTTGTGCTTCAACATAACCTTGATCTGCTGCTTTTTGAAACCATAAGACGGCTTGGTTGACATCTCGGATAACGCCTTGGCCGGTTTTATACTTCAATCCGAGGGCATTTTGCGCTTCCACGTTTCCGGCTTCCGCTGCTTTGCGATACCATAAGACGGCTTCTACCACATCTTGGATGACACCGGTTCCTTTCTCATACAGGATTCCTAGCTGATATTGTGCTGTGGCATGTTCTTGTTCTGCTGCCTTTCTAAACCATTGTGCTGCCTGAAAAAAGTCTTTGTTATTGTACTCTGTCATGCCCCGTTCAAAGTGGCTTTCGGCATCAATACAGTGGTGCGAACACCAGAGATAGAGGGCGGATGCGAGTACAACTATTAGGAATAACAGTTTTTTAAACATGATTGGCCTCTTAATAATTTCAACAATTTCAACACGGAGTTCACAGAGTAGCACGGAGTTTCACAGAGTAACCCAGTTAAACCGTACTCTGTGTTACTCTGTAACCTCTGTGTTGCGTTTTTTTCAAAACGCAAGCTTTTTATCCTTTCTTATATCAAATCCTTGTAGTTAGTTTGTCGATAAAGCTGGTGTACCTAGCCGACGACGATGAGCCGTTGTGCGACGATAACGTTTATCGGTAGCCGCTAACAGGCCGCCTAAGGCCATGAATAAGCCTCCAAGCCAAATCCAGCGGATAAAGGGTTTGTAATAGACACGTACACTCCAAGCACCGTTGTTTAAGGGTTCGCCTAATGCAACGTAAATGTCGCGTGTGAATCCCCAGTCGATGGCGGCTTCTGTCATGGGCATACGTTGGACAAGATAAAACCGTTTTTCTGGATGCAAGACGGCTACTTGTTTACCTTGTTTCATCACTTTAAACAGGCCTTGCTCCGCTTTATAATTAGGCCCTCTCATTGATTGGGTGCCTTGGAAAATAAATTGATGGCCGGCTAATTCTAAGGGTTTATCGGGTTCCATACGCACATCTTTTTCAACGCTGAAGGCATTGGATAAGGTGACGCCGACGATAAATACGGCTACGCCAATATGGGCTACTGTCATGCCGTAAAAACTACGGGGTAATGTGCGTAATCCTGTCCATCCCTTTCTTTCTACCAGTTTGTGACGCATATTTTGTAGACTGGTTAAGGTAATCCAAGCCGCTGCGGCTATACCTGGAAAGACGATTAATCCGGCTTTGCCGATCACAAGAAACGGTATCAGTAAACCTAGTACGATGCTGATGAGCAAAGTATAGCGTAGGCGTATGACTAAAGTTTTGGCTTGATCAGTTTTCCAACGGGTGAGGGGCCCAATGCCTAGCAAAAACATGGCCGGGGCCATAATCCAGAAAAAAACGACGGAAAAGTAGGGGGGGCCGACTGATATTTTACCTAGGCCTAAGGCATCAAGAAATAGGGGATATAAGGTGCCGAGCAATACTGCGGCACAGGCGACAACTAACAGTATGTTGTTGAAAAGTAATAAGGTTTCCTTTGATAAGGCTTCAAAATGGCCGCCTGTGCCAACCTTTGGCGCACGCCAAGCGTAGAGTAATAAGGATATGCCTATTACTATGCCTAAGAAAACGAGAATGAAAGTACCGCGAGTGGGATCGGTGGCAAACGCATGGACTGAAGTCAAGACACCTGAGCGTACTAAGAAAGTGCCTAATAAACTGAGCGAAAAGGCGAGAATCGCCAATAACACTGTCCAGTTTTTAAACGCGCTGCGTTTTTCGGTAACCGCAAGGGAGTGAATTAAAGCGGTGCCCACTAGCCAGGGCATAAATGAGGCATTTTCGACTGGATCCCAAAACCACCAGCCGCCCCAGCCTAATTCATAATAGGCCCACCAACTGCCTAAGACTATGCCTAAGGTTAAAAATATCCAGGCGATTAATGTCCAAGGCCTGGACCACCTTGCCCATGCGCTGTCCAGTTGCCCTCCTAATAGGGCTGCGATGGCAAAACTAAAGGCAACCGAAAAGCCGACATAACCCATATATAACATAGGCGGGTGCATGACTAAACCGGGATCTTGCAATAAGGGATTGAGATCGCGCCCATCAAGGGGGGCTGGAAAAACCCGATCAAACGGATTTGAGGTGAACAGCATAAACAGCAAGAAGCCGATACTGATAAACCCCATGACGGCAATCACTCGTGCGGCCATCGCTTGGGGCAAGGTACGACTAAACAGGGCAACGGCGACTGTCCAGAAACTTAACATGACGGCCCAGAGCAATAATGAGCCTTCATGCCCACCCCAAACGCTGACATAGCGATACATCAAGGGCAAGGCACTGTTGGAATGATTAGCGACATAGCTTACAGAAAAGTCATTATTAACAAAGGCATAAGTGAGACAAGCGTAGGCGAGACTCATAAAAACCAATTGCCCAAGGGCGGCGGGCCGGGCAACCGCTAAAAAAGCGGGCCGATTTTGCACTGTGCCCATAATGGGAAAAAAGGTTTGTGCTACGGCCAAACCAAGGGCCAAAATTAAAGCAAAATTACCAAGTTCAGGTATCATACAGTTATCAGTTATCAGTTATCAGTTATCAGTTCCACATTTAGCTTCGCGCACCGAAGGCTCACGCTCAAGTTTCGCTTCGCGAAACTTGAGCGTGAAATAAAGTTTTTGCGCGCAAAAACATTTGCGTGGAAATCAGTTATCAATTATCTCTGGGTAACGGGTTTTTAAAACCCACCATCCTTGCGTCTTTTGCTCAATTATCTTTGTAGGGTGGGTAACGGGTTTTTGTTGCCCACCATCCTTTTTGCGTTTATTTTTTCTGTCAAATGGTGGGCAAGCGGGCGAAAGTATTGGGGAAAAAACGGATTTTTGACGGCCCGCTTACCCACCCTACAAAGATCATTAAAAATCTTTTCGTTCTACGGAGTTTGAGCGGTTTTCAAGGCATCTGCCACTTCAGGTGGCATGTAGTTCTCATCATGTTTTGCCAACACTTCTTTCGCTAAAAAACGTCCATCGGCTTGCATCTGCCCTATCGCGACAATCCCTTGATCTTCTCGAAATAAATCAGGCAATATGCCTGTGTATTCTACGGATATCGTATGCGCGTAATCCGTCACATCAAATTTCACCAGTAAACTGTTTGATGCGCGTTGCAAACTGCCTTTGTTCACCATCCCACCAATACGAATCATCCGATCCGTCGGCGCTTCCCCTGCCATGATTTGAGTCGGGCTGAAAAAATACAGCATATTTTCTTTAAAGGCAGTCAGGGCTAAGGCGGCTGCGGTGCCAATACCCATAACAATTAATAATACTATAGCCAGACGTTTTTTATGCGTTTGTGTCATTGTGATCACGACGTTTTCTCCGTAATTTGCGAGCGAAAGTACGCAATAGCGTGCGCTCATGGTTAATAGGAATAATGACATTAGCAATCAGGATGATCAGGGTTAAACCGTAACTCATCCAAACATAAAAGGCGTAACCGCCCATTTCAAAAAATTCTTTCATAATAATTATTGAGACAAATACATTAGACATTATACCGATTTAATTTAAGTTTCGCGCCAAAAGTTTTGCGCGCAAAACTTTTGGCGCGAATTGATTTTCTTTGTTTTCTCAGAATGCGAATTTTATATAAATCAATGAGTTACGTTAAATCGGTATAAACTCTATTTTTTAAATAACAGTTGATAGCCAACAATTTGGTTTTGACTGATATTAATATTTATAGTTTGCTAGAGAAATTTGTAGGCAGATTAGATTAGATTATATAACACGGTGTTGATAACGGCATAATGAGAAAACTGAGAAACAAAGCAAGCGTATGTCGCGACTTGGGCATCAGTAATTTATCATGCAATCGGCGGTTTAAACAAGAAAAAAACGTGTTAGCTGAGGGGATTGAAAGGAAGGGAAAAGGGAACAGAGAAAAGAGGGGCAAAAAAAAACGCCAGTCATTATGCACTGGCGTGTCCAAATTAACACAAGGGGATCGGTTTTTACAATCTAGGCGATTTATAAATCAACCTACATTGTCAGAATTCGGTTCTCACACATTCAACTCTCAAGTTTGAGAGGATTAGCAAAATGGTGCTTATTTGTGTGTTTTTTAAAAATGCAATAAAAAATTATTCAATAAATATATTTTATTGTTGATATTACTTACTTTCTGAATATTTTTAGAATGCTAATACAAAGGCAATAAACGAGCCAAATTGATGAAAAACAAAGCTAATACTATGTATTCATTAGGATATTTGCTCAATTCAAGATCATTAATCATGATGAATCGTAGATTATCGGGGCTTTTTTACTCGCTTAATTGCAAAATAACGGGTAATTTGCTTTGCAAATTACCACATCATAATTTATTCAATATTAATCTTTAGAAATTGTTCAATTTAAATGCTTTATGCCTAAGCACGGGCCGATAAACGAATAAGGCCCTGATTTGTGGGCAACTTCGCGATGAGCTAAATGGTGGGCAACAAAAACACGTTACCCACCCTACAATTCCCTAAACGCTAAAATGGTGGGCGTGAGTTTGTTGCGATTTTGAAAATGAAGTCATTCACAATTCACAATTAAATCAATCCATTTTTGCCCCATGATTTAATTTTTAATGACAGGCTTTGAATCCTCTAATATCATCACCGGATCAGAAAAGGGTGCGAGACGTTCTAAAAAATTCAGAATTTCTAATACCACTGAACCTTTGAAAAATTGTGCTGATGGCACATCCATCCAGAGTTGATCAGCGTAAGCGTAAAGTTGATAAGGCGTATCACCTATACCATCACGATTGCGATCAAAGCCGCTGTAGTCATCCCAATAGTTATTTTCCCAAACATTGCGGTTCGCCGTCATCGCGCCTTGTACTGCGACTTGGGTATGATTGCCTTTAAATTGATTATGCTTGAAAATATTGCCTTGCCAATCATTATGAAACAGTATGCCAATAGTGTTATAAGCGATTTCGTTGGCAATGATTTGATTCGTGGTATCCGGTTGATAGGGTGAAACGTCTAAATAAATACCCGTGGCACAATAGACAATCTGATTGTTTTCGATAGTGACATTGCTGGATTCCTTAAAGCCTATCCCCATGCCTGTCGCGCCTAATGAATGGTAAATCTGATTACCGCGCACTTCAACATCATCGCTGTACATCAAAAAAATACCGACTGAATGATCATGGTAACGGTTATCTTCAACCTGATTAAAGCGACTATACATAAAGTGTAATGCGTATCGGCCGCCGATAGAGGTATTCCCTTTTATCAGATTATTTTTGGAATACCAGACAACGGTATCACGGGAATCACGAATATCGTTATCGGTAATTTTATTGCCCTTGCTATACCACAATCTAATCGCATCGCCGCGTAATCCCAATGAAAAGGGTTTAGAACGAATACGATTGCGTCGCACGATGTTGTAATCTGACTGTTGCAAATCAATCCCAAAAAGACAATCATCAAGCAAGTTATCCTTGATAATATTGAAATTCCCTCGCACTTGAATACAGGCATCAATTTTATTATGGGATTCACCCGAATGAGTGAGATGTAAATTACGCAATTGAGCCCCATCGGTATCTATATAAACGACGCTATCGCTCCCCCCAGCATCAATCGTTACTTTATTTTGCCCATCAATCGTTATGGGCGTTTCTATGATTATGGGGCCGGCATAAATGCCCGGCGGTGGGATAAAAGTTTCATTGGGTTTAACAGCATCAAGCAGGGGTTGGAAAGGGGGATAGGTAGGGGTAGCCCAACAGGGCAAGGTTATCAAAATGCTTAGAAAGCAACTTAAATAGGTTAGTCTCATTTCAATTATCACTTGTTTTTCGTACAAACTTTAGTTTGTCAAATAATTCATCAATATCAAAGACTTCGTCTAATACCAATAAAAGACTACTACCCGCCTTAGATTCTTCAACACTGTCTAAACGAGAGACACTGTTTTCTAATTTGAATTTATACACGTAAGCGTCACTGATGGAAGCGACTACAAAAGGTGAATGGGTGGATACAAAAACCTTGGTATTTTGGAAGCATTTTTGTATTACTGGCAAAATCTGCCGTTGCCAAGCTGGGTGCAAGTGAATCTCAATTTCATCCAAGAATAAAATAAAATGACGTTCTAAAAGACTATTATCATCTGTAGTTGGCATTCGATCCAGACGCATAAAGAGATCAGCAATCCAACTGATAATGGATTTGAGCCCATCCGGTAGAACATCCAATTCTAGGCGTTGCCCCTCAATGTTAAGAACAACATTAAATATTTGTTCTGTTTCAAGGATAAATTCAATGTTAAAGCCAACGATTTCTGTTACAACGCTTTCAATGTGCTGTATAGTGGTTCGATATTTTTCAGCTTTAAGGTGTTCATTTTTCATCAATGCAAAAGCTTCTTTCGCTTTGTTATAGACAATCCATTTATTCAAGATTGCTGAGTCTGTTGAATTAACAAAAGAAAGTGCTTGATCAAAAGGGCTTTCGGTTATTTCTTGAATACCGGATAATGGATAAGATTTCAAAGCACGATTCCCAGAATACGCAAAAGCTTGTCCATTATTTTGAGTCGATTGAGCAACTGAAAGCTTGTGCGTCAGACAACGAGAAACCGTTTCATTATTTGTTTCAATGAAGACTTCAACTAAGGGATTTAAAGAGGGTGTTTGAAATCTTTGACGTAAGAGTTCATTGTTACCCTCGTTATATGCGCTTGCTAAGGCATACAATAAGGTACTTTTTCCAGTCCCATTTTTTCCTGTAAAAATATGTATTTCCGCTTTACCCTGATGTGGCTGAAATTCTAAATTGAGGCTATCAAATACGCCAATATTTTCTAAGTGAAGTTTTTTTATTCGCATAATCCATTCTCAGTCATTAACACTGTTTGAACAGGTGTATGCTATCTGCCGTATTGATCGATGAGCAAAACGGATAGAACGCTAATTTCACAAGGGCAGACACGCAGGTCACAAGGGCAGACACGCAGGTATGCCCCTACAAAACCACGTTTTGTAGGGGCGAACCTGCGTGTTCGCCCCAACTGCGTGTTCGCCCCAACTGCGTGTTCGCCCCAACGTTGAAATTATTTTTATGAACATCTATATCTTAACTTTATAAGCCCACATTGTACAACTGGTTCTGCCTATTGTTTAAGCATTTCTACCAAAATAGCGAGAATCGTTTTAATCTCATTTATATAGTATTTTGTCAGATCAATATAGGCAGTTTCTCCTAATAATTTCAGGCATTTCCATTCATCACCGGTGGTGACTGCGCCATAAATACAAGCGATTTCCTGACCGTCTTTTTGATTAAAGAGTTTTGCGGCGTACATTTCCGCAATACATTGGCCTAATCCACTACTCATATTATCATTTTTAGCTTCGACTATCGTGACAACCGGAGCTTCTAAATAAAATTGTTCTTTCGAGCGACTTAAAATAAAATCACAATAACCGGTTAATCCTTTATCTTTATCAACATTCAAGTCTATGCCCGAAAAGAAACTGATCTCATTTTTCAATTGTTCTTTGACTTCCAACAAGATATTAGCAATGATCAATTCAGATCGCGCTTTTTCGGTATTAATGGCTAAAGCCAGTGGCACATTTCTTTTTAACGTCGTTTCCAAAAATGGACTGATTTCAATTTCCTCAATCTGAGGAAAAAGGACTTCATCCTCAATCAGCTTGATATTCAGTTCGGCCTTCACTCGTTTTAACGTAAAATCACTGTATACCATTGATTTTTAATTGATTAAGAAAAAAAGGGCGAACACTTCTGTTCGCCCTACAATCATTGATTTAAGTACTGAAGCACAAATAAACAGGTATTTAACAACCAAGGGCAACCACAAGGGATTGCCCCTACATGACATTGTGTAGGGGCAATCCCTTGTGGTTGCCCCTTTTCTGTTTTTTTAAATACCTGAAAATTTATGGTTCAGTACTTAATTCAAAATAATGCCAAAGGTTTGCCCTTACTGCACCATTTCCCGCAACTGCTTACGTCGCAACACGCTCGCAAATATCAGCAGCACCGAAGATAAGAGCATCAAACCATATCCATAGTTGGGGTAGGAATGCGTCATAAATCGTCCTCCTGTACCACCGAGACTGATTACAGCCTCACCAAGGACTGTCGGCATGAATGGCGGAATAGAAAAAGGGCCCCATTCTCCCAGATTATGACCAACCCACCACAGCCAGCCGGCATATTCCAACACGAAAAACACAGGCAATAACATAGGTATTATCACCAACAACCAGTAAAACAAGTTATTTTTCATGAGGATGCCCACGAGAAATAGGAGCATACTGACAATCAAGACACCGATCACCACATAAGTCACTGTTGTCATAATAGCAACCATCTCTTCCGTTTTAGTGCGGGGTTGGAGAGTCTTGCTCAAGGATGCTCTGTAGCTTTCCTGCATGGTATAAAAGCCGCTCCAGTCTTCGATTTCCTCTGCCTCCATATCCATATCACATTGCACAAATTGTTGGTAGCCTTCCGACATCAAGGTAACGCCCCCAGGCGTGAATAGTGTGAGATACGCCCAAGCGACAATAATACTCAAACCGACACCAAGCGCCGCTGCTTGAAGCTTTCGCCCCGATATCATAAAGACAACTAACAGCGTTATCAAAAAAGCAAATAAAAATTGTGAAAAGGCACGTTCAATAGGCGCAGGGGTAGCAGTAGGATACATACCTATAAAGTGATTGATCACATCCATCTCATGTACCTGTATCATGAGTTGATCACATAGCTCCCCCTCAGTGACTGGCTTACCGTTGAATACACCATTAACATGGAAGTTAATCGGTACCCCATTGGGATAAGCTGGGGCTTCAAGTTTCACCCACCAAATCGGTGAAAAATAGATTACGATAAATAACAGTATGGCTATTATTGTCAATAAACGAAATGCGATAGCTTTTCCCATTTTGAATCCTTTTGATGAATGTGGGTATAATGATATTTGCAAAAAAGGGCGAACACACAGGTTCGCCCCTACAACAACGAAATAAAATAAATTGTTAAAATGTTAAAATTTTCAAACACTTATTTGATATTTGCAAAAAAGGGCGAACACACAGGTTCGCCCCTACAACAACGGAATAAAATAAATTGTTAAAATGTTAAATTTTTCAAACACTTATTTAAGAACAACTGGCCTACTCTTTTTTCTCAATTGATTCTAGCCATTTAGCAATGATGATTATCTCGTCGTCACTCACTTTAGACATAATGCCTTTCATAACAACACTAGAACCGTTTTTACGTTTACCTCTCTTGATGTCTTTCATTTGGGCTATGGCATATTTATAGTTTTGTCCTGCCAGCTTGGGAAAGTATGACAAAATTGGATTGTTAGCCTTGTCGCCATGACAAGCATGACAGTTTTTACTTTTGTATAACTTTGCTCCCTTGGCCGTTTCTGTGATCTCAACTTCAACAGTCAACGAGGCTAACCACTCAGCAATTGTTTTTATCTCATCATCATGCTTGATAGGAGAGAGGCTACCTCTCATAACGGCACTCAGCCCATTGTTACGCGCACCGGTTTTGAAATCTTGCATTTGTGCAATGATGTATTCCTGATTTTGTCCAGCGAGTTTGGGGTAAAGGGGTTGGCTAGGCGATTTAGCATCAATACCATGACAAGCATTACAACCTTTCAATTGGTACAATTGTTGAGCCTGATTTTGATTTTGTTGTTGCACAGCTTGTGACTGATTTGCTTGTGACTGATTTTGTTGCGGTTGCACTTCATCTGCTTGTGACTGATTTTGCGGTTGCACTTCATCTGCTGTGCTTGTATAAAGCGGTTGTGTGATTTCCGATTCTTCAACCACGCTATCTGGTTTAGGTTCTTGAAACACGATGTCTTCAGCAATAACGCCATTGTTCAAACTGACAATGGCTAAAAAAATACTGGCAGTCATCCATTTTGTTTTAACCATATTGTCTCCTGTCAACTTGATCATGAAAATGCTTGAATAAGATATGGATTGTCAGAATATTGGGTAATTAGTGCCTGAACAAAAACCCCTTACCTCATAAATGGCACACAGCACAATACAGAAGCTTCAATTAGAGTCAAATCCTCTGTGAAACTCTGTGTTCCTCTGTGTTCTCTGTGTTGAAAAATAAATAGTTAAGCAATAGAACGCCAATTTTCATCAAAATCAGCGTTCTATCCCCATCCAGATGTCTGGATAACTACACGCCAAAAGGACTCACTTAATTAAAGTCTGGATTGAGCCACCCTGGAAGCCCTAAATCCTCTGGAGGCGGTTTGAGACGAGAAGCATAGTCTACCACTGCCTTCATATCCCTGTCTGAAAAGCCCTTAATTTGCTCCACCATATCAGGATTAGCGTTTCGCCGTTTACCGTCACGAATCCATTCAAATTGACGCAGCATATATTTATAATGCTGTCCTTGGATACGCGGGTAGTAATTTTCAGCATTGCCCTCTCCATTTCCACAGTGACATTTAACACAGTTATCCTTGTACAACTGTTCGCCGTGTACCAAATCATCCCCAGGCCCAACACCATTTTCAGGATTCATGGGCAATTTAGCAATATAGGCTGTGACATCGCTTACAGACTGAGGCCCGCCTATTGATCTGGGTAATGCGAAGGGATACATAGTCGGGTTGTCGCGGTTAAGTGCCCGAATATCAGCTAATTGTTTGATGAGCACTGTGCGATGTTGCCCTGACAATTGTGGAAAGGTGCCATCTGGTCTTCCCCAACCTTCATCCAAGTGACAAGCTGCACAGAGTTCATAAATATCCAAGCCGTTTTCCAAATCTGGCTCCAAAGCCAATGCTTCCTTTGTTTCAGGTGCCATCTTCCAACCTTCAGGTTTGACTAAGTTTTCAGTTTTACAAGCTGATCCTTCTACAACAGGTTGCGGTTCTACAACAGGTTGCGGTTCTACAACTGGTGGCGGTTCTACAACAACTGGTGGCGGTTCTACTATTTGTTCTACCGGGGAAACCAACCACTGTGCAATGGCTTCTATCTCTTCATCATTAACTAGGTGCATCACCCCTTTCATGGCGACACTCAAACCATTATTACGCACACCGCTTTTGATATCTTTCATCTGAGCAATGGCATAATCTGGGTTCTGTCCTGCCAGTTTTGGATAGTTTGTCATAACAGGGGTTTGGGCATCTTTACCATGACAAGCCACACAAGTTTTCTCCTTGTAGAGTTTTGCCCCTTTAGCGGCTAATGTGGCATCCGTTGCAACACCGTGTTCTTGAGGCAAAGAAGTTAACCACTGTGCAATTATGGTCATCTCTTCCTCATTGACACCCTGCATAATCCCTTTCATGACCACGCTCTGCCCATTGTTACGCACACCGCTTTTGATGTCTTTCAGTTGAACAAGCGCATAGTCTAGGTTCTGTCCTGCAAGCTTGGGATAGGCCAACAGAATAGGCATTTTACCTTCAGAACCGTGACAGGCGACACAGCCTTTTTCGTTGTATAACGTTGCACCATCTTGCTTGGGAGCTATTATTGGTTTGAGAATGGACTGTATTTTGCTGATCGCCTCTGGTATATCAGGTGTTGACTTGATAACCGCTTTCTTGGTGACACTAGGCCCGTTCAAGGAGGCTAACCATTCAGCAAGAGCTACCATATCAGCTTCACTGACTGATTGCATAACCCCCGCCATAGCGGCACTGTTAGCATTATCACGCGTTCCGCTCTTGATATCCTTCATTTGAGCGATCATGTAGTCCTTGTTTTGCGCGGCGAGCTTGGGAAAATGCTCAGAACGTAGCGGTGTATTCGCATCAGTACCATGACAAGTGATACAGTTGGTGTTTTCGCTCTTATAAAGCTTTTCACCTTCTGCCATCAGCGTCGGGTCACCTGCTGTTCCTTCATCGACAGCTAAAGAAGCTAACCACATTGCCATAGCCACTATCTCATCCTCACTCACTGAGGCCATAAAGGGTTTCATGGCTGCCGTTTGCCCATTGTCACGCGCACCACTCTTAATATTCATCATCTGAGTGACCAAATACGCATAGCCTTGTCCAACCATCTTAGGATAGTTTGGCATCAGGGCCGTTTTAGCATCAGCACCGTGACAGGCAACACAACCTTTGCTGTTGTACAACGTTTCTCCCTCAACCTTCATTTTGGCTAGGCTGCCAGGGGGAGGGGTTGGAACAACAATGGGTTTCACTTGTGTTGGCAGTTTCATTCTAGGTGTTGTTGTCGTCTCGACACTTGGCTGCTTGATAACAACCCTTTCTGTCGCACTGGGGCCATTCAAGGAAACTAACCACTCAGCAAGGGCTGCCATATCGGCTTCACTGACTGATTGCATAATCCCCGCCATAGCGGCACTGTTAGCATTATCACGCGCTCCGCTCTTGATATCCTTCATTTGAGCGATCATGTAGTCCTTGCTTTGCGCGGCGAGCTTGGGAAACACCTCAGAACGTAGCGGTGTATTCGCATCAGCACCATGACAAGTAATACAGTTGGTGTTTTCGCTCTTATAAAGCTTTTCACCTTCTGCCATCAGCGTCGCGTCACCTGCTGTTCCTTCATCGCCTGCTAAAGATGCTAACCACACTGCCATAGCTACCATTTCCGCCTGACTCACTGAGGCCATAAAGGGTTTCATGGCTGCCGTCTGACCATTCTCACGCGTTTCACTCTTAATGTTCACCATTTGAGTGACCAGATACGCATAGCTTTGTCCAGCTATTTGGGGATAGTTTAGTGTCAAGGGTGTTTTAGCATCAGCACCATGACAGGCCACACAACCTCTGCTGGTGTATAAGGCTTCTCCATTAAGCGATATCGCTTCTCTAATGACTTCTTGGGGAATAAGAACGGTAGTCGGTTTAGGAACGACAGTCGGTTTTGCCGAGGTTTTATCCTCAACAGCCGTTTCTAGGCTCAAACGTTCTGATGCCTCGATAACCACTTCTTTGGCACTGGGCCCGTTCAAGGAAGTTAACCATTCAGCAAGGGCTACCATATCAGCTTCACTGACTGATTGCATTATCCCCGCCATAGCGGCACTGTTGCCATTATCACGCGTTCCGCTCTTGATATCTTTCATTTGAGCGATCATGTAGTCCTTGTTTTGCGCGGCGAGCTTGGGAAACACCTCAGAACGTAGCGGTGTATTCGCATCCGCACCATGACAAGTGATACAGTTGGTGTTTTCGCTCTTATAGAGTTTTTCACCTTCTGCCATCAGCGTCGCGTCACCTGCTGTTCCTTCATCGCCTGCTAAGGAAGCTAACCACTCTGCCATAGCCACCATTTCCGGTTGACTCACTGAAGCCATAATGGGTTTCATGGTAGCCGTCT